>Ga0334883_1004266_pt1 | contig 14004 bp, 7 predicted proteins | sample GraSluR1_MG_6_FD_207230 | JGI IMG/M metagenome (GOLD analysis project Ga0334883, IMG submission 207230) | Sludge microbial communities from methane-producing bioreactor in Wageningen University, Netherlands - Granular Sludge_09_05-R1 | ecosystem: Engineered > Bioreactor > Anaerobic > Unclassified... | reverse complement strand
CCGCTGTTACCCCCGCTGTTACCCCCGCTGTTACCCCCGCTGTTACCCCCGCTGTTACCCCCGCTGTTACCCCCGCTGTTACCCCCGCTGTTACCCCCGCATTTCCCTCACGTTCCGGGCGCGATCACGATCTTCCTCACGCAATTGTTGCCGAAGTCGGCGACGTACAGCTCGCCCTGCGGCCCGATGGCGATCCCGCTGGGGGCCGTGAACTGAGACGCGCTCCCTGTACCATCGGAGAACCCGGGCGAGGGGTACTGGACGTCCACGACCCCGGCCAGCAGTTGGGGCGGGCCGCCGGGGGGGATGCGCATGATGCAGTGGCTCCCGGTATCGGCCACGTAGACGGTGCTGTCTGCCCCGATGGCCAGACCGGTGGGCTGCGACCAGATGGGGGCGCCGGTGTCGATGCCTGAAAGCTGCGAGACGGCGCCGTCGGCGGTGACGACAAAGAGCGCCTCGGCGGCCGGGTCGACCACCAGGACTCGGCCGTCGGGGTATCTCGCCACCCCACAGGGCGATTGGGCGCCGGCCGGAGCCAGATCGGCTACCGTGCTGGTCGTCCCATCGGGCGCCACTTTCCGCAGCCTGCGGTTACCCGTGTCGGCGATGAGGCAGGAGCCGTCGGGGAGCGCGCAGGTTCCGGTGGGATAGCGGAACTGCGCCGCCGCCCCCGGGCCGTCCGCGAAGCCACCGTCGGGCAGGCCCAGCCTGTCGGGCGCCGTGTTGCTGCCGGCTACGGTAGTGACCGTGTCTGCGCTCAGACGCCGCACCCGGTGATTGCCGGTGTCCACGATGAGCAGCGAGCCGTCGGCGCCGGCGGCCAATCCCGACGGCCCCCAGAACCGGGCCGTCGCCGCCGGCCCGTCGGAGAGCCCGCCCAGCACGGAGCCCACGGGACCGCTGCCGGCCACGGTGCGCACCGCGCCGTCCGGGGAGATCGCCCGGATACGATGGCTGCGCCCATCCGTTACATACACCACCCCGGCGGCGTCCACCGCCACCGCCGAGGGGCCGTCGAAGCGGGCCTCGCGCGCCGGCCCATCCTGCAGCCCCCCCTCGGCCTCGGTGAGCGAGTTGGGAGCCGGGCCGCTGAGAGTGGTGACGGTTACCGTGGGCATCCCCACCAGGGGAGGCGGAGGCATGCCGCCCCCGCCGCCGCCCATGGGTTCCCCGTCGCCGCCCTTATCGCCAAGCAGGCCCTTCCAGTAGACGCCCATCACCGCACCGAAGGCCAGCACCACCGCCAGCACGGCCACCACGGGAGACACTTGCTTCTTCACCGCGCCTCACCCCCACCCGCTGCGCTCGCCAGGTGCATCGTCTCTCGGGCGGCGCAACCGTAGGTGGCTCTGGGCGGCCCCGGCGGCCGCCGGTGGGGCGGGCTTTCCAGCCCGCCGATTCGACCTGCAGGATCCACGTCACCCCTCGGACGGGCCCTTTGCCAGACCGAAGACGGTCGAGGCCCCGGCCGGCGAGCAAGCACGGTTGTGGCACCGGATGAGCCGGGCTCCCCGGCCCAAGAGAGTCGTTCCGGCATGGGCACGATGCCCGCCGAGAGCGGGGTCAGGCTGATCTGGCCCACCTTCGCCCGCAACCTTCCCAGGGGTAGAGCCGCGTTGAGATACCCCCGTAGCCCCAGCGGCACCCGCACCAGTTCGACGCGCTCGTCCATGCGCCGGGAGGTGTAGAGGTTGCCGCGGTAGGCAGCCACCACGGGCGGGGACATGGCCCCCAGCCGCTTCACGGGGATGGGCGGGTCCAGGCGCGACGGGATGCGCCACAGGTATGACGCGTCCACATACAGCGGCGTGCCGCGTGCCACGAGAAGTGCCCCGTTGGTATCCAGCCAGTCGGTGAGCATCTCGGTGTGCGAGGCGGACAGGTCCATGCGGTTGACGAGGCGTCCGGCCGACGGGCTGGCCAGCTCCCGGGAGTACGCGGTGAAGTACAGGGCGTCGCCCTCCAGGGCCGCCACGTTGTGCCCATTGGTGCGTGCCAGCAGTTCCGGGTCGGAGCCATCCCCACCGCCACGCTTGATGAGTGTCGCGCCGCCCACGTACTCCCAGCCCAGTCGCTCGGTCCAGTAGAGCTTGCCCTCACGCGCGCCCAGCAGGGCGCCGGTGAAGTGCGGCTCAGACCCTTCGGTCAGGCCGATCAGCGTGGGCTCCGAGGGTTGCGCTCCGGCGCGGATGGCGTTGACCGGCTTGATGATCGGCACATGTACGATGCCCTCGGCACGGGCGCTTCTGGACTCTGTCCAGTAGAGAGTGCCGCCATCCACCTCGAGGCTCTGGGGCCGATACAGGCCCGCCGCCGAGAAACGCCGCTCACCGCTGGACAGGTCCACGGCCACCATGACGCCGGCGTCCTCCTGCGGGCCGGTCTCGGCCAGCACGTAGAGCGTGCCGTCACCGACGGCGATGGAGCGCACGTCGTGGGCCTGCAGAAGACAGGTGGGCTTCTTCGCTCCGGGAGGCAGGTACTGTAGCCGAGCGGGGCCGGGAGGTTCGCTGGGCGGGGGCTCGATCCAGAACAGACCATGCGGTCCGGCCACGATCTGCCGGGGGCTTTCGCTCAGAGACGAAACGGGCGCCGCGCGCCCGCGCACGAATACCGCCCCGGCCACCACAACGAGACAGGCCAGGGCGCAGAGAACTGCTCTTGAGTTCATAGGCACTACACCTCAGCAGCGAACCTATTCCTCGCCGGAGGAGACCAGACCTCCCTCCAGTCGGCGGCCGCTCGCCGCCTCAGCCGTCCGGCGTTCGGGCAGGCCGACCGGTGTCATGCGGCGAACTGAAAACCGGTGCACGCAATCCAGCCGAAAGCTAGGTCAACACCATGACCCGTGTCTGTGTTCCCTGGTTCACCATCGTGTCGCTGGCTGTGGCGGTCGTCTCGGCCCCTGCTCAGCCCGTCGTCCGCGTCCTGGAGGACTTCGAAGGCCCGCTCGCGGGGTGGCCGCAGGATGCCCGCCTCACCGACGATGCCTCCGAGGGCCGGCAGGCCCTGAGATGGGCGCCGTCGGCCGCCGGCGGGCCCCAGGCGATCGCGTTCAATATCGCCTCCCGCGCGGTGGAGATGAGCGATTGGGACCGTCTCTTGTTCGACTACAAGGTCGACAGCCCAGATTGTGGGTGGTGGGGCGTGAAAGTCATCGACTTCCCCCTGGGAGACGGGATGCAGGCTACCTGGCAGGTGAACCGTGATACGCCGCTCACGGTGGGACAGTGGGCCACGGCCTCCGTGGACCTGCATAGCCCCATGTGGCTATGGGGCGAAAGGCCCGATGAGACCTCTCAGGTCATCTACTTCCGCGCCCAGGGGCCACAGAACAAGCCGTACGTCATCCTCCTGGACAACATCCGCCTGGAGAGCGACCCGGTACGCCTGCAGTCCGTACAGAGTGCTCCTGCCGCGGCCGGCGAGAGCGAGGCTGCCTGCGTGCACCGCCTCACGGTCGCAAACCGCACCGCGGCTCCGGTGGCCCTGTCCCTGCGGCCGGGGGAGGTCTCCGCCGGGCTGCGGGTGCATCTGCCTCCGGAGCCGTGGATCGTGCCCGCCGCCGACACCGCGACCCTCGAGATTGGCCTTTCCGCCGCCGTGGCGGGCCCCGGCGCCCTCCCGCCGCTCTCGCGGCTCTCGACCGAGCTCACCATCAGGCCACAGGGAATGGAGAACATGGATCAGAGCACCACCCTCTCACTCAATACACCTCTGGGGGCCCTGCCCCATCCCAGCCTGCTCATCACCGCGGAGCAGGCGGAAGCGATCATGGGGCGCGTGGCCGCGAACGAGACGGCGAAGGCGATCTACGACGGGCTCAAGGCCGGCGCCGACGCCTGGCTGGAGCAGACGCCCGAGTTTCCCGATCGCGGCTCGCAGTGGTGGCACTGGTACACCTGCAAGGCCTGTGGCGGCCGCCTGAACACCAAGTCCGATACCGAGCACGTCTGCGCCGACTGTGGCGCCGTCTATGCCGGCTGGCCGTATGACGATGTTGTGCTGGATCGCAAGCACAGCGCTCTGGCCAGGGCGATCCGCGACCTGGGCCTCATGTACGTCTTGACCGGTGAGGAGCCCTATGCCCACAAGGCCCGGGAGATCCTGCTGGGGTACGCCGAGCGGTACCTGCAGTACCCGCTGCACAACATCCACGACAAGCCGGAGAGGGGCGGCGCGCACGTGGGGCCTCAGACGCTGGATGAGGCGGTGTGGCTGATCCCGGTGGTGCAGGGCTTTGACTGCATCCACGACACCCTCAGCGAGCAGGACATCGACTTCATCGCCGAGAGGATGCTTCTGCCGGCCGCGGAGCTGTGCCGCGACCACCAGTGGGGCATCCACAACATCTGCTGCTGGCACGGCTCGGCCTACGGCCTCGTGGGGCTCGTGCTGGGCGATGCCCAACTGGCCGGAGAAGCCATCAACGGACCCAAGGGATTCAGGGAGCAGATCGCCAAGGGTGTCACCGATGACGGCTTTTGGTACGAGAGCGCCTGGGGCTATCACTTTTACACCATGATGGCGCTGCAGCCCCTGGCCATTGCCGCCGGCAATGTGGGCATCGACCTGTACTCCGAGCGCTACAAAGGCATGTATGACGCCCCCTTGCGGTTTATGGCCCCCGGCGGGGAGCTGCCCGCCTTCAACGACAGCGGCACGGCCAACGTCCTGGGCCAGGGCAGCATGTACCAGGTGGCCTACGCCCGCTGGGGGGACCCGAGGTACCTGCTGCCCATCCGCCGCAGTGGCCAAAAGAGCATCGAGGCCCTGCTCTTCGGTGCCGAGCCGGGGCAGATCGAGGACTTCACACTGGGCTCCACGCTGTTTCCGGCGGCCGGTTACGTCATCCTCCGCAGCGGCCCCCCCGGCAGCGGCGACGCCGACCGGCATGTGCCGCAGAACTACGTCGCTTTGGACTACGGCCCCCACGGCGGCGGCCACGGGCACCCGGACAAGCTGGGCTTCGTCTTCTACGGCAGGGGCAAGCTCCTGGCGGAAGACCCCGGCTGCATCGCCTACGGCAATCCCGCTCACAGCGGCTGGTTCCGCCAGACCGTGAGCCACAGCACCGTGGTGGTGGACGGGAAGAGCCAGCATGAGTGCACCGGCGAGCTGCAGTTCAGCGCCTTCGCCGAGGGCTTTGGTCTGGCCGGCGCCACCGCAGGCTCCGCGTACCCCGGCGTGAGCCTGCGCCGCACGATGGCTCTGGCCGGCGACCGGCTCATCGACGTCTTCCTGTGCCAATCCGAGGAGGAGCGGACCTTTGACTGGGTCTACCACAACCGCGGAGCGCTAGAGCTCGGCGTGCCGGTGACACCCCTGACTCAGGCTCCCGAGGGGCAGGGCTACGAGTGGGCCAAGGAGTGGCGGCAGGGAGAGGCTCCGGAGACCTGGGAGGCGACCTGGAAGCTGGAGGACGGCCCCGGGGTGGCATTCGCCCAGGCCCGGGAGGGTACGGGCAGTATCCTCACCGCCATCGGCATGGGGAACCCCACGCGGATCAAGGTGCCTCTGGTCATCTCCCGCGTGCAGGGGACGCGGGCACTGTACTGCAGCGCAATCCACGTCCACGAGGGCGACGAGGTGCCGGAGCTTGAGGTCCGGCCCCTGGCAGTCGAGGGGGAGGCGGGCCAGGCTGCGGGTGTGGAGGTGCGGGGCGACGGTATCGTGGACGTGTTGCTGGTGAACCCCTCCGGGGGCGCCATGAGGGCCGGGGACTACGAGCTGGACGGTCACGCGGCGCTTCTGCGCTACCGCGGCAATAAGCTGGAGAAGCTGCTGGTGGCGGGCGAGGGGACGGTGAGGGTCAACGGTCGACCGATGGTGGTGGAGCCGTAGCCGTAGCCCGACTCCGTGCCCTTGCCGTCGCCGTTCACGCCTCTCCTGTGAACGGCTCCCACAGGGCGTGATGAAGGAGAGACGGGGCGGGGGCGAGGCGTCATGAGTGCCGTGAGCCGAAGGCCGTTGCCGTCGTGCCCGAACCGATCCGCAGGATCGACGGGCGGGAGATATCCAGGCGGGGGCCGGCCGTGCGCCGTCTTCCGCTGCGCGCCCCGAACCACGCGCCACGGCCGTTGGCGTTGCCCATAGTCGTTGGACGCTGAGCGTTGGACGTTGCGCGCCCCGAACCACGCGCCACGGCCGTTACTCGCCCGCCGCTCGCACCTCGAAGCTCACCTCAATCTCAGCCGCCTGCCTGAGCATCGCCTGGGCGGAGCAGTATTTGGTCGCCGACAGCTCCACGGCCCTGGCGAGGCGTCCCTCCTCCACATCCCCGATCGCGATATGCTTGATGGTGATGTGGGTGTAGACCTTGGGGTCCTCTTCCGCCCGAACGCCGCTGACCTCGACGCGGTAGCCCTCCACCGGCTGGCGCATCTTGCGCAGAAACGAGATCACATCCATCGCGGTGCAGCCCGCCAGCGAGACGAGCATCATGTGCATCGGTCGGGGGCCCAGGTCCTGCCCCCCGTGATCCTCACCGGCATCCAGCAGGACGTGATGTCCGGTGGGTAGCTCGGCGTCGAAAGCCATGCCGGCGGCGTCCTGCAGCGTGAGCCCTACGTCGATCGTGTCGGCCATTGCGTGGGTTCCTCCCGCGGGCGGTAGGGTCGGCTCCTGGTCGCTTGGTAACCTGGTAATACTTCGCCGCGGCGCGGCCTCACTCCTCCCCGGGCCCTGCAGGACTATGCGCCCCCTCCGACGAAATGCCGCTCCCCGGTCTGCCACCGGTAACCTGCCGCATGGAGTGGAGACCCTCTGCCCGTCGGCCCCGCGGATGACGGCCCCTCGACCCCGCCACGTGCCCTGACCTGGCGCGCCCTTTGCGTTGCGCTCTTGTTTCTGGCGATCGGGCACCTGTGGATCACCCAGGCCGAGCTGCTCACTCTGACTTGTCAGGTGAGTATGAGCGTGCCCCCGGTACCGGCGCTGACCGGGCTGGTGCTTCTGCTCATCCTGCGCGCTCTCCTGGGGCGGCTGGCCGGGCCGCTGCGCCTGCAGCGCGGCGAGCTGCTGGTGATCTACGTCTTCCTCTGTCTCAGCCTCGCTCTGGGCTCCGGCGGCGCCCTCCGTCAGCTTCTCCCCAACGTCGTTGCCCTGCAGTATTTCGCCACCCCGGAGAACGGCTGGGCCCGGTTCGTGGACTACCTGCCGCCCTGGCTTGCTCCCGCGGACGAGGAGGTGGTACGCGGGTTCTTCGAGGCCTCGGAGGCCGGCGTCCCCTGGGGAGCCTGGCTGGTGCCGCTGGCCGCCTGGATGCTGTTCGTCCTGCTTCTGTTCTCGGCCCTGCATTTCATGGCCGAGCTGTTTTCGGACCACTGGATCCACCGCGAGAGGCTCTCCTTTGCCCTCAACGAGCTACCGCTTCTGCTCACCGATCCGGGGCAGGAGCGGGGCACAATGGCGCTGTGGAAAGACCCGGTCATGTGGGTGGGCTTCCTAATCGCCCTCATCCACAACGGTCTGAGCATCCTGCACGCCTTCAGTCCCTCGGTTCCGGCCCTCGGGTTCAGCTACGACGTGGGAGCCCTGTTCCACGACCGCCCGCTGTCGGCCGTGCGCCCGCTGGTCGCCTACTGGGGCCTGGAGGTCCTGGGGTTCGGGTACCTGATGCCTCTGGAGGTGGTGAACTCGGCGCTGCTGGCCTACGGGCTCCTCCTGGTTGAGTCCGTGGGGGCCTCGGCCCTGGGCTTCGACATCCCCCGCTTCCCGCATCAGGAGGCCCAGTCCGCCGGCGGCTTCATTGCCCTGGCCGCGATCCTGGTGTGGTCCGCCAGAGGGCATATCGGGGAGCAGGCCCGCCGCCGGCCCGGCATCTTGTGGGGGCTCGTAGCCGGAATCGCGGGCGTCATCTGCTGGTGGTGGGCCGCCGGCATGTCGCTTCTTCCCGCTCTCGGTCTCTTTGGGCTGGTATTCGCCTTCGCCCTGAGCTATAGTCGTCTCAGGGCCGAGACCGGCGTCCCCATCATGTGGGCCTATCCGGTCACCGAGCAGCACAGGGTCTTGTACGCCCTCCTGGGCTCGGAGCCCTTCGTGACAAACGGCAGCTTCCGTAATCTCACCGTCATGGCGGTGGGCTGGTTCCTTTCCAGAGGCTACCTCACCGGGCTCGGAGCCTATCAGTTCGAGGCTATCGACCTGAGCCGCCGGGGCGAGGTCTCGCGCCGGGAGATGGTGACCACACTATTCCTCGCTGTGGGGATCGGGGCTCTGGTGTCCTTCTATGCCCAGTTGCACAGCTACTACGGCTACGGGCTGAACTTCCTCGAGGGCGGAGTACACAGCGGGGGCATGCGGGCCGGCTCCGCGGCCTATGCCTTTCGCATGCTGGAGGGGTTCGCCAAGAGCCACGAGGCCCCCAACCTTGTGGAGACCGGTGCCACGGTGTGGGGTCTCGTGGCCACAGTGGCGCTCCTGTTCCTGAGGCACACCTTCCTCCGCTTCCCCATCCACCCCCTGGGGTTCGTCCTGGGGACGGTGCGGGGCTATCGGACGTGGGCCTCCCTGGCCCTGGCGGCGATCGCCAAGGCCCTGGCGTTGAAACTGGGCGGGGTGGGGCTGTATCGCCGGCTGATCCCGGCGGCCCTGGGCATCGTCATCGGCCACTACGTCATGGCCGGCGGCGTATGGAGCGTCATCGGCTCCTTCGGCGGCGAGGCCTTCCGCTCGTATCAGGTGTGGTTTGGGTAGCGAACAGGACCCTGCGGGGGAACGCGGCGCCAAGCCGGCTCTCCCAGGCCCGAAGGGCCGCCCGGGACAGTCGGCCGTCCTACCTGCGCTGCAGGCCGGACGGGGCGGGTGAGGGCCCGCCCTGCTGTGAGCCAACGCCCGCCTTGTCACTCGCCGGCCTTCTGGGGCCCTTGTCGTCGCCGCCCCACACCATCCAGGTGCGGGGGGGCTACGGTCCGCACGGCGCTCTGGTGTCGCCGGGCGTGCGGTGGTTCTCTTCGCCGCAGTCTCTGACCCGCAAGCGGTCGGCAGGACCGCCCGGCTCTCCCGCACGTCCGGGACGGGGCCGGCGGAGGTGAACCACCCGCCCAACTCATGTAGAGGTCATGTCCATGCAAACCCTTGCTCTGCTGCTCGCCATCGCCACGCACTCGGCCTTCGCCGCTCCCGAGCCCCTCTACGAATGGGAGTTTGCTCCGCGCACGGTCTCCGGCGATGTGCTCAGGGCGCAACTGGGGAATCTCCCCGGCCGTCTGGTCAACTCACCACAGCTCGGCCGCGAGCCCGACTGCCTCGACTTCGCCGGAACCGGCTACGTCGAGCTGGCTCCGAAGGGGACGCTCGTCCACCTTCCCGCGCGCGATATCACCGTTGAGGCCTGGGTGAGCCTGCGAAACACTCCCCAGTGGGGCGGATATGTGGGCTACTTCCAGGACAACGGCACCTTCGAGAAGGGCTGGATACTGGGCAACAACGGGGACAGGTTCTGCTTCGCCGTCTCCAGCGTCGGCGCCGATGACGGTGACGGCCTGCTCACCTACCTCCCCGCCGACCGCCCCATCGATCTGCGCAAATGGACACACGTGACCGGCACCTACGACGGCAGGGCCCTCCGCCTCTACGTAGACGGCTCCCCGGCGGCCTCTTCCGAGGCCCAGTCCGGTGACATCGCCTACGCCGAGGCGCCGCTGGCCATCGGCGTCTACCTTGACGACAATGAGATGTTTCCCATGGATGGCGCCATCCACTCCGTGCGCATCTACGATGTGGCGCTCACCGCCGAGCAGGTGAAGGCGCGCTATGACGCCACCAGGGACGTCTTCGCGGGCCGTCGCCTATCTCGGACAAGTGCGCCTCAGGCGCGGCCGCTCATCGACGGCCCGTGGGTGAGCTTCGCCGACCAAGGCTCGGCCACCGTGCGCTGGGACACGCCGCGGCCCGCGCCAACGGTGCTGGACTTCGGCAGGCCGGGCGAAGAGCCGCGTCGGATCGAGCATGCGGCGCCGACGACCACCCACGCCGTCACGCTGGGTGACTTGCAGCGCAACACCGAGTACACCTATCGCGTCATCATCCCCGGCCCCGATGGGGAAGAGGCCACCGAGAGCTTCATCCTCGACACCGAGTTCGACTTCACCATCCGCCCGCTGCCGGACGCCCCGGATCCCTACCCCGCCGATGGCCGCGGCGATCTGTATGCCGACGCCGCTCGGAGGATACTCGAGGCAACCGGGATCGACCGCGGGTACTGCCTGGACTACGGCTGCGGCGACGGTCGTCTCGCACTGGAGCTGGCGCGGCGCTCGCGCCTGCAGGTGATCGGCGTTTCGGAGGATGAGCAGGCCGTCCGCCGCGGCAGACAGACGCTGGTCACCGCCGGGCTATACGGCTCCCGCATCACGCTCAGACACGTCAAGTCTCTGGCCGATCTCCCTCTGGCCGACCTCACCGCCAACCTCATCGTCTCGGCCGAGGCCCTGGACACCGGCCGGGCTCCCGGCGCCGCGGCGGAGGCCATCAGCATGCTGAGGCCCGCCGGCGGCGTCGCGTGCCTCTACGGCCGGTGGGCCGAGCTGCAGGACTGGCTGGCGGCCACCCCGGTGCCGGACGAAGGCCTCTCGGGTTTCCACCAGCGACCCGCGGTACGCTGGGAAGACGACCCTAGCGGCGCCATGCTCCTGCTCGGCAAGCCCGACAAGCTCCCCGGCGCCGGCGAGTGGACCCACGCCTACGGCGATCCCGGGCAGTCGGGCAATAGCTGGGACGAGCTGGTCACCGGCACCGCGGGCGAGACCCTCGAGGTGCAGTGGTTCGGCCTCCCGGGCCCCAACGCCATGATCGACCGCCAGACAAGAGGCACCTCCTCGCTCTCCACCAACGGCAGGCTCTTCGCCCAGGGCAATGAACGCATCATCACCCTCGACGCCTACAACGGCGCCATCCTGTGGTCCCTGGAAATCCCCGGGCTGCGCCGCAGCAACATCCCGCGCAATGCCGGGAACACCTGCGCCAATGATGACTACCTCTTCGCCGCCCTGCGCGACCACTGCTGGCGCCTCGACGCCGCGACCGGCCGCCGCAGCCACAGCTATCCCGTCGGCTTCGGCGATGCACAGGACCCTTACCAGTGGGGATACGTGGGAACCGTGGCCGACAAGCTCCTTGGCTCCGCGGTGCGGGTCGGCAATACCGAGACCGGCTGGATCGGACCCCAGTTCTGGTTCGATGGCCTCTCCGGCAAGGACACCTACAACGTCTGCAGCGATGCGCTCTTCTGCCTCCGTATCGAGGACGGCGCCCGCATCTGGACCCACACCGGCGCTCTGGTCATCAACCCCACCATATCTATCGGCAATGACCGGGTCTACTTCCTCGAGAGCCGCAGCAAGGACGCCATCGAGCTGGAGGAGCGCCAGATCGGCGCCGACCTGTGGGAGGATGTCTGGCTGGTCGCCCTGGACCTCAGTACCGGCGACAAGTGCTGGGAGAGGCCCTTCGAGCATCCCCAGCAGCCCATCGTCGTATACCTGGTCCACCACGGCGAGCAGGTGGCGATCAGCACCTCCTTCGCCGGCAAGTACCACGTCCGGGCCTTCTCCGACGCCACGGGGGAAGACCGCTGGCAAGTCGAGCACCCCTGGCGCTCCGACAACCACGGCCACCACATCCAGCACCCCGTCATCGCCCAGGGCAAGCTCTTCCTCGAGCCCGCCGTCTACCAATGGCAGACCGGTGCCGCCGTGGAGATCGAGTTCCCGGGGCGCAATAAGTGCGGCACCCTCTCGGCGGCCGCCAACCTCCTGCACTACAGGGACTACAATGACGAGGTGTGGGACCTGGCCACCAACACCCAGAGCGAGTTCAACCGGCTACGCTCCAACTGCTGGATCGGCATGATCTCCGGCAGCGGCCTGCTCCTATCTCCGGAATCCGGCGGTGGCTGCAGTTGCAGTTGGCCCGTCTACACATCACTGGCGTACCGCACGAAGGATGACTATTGACAGGCCTGACGGCGAAAAGGCCAAACGGCGCGGGGCTCGGGCCCTGCACCCCGCCGGGGGAACCTGTTCCCCCGGACCCCCTGCTTCCCGAAGTCGGCGGGGCACCGTGGCACATGGGAACGCCGACGGCCCCACGGCCTGACGGCCCGGGTTCGGTGGCACGAGTCACTCGGAGGCATTGACCGATGAACACAAATGGCATCTTGCGTCGGCACTGGCTCTGCGTCGCGCTACTCCTTGGGGCGACGGCCGCTGCCCTGGCACAGAGCGCTGCCGACTGGCCTACCTATCTTCACGACGCCCGCCGCACCGGCATCTCGTCCGCGGCCATTGAGCCCGCGGGCATGGAGCCCCTGTGGTGCTACAGATCTCCGGCGCCTCTGCGACCCGCCTGGCCCGGCCCGGCGCCCCGAGACATGTACAACAGCCCCACCGTGGACAACGAGGACCGTCTGGACATCGATTCGGTCATGCAGGTGGCCGTCGTGGGCCAAAGCGTCCTCTTCGGCAGTTCCGTTGAGGACAGTCTCAAGTGCCTCGACATCAGCGATGGCTCGAGCCGCTGGGTCTTCACAGCAGATGGCCCTGTGCGCTTTGCTCCCCATGTAGTGGACGACAGGGCTTACTTCGGCTCCGATGACGGGCACGTCTACTGCGTCTCCACCGTCGACGGAGGCCTCCTGTGGGACTACCGGGCCGCACTCAGCGACTACCAGGTTCCCAGCGATGGGAAGATGGTCTCGCTGTGGCCAAATCGGTCCGGGGTGGTGGTGCACGAGGGTACCGTCTACAGCGGCGCGGGTGTCTTCCCCGCCGAGGGGGCCGTGGTCTGCGCCCTCGACGCCGCCACGGGAGCCGATACCGGTGAGGGGCGCTACAGACAGCGGCATGCCGACATGTCGCTGCAGGGCTATGTGCTGGCCTCGGACAGGAACGTCTACTTCCCCGGCGGTCGCTCCGGGCCATGGGTGTTCTCGCGCCTCAGCGGCGAGCGGTTCGGGCAGATCGGTGGGGGAGGGGGGACATACGCCGTGGTGACCGGTGATGAATCGGTGATCTACGGGCCGGGGAAGACCAGCGCGGTGCTCGAGGAGTTCGGGGGCGACAAGCGCGATCGGCTGGCGACCTTCCCCGGCGGCAAGCAGATCATCATCGCCGGTGGAACGGCCTACGTCAATACTCGCGGCACACTGCTTTGCCTCGACAGGGCCAGACACCTGGAGCTTTCCCGGCAGATCGTGGCCAAGTCCGAGCAGATCAGGAAGCTCAAAGCCGGCACCGAAGAGCACAGCGAGCTCTCGGGGGAGATCGCCGACCTGCAGGCGGAGCGCGAGGAGTGCCTCAGATGGCAGGCCGAATCCCCGGAGGCCGGAGCCATGATCATGGCCGGCGAGTACCTGGTCACCGGTGGTGTCGGGCTGGTGGCGGCCTATCGCGCACAGGACGGCCGCCGCGTGTGGAGCGCCGAGGTCGACGGCACCGCCAAGGGGCTCGCCGCCGCCGCCGGGCGGATCTTCGTCAGCACCGACGCGAGCCTTATCTACTGCTTCGGTCCGCGCCCGTAGGTCGGTGGCGCCTGGGGCGCGCCGAGTATCGTGCCCGCGGCCAACGTCGCTTCGGGCCGGGGGTGAGGACGCCGTCATTGCTGTTGGCCGTTGTGCGCCACGCGCCCCGAACCACGCGCCACGGCCGTTCCCGCCGTCGCCGTTCTCCCCTCGCCTGAGCGGCCGCATCGCGAAGGAGAGGGGCAGGGGGTGAGGCGTCATCAGTGCCGTTGTCGTCGGCTTTTCGCGCCACCTGCCACGGCTGTTCCCGCCGTCGCCGTTCACCCCCCTCCTCCCGTCGCCCGCGGTGTTTGCGGGCGTAAGGGAGAGGGGGGCAGGGGGGTGAGGCGGTCATTCGCCGTTGTCGTCGCCGCCGCCATGCCGTTGCGCGCCAAGCGCCACGAACCACGCGCCACGGCCGTTCCCGCCGTTCACCCCCCTCCTCCCGTCGCCCGCGGTGTTTGCGGGCGTAAGGGAGAGGGGGGCAGGGGGGTGAGGCG
>Ga0334883_1004251_pt1 | contig 14042 bp, 13 predicted proteins | sample GraSluR1_MG_6_FD_207230 | JGI IMG/M metagenome (GOLD analysis project Ga0334883, IMG submission 207230) | Sludge microbial communities from methane-producing bioreactor in Wageningen University, Netherlands - Granular Sludge_09_05-R1 | ecosystem: Engineered > Bioreactor > Anaerobic >... | reverse complement strand
CTGAAGTGCAGCAGATTGCCCTCTTTGTAGTAGGTGGGCATCCCCCAGGACATACGCTCTTCCACCTCACCCATCGAGGAGAGGATGCACTGGTGCAACGCATATAATGCCGGTCTGTGCGTTTCCTGCTGGGCATCGACATATGCTTCGACGGTCTTTTGGCGAACCGTGCAACTATGACTCTGGTTCTTTCTGGCAAAACTTCGATTACAGGTTGGGCATGTCCACATAGATTCACTCCTAGCGTTCGACAAAGGTAACGCTCACCGTATCCCCGGCTTGCTTGCCTATCTGCATGCGGATATCCTTTCTGATGCCGAGGATGTAGCAAATGGTACCGTCTGCATGGGTAAGGCCCATGTTCACGATGCTTCCTTCGTAGGGAACACCATCAAAAGTAGCGTACACCTTCATCCGGCCCTTGCCAAACTCTTTCTTGAGATCGAAAGGAACTTCCACATAGGCCCCATCCTGGCCTGGGACTTTTCTGATGACTGCGTCAAAACTGTACAATGGGCTCCTCCTCAATCGTATGAGCAGCAGATGGCTTCAAAGACTTGCCTTTCTGATGAAATAACTGCTTCCAACCACTTCCTTTCCCAATTGTCCGTCCATCACCAATGTTTTCAACCACTCTTCTGTTTCCCTCCGGGAGGTAAAGTCGAAGGCTTTATGCACTTCCTCGAACGCAAGTCTTGGATGCTTGTCCAACAAAGCCAGGAGACGTTCCAGAGAGGGAGGCGCTGGAGACGGAACAAGCGAACCGTTGCTCAAGGATGTGATGACTTGCTGAAACTGCTCATAGGTAATATAGCCTCTCAGCAGTGTTTGCTCTCCTTTGGCGGTAGCTACCAGAAAACTTGGGAACACATCCACTCCTGCTTTTTGGGTATGCAGAAGATCCTCTTCGAACCTCTGCTTTGCTTCCCCACTTTCCAGAGCCTTGCTGAAGGCCTCAAGACAAAGACCCACGTCCTTTGCGAGACCAAACAGAACATCAGGATTGCTGGTAACCTTGGCCTCCGTCAGAGTGGCTTCCCGGATTCTCCGTAAAAAGGCATCTGCTTTGTCAGGATCTGCCAATTGGGCTGCCTTGTAGGCAATATTCTGAGGATAGGTGGAAGGATATGCTTTGGAGAACAGATGAAACCCATCCGGCTTCACCGGCATCCTATGACGGTTTTGTGCTTCAAGCCAATGAGAGACAATTTGGGCATTTGCACCTTCTGGTCCTGCATCGATTCCATTGCCTGGATCGGAGAAGGTGTTGATGTCGTCGACCAAACCACCCATGACAGTGCGAATATCAATCTGGTTGGGATAGTGAGTCTCCAGTGCCCTGAATATGGGTTCGGTTCCCCAGCACCAGATACATACGGGATCAGAAAAATTGGTTATGATGAGAGGCTTCATCGTATGGACTCCTTACAGGGTACTCATCAGTGGTTTGTTCTGCCTAGGCGAAACTCCTGTGTGCAGAACCACATGAACGTTCCCTAAAAATATGGGATGTCTCCTAATGTACTCATAAAGGGGGATTGGAACCACTGTCTCAGTGTCAGTCTATTGGGATACCCCAATTCACGTATCATTGCTACGGCTTTCACTCCGTACTTCAGATATGATTCGATTGCTTTTCTGTTCCGTTCGTCGCTGCACATCCAGAACATCCTCTCTTGATTTGGCCCAAGGTTTCATTTGCACCTTCCGAAGAGACGAAGCCTTGTATTGGAATGAACGTGCCTATCGGTGTTCCAGCCAGGAGTCCTTCGTCAGAAGACTCGTATGTCCTGTCCGTTTCTCACCCATCAGCGGTACATCAAGGCCCTCTGTGGTTCTGAAATAGGTGAAGCCGCACTTCTGTTGGACACGCTTCGACTTGGTATTTCCCTCATAGTACCCGCACCAGATGGCCCGCATACCCAGGTCCTCGAAACCGTGACGGATCATCTCTTTTGCCGCTTCGGGAATAAGTCCTTGTCCCCAGAATGGCTTGCCGATCCAGTATCCGAGTTCACACTCATCATCCCTGTCCGTCATATCCGTATGCCCGTTCAGTTTCAGTTCTATCGCTCCAATGGGCTTTTCGTCTGTTTTCAGACACACTGCGTAGGCTTGGGGAGCACAGAGGACATGCTTGATCACAAATCTGCTCTCTTCAACACTCGTATGTGCCGGCCATCCGGCTATCGGACCGATGGCACTGTCCTTGGCATACTCAAATAAGCTCTCCGCGTCGCTCTCTTGCCACGGACGGAGCACCAATCGTTCAGTTTCCAATACCATCTTCAATGCCCTCCTTTGAGGTTCTTTGCTTCAGCACGACATCAGAACAATTGTCTCTCAAACCTAACGTTTCCAATTACTATGGAGACCGCAACTCCTCCCGTCAATCCTTGAGGCAACCGATTGGAATCACAAAGACCCAAAAAACTCCCAGATTGATACATTTTGGTGACAGATTTAGTATTCCTATTTGACACTCTTGCAGTGAACAAACCAAAATATCGTCTATATGTATAGTCATTTCACCTATGGTATACAGATAATCAAGCATGGCAACATTCAACAGTTGGGAAGATTCCACCTGATATTCGGTCGCAAGAATATCAAGGCTCCCTTTCGACCTGTTACATCGTTCAGACAATAAAAATGGTATCCGGCGGTTTCTTGCACGATGGAGACTGATCCCCAATTGTATGTTAAGCTCAGATATCCCTGGGATTGCAGAAGGCAAATGGATACATATAAGGTGGCATCTTCACCACCCCATTCATCTCCACATAGTTCTTAGGATGAATTATGATTGATTTCGCTATTCGCTTCCTAAAGATAGTACCAAAATCGTCAAGTGATGTTGTTGAATAATTCTTGGAGGATTTTACTTCTATTGGAGTTATCTTAAGGTCTGTCTTACTTCCGTTTGACAACAAAAAATCAACCTCAATATCATTCCGATGTTTTTCGACGCTATAACGCGTATAGAAGTACAGTTTTCTCCCAGATGCCACTATCATCTGAGCAATAGCATTCTCGAACAACATTCCCTCATTGATTGACAGCTTGCCGTTCATGATTGCCCTATAGAGTTCCATGGTCATCAGCTCATTTTCATCAAAGGCAAGGCTGACCAACAGTCCTGTATCCCCCATATAGCATTTGACTGCTGACTCATTTTTATTCAATGAAAATCCCACATTCGGATCATTGCACTTATAGCACATAGTACAGATACGCGAATCTTCAAGCCAAAACAAGGGCTCATCATATTTGCTGTACGTTCCATTCTTATCAATTTCACTCAAGATAATTTTCTTCTCATGAGTTGAAAGATAGCCTGGTATGTTTTCGAAAATTGCAGACACCTTGGAGTTATATCTCCTGGCGGACTTCCTGATATCATCTCGGTATAGCTTCAGGATATCCCTTTTTTCGATGTCTGCAGCCGAAAAATCCCTTCCACTTTCCTTATACGCAACAACAGCCTGTGGCATTCCGCCAACAAGCATATACTCCTTGAAAAGCCTCATTGCTTTTACATGATATGCATTATCCAATGGCTTTCGTTCTTCATAGCAAGTATTGATGTATTCAAGCAGGATTCCTTCTCCCATGAACTCTGCAAACTCTGTGAATGTAACTGGGTACATCCTTATATTTCGCTCTTCAGATGGGAGAGTGATATCAGCTACATTCTCCTGTATGGATATCAGGGAACCTGTCTCGATATAATCATATCTACCATCAGCAACAAGATACTTGATTGCCTCCCTTGCCTTTGGGAACTTCTGGATTTCATCGAAAATGATGAGGGATTTTCTTGGAATCAGTCTTTTGCCATACTCAAGCGACAGTACTTGAAGCAGAAAATCAAGATTGTTCAGATCATCAAAGGCCTCGAACACCCTTTTACTCGCTTTGTTGAAATCAACAAGCATATACGTCTCATACTCTGCTTTGCCCAAATCTTCCGCAATGGTTGTTTTCCCAACACGTCTGGCACCTTCGATGAACAGAGCCTTTGTACCCTCTGCTGCATTCTTCCAGTCCAATAAGCTCTGGTATATATCACGCTGGATTCTCATTTCTCATTCTCCATATGTATATGGATTGTACCAACTATAACAAGAGTACGCAATATACAAAAGATCAAATATTGCAATAGTACGCAAGTTATAAGTATTAAATATCATCAAGAATACGCATGATATAGGGTTGGATATTTCAGCATTTCCAAGGCAGAACCATAAAGAACACCGCTTTCTACTGCTTCGAAGACCTTTTTGACGCATTGCTTGTACAGGCCATATCATCTCGCCAGCAGTACTATAGTCTCTTCATTTGTCGCTTTAGGTAGTAAAACTTCTGTGAAGACTATTCTCAGCTTGCCTTCATTCCTTCAGAATATTCATCAACCCGATATTGATGAAGATACTTTCTTTTCCAACTTTAACACAGTTCAAAATGCCGAGATCTTCCAATTGATGCAGATATCTGGAAGCCGCTTTACGTTCCACCCCAAGATGTTTGACAACCATCTCGATTTTGCAATAAGGATTCTCAAAAAGTGTTTCCACAAGTTCTTTTGAATAGATTTTTGGAGCCTTGGTCTTCACCATTTCAAGCGTATTGTCAAGCAGCTCCTTTAGGGCCTTTACTTTCTGTATTGTTTCTTTTGCAGTCTCTTCAATTCCTTGCAAGATGAACATAATCCAGTCTTCCCAGGCCTCTTCGGTACGAACCTTCTGCAGTAGCCTATAATACTCATCCTTGTTTCTGATGATATACGAACTCAAGTAAAGAATTGGAACTGTAAGGTGATCCTTCTGAGTTCGACGGCCCATCCCGACCACTTGACCGGACTAAACCCAGCCAATGAATTTTAAGAACCCTGCCAGCGATAACTGACAGGGAATTTGGGTTTGTCAGGGTTTAACAGAATGCCTGGTGCGTAAGTCCGGCCCTTCCAACCTCAATATATACGATGCCGCGGTAACCCTGCCTAGGATTGCTTGGCCCAAGGCAACATTGCCGATCACCTTCGGCCAGTTCTCAATCGGCAGCTGGGTGCAGATGATGGTCGAAGTGGCATCATAACGGTTTTCCATCAATTCCAGCAGGATCGGTGTCCACTGTTTCTCTGGTTGTTGGCAAAGCCATTCATCAATCACCAAGAGCGGGAAACGCGAGTAATACCGCAGTTTCTTTTCGAACTTCGGCATATCATGAGAGTACAGCTGGGTGAGTTCACGCATCAAGGATGGGTAGGAAACTACTTTTGTCCGATAGCCACATTGACACGCACGACAAGCTAACGCCTTTGAAATGTATGACTTACCCGTTCCACTAGCACCTACTACACAAATATTGACATGGTTCTTGATGTAGTCACAGGTTGACAGCCTATCCATGGTGAGCTTGTCCAAGTTGCGTTCAGGATGGTATTCAATACCATCAATATTGGCCGTAGTGTTGTGCAGCTTCGCCATCTTCAGCAGTCTCTCGGCCCTACTGTTCCTGCGTTGCAGCATTGCCTTGGCCGTGGTGTCAAGCAACACATCAAATAATGGGGTGTGTTGCATCGATGGCGAGGAGAATGCCTCAATCAGACCCATTGCAATACAATCCTCTCCCAGATGCTCGAAGTTCATCACCAGTTGCTTTTCCTTGCCTGTCATCGGGAACCTCCTGTCTCATGGGTACAGTAAAGGTCTCCCAGATCCTGGTCATCCACATCCGTCAAGGATACCGATTCACCGACGGGGTTGACGGCATCCTTCAGGGTCTTTGCAATTGCATTTACAGCCTTGTACGAGTGGAGCCCACTTTCCAGCCCCTCCTTGCATGCTGCCTCCAAACACTCTGTGGAATATCGTTTTGCAATGCGCAAGATACCCACGCAAGAGCGATAGGACTGCACTTCATAATCCCTGCTTGCCAGCACGTTCCTGATCATCTGCACGGTAGCTGGTCCAATCCTTCTCGCCTGACTGAGGAAATAGTCCGCCGACCATAGCAGATATTCTCTATGCTTCTCGGGAATATGTTCAGGCAAGGTACTTCTCTGCCCCTTCACCGGCTTTCTTGGGTGCTCAGCGAGCAATTTGTTCTTGCAGTAAATGAAGACCCTATCCGCCGAGGCCTTTACCATGACCTCGCATTTTATCCGATTCGATGGTAGGCTGTAAAACCGGTGATCAAACTCGATGTGATAATCCGGGGCGACTGTTGCCGTAGTCCGATCAAAAAGTTGAAAGGGTTTGCTCGGAAGCGGCAGCAGTTCTGTCTGTTCCTGTTCCTTGAACAAGACCAGCCGCGAGCCTTCCTTCTTCTTGAAGTCGGATGCATTGATCTGGTCCATATAGTCCCAGATGCATTGGTTCATTTCCCCGAGCGTGAAAAACTTCTGGTTGCGCACTGCGGCGATTATCTGACGGGATGCATACCCGACAGCCCCTTCTACAACATTCTTATCGCGAGGTGCCTTTACTCTGGCAGGAAACACCACGGTTTTATAATGCTGTGCGAGCTCGGTCATCGCAGTATTCAGCTCAGGCTCATACTTGTCCGGTTTCAGAATTGCGGTTCTAAGATTATCTGGTCTCAATATCAGCGGAACCCCTTCAAAGAATTCCAATGCATGAACTATGCCGGTCACCCAGGCGAGCATGTTCATCGAGCTAAAGGCCTCAGCATAGAAATAGTTGCTGAACGGGAATGCCGCCACGAACAGGTGGCAGGGGATGGTGTCGTCAGTCAACCTGTCGCAGAGCAGAATAGCAGAGCCAGACCAATCAAGTTCCAGAACCTCCCCAGGACGATGGTCCTGCCTGAGCACGATATTGTGACGTAGGGAATAGTCACGTACCAGCGCATTGAATTGGCTTATGCTGTATGGCTTCAGTCTCACGCTCTTGCATTGCACCAGATACTCAGTCCATAGCAAACCGTTGGTTACATGAGGTTTCTTCAGTTCCTCCACAATGTAAGCATAGTCAGGAAGCATGTATTCCGGGTCACGGATCCCTTCTTGGCTGTTGTACAGCAACGCCCTCAGATCCTCATTGGTGACGTCCTCTGCAACGGGGAGTTTCAACTCGCGCTCCTTTGCACGTTTGATGCAAAGTGCAACGGTATCCCGGGAACAGCATAGGCTACTAGCAATCGCTCTTTGACTGAATCCTCCGTAGTGCAAACGCAGGATTTCCTTGAGATTGGTCATTCTTGACCTCCTTGGATTTACTTCTGCATGCCAAGCATGCATATCCAAGGTTCTATCATCGATTACATTATGCTGGTAGGTTTATCTCCGTTGCATGGCTGGCTTTCCTCCGGTCAACTGGTTGGAGTGCGCCGTCGAACTCACCTTCAGGATAAGATACAAAATATTAATGATTCTTCCTGTTCTTCCATTACCGTCGTAGAAAGGATGGATGCTCTCAAATTGGTAATGCAGGATTGCGAGCTTTTCCAAGGTATCATCATCGTTGTTCAGATACTCAGTGAAGTTCTTCAAAAGTTCGTCAATCTCATCTTTTGACTGAGGTGGAGTATAGACAACATCATCCGTTTTTTCGTTCACAAGTTTTGTTCCCGGTAAACTCCTTAGGCCCGCATCATTCTGTACAAGCGCTTCCTGAATGACGACGATATCGTTGATGGAAATGAACCCATGCTTCCTAAGCTGATTGAAACCTGTATATAAGGCCTCCCGGTAGAACATAACTTCTTTTGTGGCTGCATCTACCTTTCTTGCTGTTTCTGAAACAGCCTTGTAAAGGTCATCCCTCGTAGTAATGATATTCTCAATTCCCGAGCTGTCTTTAGATTCCTGGAGAACTATCGCATTGATCAAAATCGACTGATTAGGGATGAGATTTGCAATTCCCTTTAGCTCTGCAAGCGCTTTAGAGGCTTTAATCTCTGCTTTGAGAATCTTTATGGTTTCAGTTTTACTTACATCAATGGGTAATTTCGGGAGTACTGTCATGTACCAATATTACTAAATCCTAGTACACATTATAAGAACGAGTCCCATTATTCCGTAAAAATGGGACACGTTATTACAATAGGTACCAAAAGGTTCCTTTTTGGTTCACTTCATCGAGCATGCAAATTCTTACCATTGAAATACACACTGCCAGGACTATTCACTTACTCCCTAGCCAACAGCACAATCGTCTCAAATGTTGTTTCGTTATTCAACTGAATGAAAACCATTGTGTTGCTATTCCCCATTCTCACACTTCATGGGAAATTGGGGAATTCAGTTTCACTTACCAAGCAACCAATCTGCCACATCAATTACACGTACACCATCTATCTCATACTCCGGCTGATAGGTTCGCGCAAGCAGAATTTTCGGATAATTATCTCTGATTTGCCTGAGAGGTGATAGTTCACGTTCAAGAGTCGATGGTTCAGAGATATCATAAGCAACCTGGATGTAGTTTGTCTTCCCGTTACGGATTGTCACAAAATCAACTTCTTTCTTATAGAGAGCCCCTACATAGGTCTCAAATCCTCTGCGAAGCAACTCTATAGCAACAATGTTTTCCAAAATATGCCCGTAGTCCATATTCTTGATTCCAAGACGTGCATATCTGAAGCTTTGGTCAGATAGATAATACTTGTCATCTGACCTCAGATACCTTTTCCCTCTGATGTCATAGCGTCTGATTTTGTAGAATGCAAAAGAATTGCAGAGATAATCGATGTATTTGCCGATAGTTTTATGATCTGCCTTTGTCCTGTTTGATTCCAACGCATCAGTGATTGAACGAACTGAGGTGATATTGCCGACATTGTCCATCAAATAGTCGATTAGCTTATCAAGAAGTTGAACATTTCTGATTTTCTGTTTTCTGACTATATCGCGTACAATCAGGGCCTTAAGCACTTCATCATTAATGTACTTATACTTCTGTTCAGGAGCTCGATAAAGGTAGGAACCTGCCATTCCACCTTCTGTCAGGTATTGTGTCAAACCTGTATAGGGATTCTCAATAGCGTAGTACGTCGAGTATTCCCTGAATGAAAAGGGGAAAACATCAATTCTATATGTTCTTCCTACGAAGAGAGTCGCCAAATCACTGCTTTGCAGAAATGCATTTGAGCCAGTCACATAGATATCATACTTTTCCCTTGCATGCAGACTATTGATTGCTTTCTCAAAACCTTTGCACATTTGGATTTCATCAATCAATACAAAATTATCGCAAGGCTCCTGATAGTGGTCTTCAACATACGCTTCAAGTCTATGGTATTCCTGCAGATCCTCAAAATCCGTTAGGTTGAAATTGATATGAATCACGTTAGCATTTTCGTATCGATTTTTCAAATCTTCCGCAAATCGATCCATTAGTCTGGATTTACCGGATCTCCGGACCCCAGTCAGAACTTTTATATCGGGAGTACCTTCAACTTCACGCATTTCTTTTAGATATTCGTCTCGTTCTATCAGCTTCATATCAAGTATCCTTAATGGCATTATACCCATTTTATTCCCCAAAATCTATATTTTTTTATTTTTGGGGAATATAACTAAAATGGTAGTTTTGTATCAGCATCTACTTCGACATGGCTCTTACAGTTATCCCAATCACTCCAAGTGGTGCCGTTATGCATATCGAACCCACAGAGGTAAAAAGCAGCAGTTCAGACGCAAACCCATTATTCCGAAAAATGGGACACGTTATTACAATAGGTACCAAAAGGTTCATTTTTGGTTCACTTCATCGAGCATGCAAATTCTTACCATTGAAACACTCACTGACAGGACTATTCACTTATTCCCTAGCCAGGAGCACAATCGCCTCGATGTGATCGGTATGAGGGAACATATCCACCGGCTGGATGCCCTTCACCTGGTAATCGCTGAAGCGCAGCAGGTAGCGCACATCCCGGTCCAAGGTCCTCGGGTTGCAAGAGATGTAGACAATGCGTCTCGGCTCAAGCTTGATTGCTGCTGCCAAGAACCGTTCGTCACTGCCGCTGCGGGGAGGATCGAGAAAGAGTACATCGCAGCTCTGTTTCTCCTTGGCCATATCCTTCAGGTAGGAAGATGCATCGGCTGTGACGAAGTGTACATTGCCTAGGTTGTTGCGCTCGGCATTTGCTTCAGCATCCCTGACCGCCGTTTCATTGACCTCGATGCCCAACACCTCTCCAGCTCCGCTCTTTGCAGCGATGAGGGCTATGGTACCTGTTCCGCAGTATGCATCGATGACAAAGTCTGTGCTCTCAAGGCGGGCCATTCTCATTGCCAACGTATAAAGCACCTCAGCTTGGGTAGGATTGACCTGAAAGAAGGAGGTGGGAGAGATACGGAAGGTGAGAGAACAAAGCTCCTCCTCGATGTATCCTTTCCCCCAGAGAATTTGTACAGGCTCGTTGCTTAGCACCATGCTGGTCTTCTCTGCATTCACCTGCTGGGCTACGGTGGTGATCTCAGGATGCTGCCCCTTCAATGCGGCAATGAAGTCTGCTGAAGAAGGAAGCGGAGTACGGCCACAGATGAGGACCACCATTGCCTCCCCTGTCTTGTTGCTGATCTTGATCAGAACATGCCTGAGGTAACCAAACCCCTCATCCTCATCGTAGGGTGAGATGGAAAACCGGGTGGCAAGATTGCGGATACTCTTCAGAATCTTGTCTGCAAGCGGATGCTGGACCATGCAGGAACGGATGGGAACCAAGAGATGGGTTCCCTCGCGATAGATGCCGCTGACCAGGCTTCCCTTCCAGTCGTAGCCGAACGTTGCCTGTATCTTGTTGCGGTAACACGTCGGATCTTCCATCCCCTGGATTGGAGCGATCGGGGCAAACTGCCCGAGCAGGTCCTCCAGATGGTGCATTTTCATGTCGAGTTGGTGCTGGTAGGAGTAATCCATCAGCTGGCAGGCACCGCAGGTACGGGAGAGAGGGCATTTTGCATAACGTTTCATACTCTCTACGGTGCTGGGAAACGTCCTGTTTGTCAATTGTGTTTCCCGCTTCTCTTTGCTATGCTTGGACTATGAAATACGTACGATTCACCTACCAAGACAAGCTAAGCTACGGCTTGCTCACCGACGATACCATCCAAGTGCTCGAGGGGTCTCCTTTCAGCACATACACCATAACTGATGTCCAGGTGAAGGCATCCGAGGTCACGCTGCTCACCCCCTGTGACTACTCCAAAGCCATTTGCATCGGGTTGAACTATCGTGATCACGCCCAGGAGTTCCAGCTTCCCATCCCCACAGAGCCTGTGGTCTTCCTCAAGCCCTCCACTGCAGCCCTTGCACCGCTGGGAGTTATTGAATACCCTGCGATGTGCAAACGACTTGACTATGAGGCGGAGCTTGCCATCGTCATCGGCAAGAAAGCCCGCAACATCCCAGTCGAGAAAATCAGCTCGTACATACTCGGCTACACCTGTGCCAACGATATCACCGCACGGGACCTGCAGCCGAAAACCGGCCAGTGGACGGTGGCCAAGAGCTTTGACACATTCTGTCCCTTCGGCCCCTACATCTCAGACGAAGTCGATCCTTCCAACCTGACCATCGAGAGCAGGGTGAACGGGAAGACCATGCAGAAGTCCAACACGAAGAACCTCATCTTCGCAGTCCCCTTCCTGGTAAGCTATCTCTCCCAGATCATGACCCTGCTGCCCGGGGACATCATCCTCACCGGAACTCCGGGAGGTATCAGCGGGATGCACCACGGTGACACGGTGGAGATCCGCATCGAGGGCTTGGGTGTGTTGAAGAATACCATTGGTTGAGAACTGCCAAAAATTTTCCCATATCAGTTTCTGCAAAAACACCCCCGCATGAGCGGGGAAGACTCTGTACTGCACGCAGTCCTAGAAGTGGCATAAGAAACACCCCCGCATGAGCAGGGAAGACGAGTACCTCCTGATGGGAGGAAGCGGTGCGTGAGAAACACCCCCGCATGAGCGGGGAAGACTCGATGAAGCTGTTTACCGTCTGCTCATCATAGGAAACACCCCCGCATGAGCGGGGAAGACGAAGGCAAGGAGAGCGCATGGTACAGTGACGAGGAAACACCCCCGCATGAGCGGGGAAGACACTTTAGCATCAATGATAGTGCCGTAAAAGTCAGAAACACCCCCGCATGAGCGGGGAAGACAAGCGCCGCGCCCATTTTGACAGTGAGATGAAGGAAACACCCCCGCATGAGCGGGGAAGACTTACCACTGCTAACCAATAACGCTAGAACCACAAGAAACACCCCCGCATGAGCGGGGAAGACTCTATTGTACCAACGTCATATCTGGTAATGGCGGAAACACCCCCGCATGAGCGGGGAAGACCCTGTCGCACGAGTCGTCGGCATACCGGTAATGGAAACACCCCCGCATGAGCGGGGAAGACGGATGATCGAGCGGGAAGTCGTCAACCAGCCTAGAAACACCCCCGCATGAGCGGGGAAGACTGGGGATATCACTGAGGATATGGTGAATGAGTGGGAAACACCCCCGCATGAGCGGGGAAGACGCGAACGATGACGGGCCCTTGGTTCCCGTGCAGGAAACACCCCCGCATGAGCGGGGAAGACGCGAACGATGACGGGCCCTTGGTTCCCGTGCAGGAAACACCCCCGCATGAGCGGGGAAGACATGTCATTGCTTAACCCAGGATACTCTTCTTGAGAAACACCCCCGCATGAGCGGGGAAGACTTCGCTGGGGTGAAGAAACGGTATCTGGAAATAGAAACACCCCCGCATGAGCGGGGAAGACCCATATCTGCCCCGTGGCGCATGGCCGCACCGAGAAACACCCCCGCATGAGCGGGGAAGACTATGACGTAGCTGTTGAGCGTATGCAATACATAGAAACACCCCCGCATGAGCGGGGAAGACCAACTTCCGGGACTGCAGTGGCGAATTTCTCCAGAAACACCCCCGCATGAGCGGGGAAGACTTGAGGTTGTCCAGAGCGGTGAGCATCTTGGTCGAAACACCCCCGCATGAGCGGGGAAGACCCGGTCAAGCAGGAGCTTCACATCACCGCGGTAGAAACACCCCCGCATGAGCGGGGAAGACTTGGGCAAATAAGTTTTTTGAGATCCTCCTTTGGAAACACCCCCGCATGAGCGGGGAAGACTGCTACGGACCGCTCGAGGATATGGGACTTGTGGAAACACCCCCGCATGAGCGGGGAAGACCCCCGGACCAGACCGCTGACGAACATCCAACGAGAAACACCCCCGCATGAGCGGGGAAGACTCCTCAGCAGCCATCTTGAGCACGAAGTCGGTGGAAACACCCCCGCATGAGCGGGGAAGACTTTTCTTAAAAGTTTTGCTCCTATCTATATGAGGAAACACCCCCGCATGAGCGGGGAAGACTGGACGGCATACTCGACGAGTGGCCCGAGTATGGAAACACCCCCGCATGAGCGGGGAAGACCTGCTATGGAAGACAAGGATCGAGAGCAAACAAGAAACACCCCCGCATGAGCGGGGAAGACCGGTACGATGTCGATGATCATGTACACCGATGAGAAACACCCCCGCATGAGCGGGGAAGACGCAGCGAGTGGTGAATCGTGTATCAGGTGCAAAGAAACACCCCCGCATGAGCGGGGAAGACACAAGGAGTAAGACATGTTGGTAAGCGGACAAGGAAACACCCCCGCATGAGCGGGGAAGACCAGCATAGATGCCTGTGCCGAACTCTTGGTACAGAAACACCCCCGCATGAGCGGGGAAGACCGTCCAGTGTCTACCACACCCATAGAATCAATGGAAACACCCCCGCATGAGCGGGGAAGACAAAATAGGGACGGCATGACAGGTGATGTTGAAGGAAACACCCCCGCATGAGCGGGGAAGACGGAAAAGCAGTTGTTCATACAAACAATTTAGAAGAAACACCCCCGCATGAGCGGGGAAGACTGGCCCCATGGCAGACAAGAACGTTTCACTGAAGAAACACCCCCGCATGAGCGGGGAAGACACTGACATATAGTACTACACTATTCTTATGTCCACTATCGATAGTGTGTTGGATTACTTACTTTTCCTGCTC
>Ga0334883_1004246_pt1 | contig 14049 bp, 9 predicted proteins | sample GraSluR1_MG_6_FD_207230 | JGI IMG/M metagenome (GOLD analysis project Ga0334883, IMG submission 207230) | Sludge microbial communities from methane-producing bioreactor in Wageningen University, Netherlands - Granular Sludge_09_05-R1 | ecosystem: Engineered > Bioreactor > Anaerobic > Unclassified... | reverse complement strand
GCGATGAAGTGGTAGCTATCGTGTTTCCCAACGAACCCATGCACATCCATCGGGTCAACTGCCCTAAAGCCATCAACCTGATGTCGCAGTTTGGCAATAATATCGTTAAGGCTAAATGGAAGCACAAAGAAGACTTAGCTTTTTTGGCAGGATTAAAAATCATAGGAATTGATAGTGTTGGATTTTTGAATCGCCTCACCGAGGTAATCTCCATGCAGCTCAATCTCAACATTCGTTCGCTCCAGCTCGAAAGTTCAAAAGGGGTTGTGGAAGCTACCATTACAGTTTATGTACATAATGCCCAAAGCCTTAAAAATCTGATTGATAAGCTGAAAAAGATTAAGGAAGTAAAAAAAGTATCCCGTCTCGAACGCCTACACGATATAGAGCCTTAACCTGTTAAAATCAGAAGGTTATCTCCCGCCCGATTGTTTTTATTTAAATTCATTCTAATTAGATTTTTTTTTGTTGTAATTTTACGCTTTGATATGGCTTACACAGTTTTCCTATGATGATGAAAGAAAATATGAACGAGACCTTTGAGACTGTAAAAAAAATTTTTACCGATTATCTGGAGCAACGCGGGCATCGCAAAACGCCCGAGCGTTATACCATTCTCAAAGAGATTTATGCAACAGAAGGTCATTTTGATATTGAAACGCTTTATATCAGAATGAAGAATAACAAATACAGGGTGAGCCGCGCAACCTTATATAATACCATCGAGTTGCTGCTGGATTGTAATCTGGTTACCAAGCATCAGTTCGGCAATAATTGTGCACAGTTTGAGAGGTCTTTCAAATTCAAACAGCACGATCATTTCGTGGACATCGAAGATGGTACGGTGCTGGAGTATTGCGATCCCCGCTTGCAGGAGATTCAAAAATCTGTGGAAGAACTTCTTGGTGTCGAAATCACCCATCATTCGCTAACTTTTTTTGGCAAAATAAAGGATAAGGAAAAGAACAAAGAATAAATCACTCTTTCGGGAATTTTCCTTGTAAATTCAGCTGTATTTTGATGTAAATTTGTTCACTGGTAAAAGGCATGGCCATTTATGTGCTGTTTTGCCAGTATTTTTTTGTTTCAATAAATCATGTAAAATGAAGATTGATGTGCTACTCGGACTCCAATGGGGAGATGAAGGAAAAGGGAAAATCGTTGATGTGCTCACACCGGACTATGATGTTGTAGCTCGTTTTCAGGGTGGCCCCAATGCTGGTCACACCATTGAGTTTGATGGAAAGAAGTTTGTGTTGCATACTATTCCGTCAGGGGTTTTCAATCCGGGATGTATCAATCTCATTGGAAATGGAGTGATCATTGATCCTTTGATTTTGCAGGCCGAAATTAAGAAGCTTGTACAGAGTGGGATTGATGTTACCAAAAATTTATATATCTCCCGCAAAGCACATCTTATTTTGCCCACACATCGCCTGATGGATGCAGCTCAGGAGGCTTCGAAAGGGGCAGCCAAAATTGGATCAACGCTTAAAGGAATCGGTCCAACTTATACGGATAAGATAGCCCGGAATGGGATCCGTATTGGTGATAGTTGTCTGGAGAATTTTAAATTGCGTTATGAGCTGCAACGCAATAGGCATCTGAAACTGGTGAAGGATCTGGATTTTGATTATTCTTCCTATAAGATTGACGGACAAGACTTTGATGCCTATGAAAAGCAATGGCTCAAGGCACTTGAATTTATCAAATTGCTTCAGCTTGTTGATAGCGAATATTTTATCAACGAACAACTGGCAGCCGGCAAACGTATTCTGGCCGAAGGGGCACAAGGTACCTTGCTGGATATTGATTTTGGCAGCTATCCCTTTGTAACCTCATCCAACACCACTTCGGCAGGTGTTTGTTCAGGGCTGGGCATTGCCCCAAACAAGGTAGGAGAGGTGCTGGGGATTTTCAAAGCGTATTGTACACGTGTTGGGAGTGGCCCTTTTTCGACGGAGCTTTTTGATAAAGATGGCGAGTTGATGAGCAAACAGGGCAACGAATTTGGTTCTACAACCGGCCGTCCGCGAAGATGCGGCTGGATTGATTTGCCTGCACTTAAATATGCCGTGATGTTGAATGGTGTTACGGCACTCTTTATGATGAAAGCCGATGTGTTGGATAGTTTTGAGCGGCTAAAGCTGGCAGTTGCTTATCGCTATAAAGGAGAGGTGATAACTCATTTACCTTTTGATGCCTGCACGCAGGAGCTTGAACCGGTTTATGAAGAACTACCGGGATGGAAAACCACGCTTCAGGATATGAAGTCAGCGAATGACTTGCCTCAGGCATTGCAAAATTTCATTCGTTTTATTGAAGATTATGTGAATGTTCCGGTAAAACTTGTATCCACAGGACCGGACAGATTGCAGTTAATCAGAATGTAGAAACACAAAAAAGGAGCATCAAAATCAGGTGCTCCTTTTTTGTGTAGGGTATCAAAATGTTTTATATTTTTCGCGATACTTCTTTTTCCTGATAACCTTCTATGATATCACCCACCTTAATGTCGTTGAAGTTTTCCACATTCAATCCACACTCGTAGCCTGCTGAAACCTCTTTTACATCATCTTTAAAACGCTTGAGTGAACCCAGCATTCCGGTGTAGATCACAATGCCATCACGGATGATACGAATTTTGGTGTTACGTGTTATTTTACCATCGAGCACCATACAACCGGCAATCGTACCTACTTTGGTAATTTTGAATACTTCCCGGATTTCAATATTACAGGTAATAACTTCTTCAATTTCAGGTGAAAGCATACCTTCGATCGCAGCTTTTATTTCTTCGATAGCCTGATAAATGATTGAGTAAAGTCTGATGTCAATTTCTTCATTCTCGGCCAGTTTACGTGCTTGTAGGGTGGGTCGAACCTGGAATCCGATCACAATGGCATTGGAGGCCGATGCGAGCATAATATCCGATTCGCTAATGGCACCAACGGATTTATGAATCACATTCACCTGAACTTCTTCGGTTGAGAGTTTCAACAGCGAGTCGGAAAGGGCTTCAACAGAACCATCCACATCCGCTTTAACGATCAGGTTCAGCTCTTTGAAATCGCCAATGGCGATACGACGGCCAATTTCATCCAGCGTAATGTGTTTTTGTGTCCGTAATCCTTGTTCACGTTGCAGTTGCTGACGTTTGAAAGCAATGTTTTTTGCTTCTCTTTCGTCATGCATCACATTAAAGGTGTCGCCTGCTTGTGGTGCGCCGTTAAGGCCAAGCAAGAGTAGTGGGGTTGCCGGTCCTGCCTCTTTGATAGCCTGATTACGCTCGTTGAACATGGCTTTTACTTTCCCAAATGTAGCTCCGGCCAAAACAATATCACCTATCCGCATGGTACCATCCTGTACGAGGATCTTTGCCACATAACCTCTTCCTTTGTCAAGAGACGACTCAATAACAGTTCCTTTTGCAAGTTTTTTAGGATTCCCTTTCAGTTCGAGTATTTCGCTTTCAAGCAATACTTTTTCGAGCAGTTGATCAATTCCCAAACCTGATTTTGCAGAGATTTCCTGTGTCTGGAACTTACCTCCCCATTCTTCAACCAGCACATTCATATTAGCCAGCTGTTCGCGGATGCGATCAGGATTGGCTGTTGGCTTGTCAATTTTATTGAATGCAAACACAACAGGCACACCGGCAGCCTGAGCGTGGTTGATAGCTTCGATGGTTTGTGGCATCACGCTGTCGTCAGCAGCAATCACAATGATAGCTACATCAGTAATCTTTGCTCCACGGGCACGCATGGCCGTAAAGGCTTCGTGTCCAGGTGTGTCGAGGAAGGTAATTTTACGGCCACTTTCGGTAGTAACCTCATAAGCACCAATATGTTGTGTAATACCTCCGGCTTCGCCGGCCACTACATTCGCTTTGCGGATAAAGTCGAGTAAAAGGGTTTTCCCGTGGTCAACGTGACCCATAACAGTAACGATAGGAGCTCTTTCGATCAAATCCTCCGGATTATCTACTTCTTCAGCCTCCAGAAGTGCTTCCTGCACATCGGCACTGATAAACTCAACTTTATAGCCAAACTCTTCAGCTACCAGGGCCAGGGTTTCGGCGTCGAGCCTTTGGTTGATCGAAACAAACATTCCCAAGCTCATACAAGTTGAAATGACTTGAGTAACAGATAAATTCATCATGGTGGCCAGTTCGTTGGCCGTTACAAATTCTGTTACCTTTAAGGTACTTTTTTCTTGTTCCTGTTTGGCCATTTCTTCGGCCAGATTATGCGAAACCGACTCACGTTTTTGACGGCGATGTTTAGAGGCTTTCGACTTGCCTGAAGGTGTAAGCCTGGCAAGCGTTTCCTTGATCTGACGTTGAATTTCTTCGTCAGTAAGCTCTTGCTTTTCCTCTTTTCTTACTGGCTTACCAGTTCTTTTCGAATGGTCCTTTCCTTTCTGGGGAAATGGTTTTTGTTGCTGTGGTTGCTGTTGTTGCTGACCAGCATCAGCGGTATTTGTTTTAATTCTTCTGCGTTTCTTTTTCTTCTGGCTCGACGAGAGTTTTTCTTCAGAAGAAGAGGCCACCGGCTTGGGCTTGGGCTTGCGAATCTCCGGCAGTTCAATTTTATCCAGGATTTTTGGACCTTCCAGCTTTCTGACTTCAGTAGGCATGAAGTTGGCAGGCTTTTCCGATACTGGAGCTACGGGCTTTTCTTCTTGCTTTTTGGGCTGTACCTCAGCTTCAGGGGTTTCCTTTTTAGGCGTTTCTTTTTCCTTTGGGTCTTCTGTCCTGGCTTTTTTTCCTTTTCCTGAATCAGGTTTGGTTTCTTTGTTGCGCCTTTCCTCAGCTTCCTTTTTCTTTTGTGCTTTGGATTTCCGGTCAGGCTTTGTGCGCATATTCATGCTCGACAGATCAATTTTACCAAGCACTTTGAGCATACCGGCCTGTTCCTTAGGAGCTATTTCAATAGCTTCTTCTGTTGATTCAGTTTTTTCAGAGGTGGTTTCGGAAGGTGTTTCGGCTGCAGCAGGTTTTTCTTCAGGAGCCGGTTCTTTCTCTGTTTTCTCTTCTTCTATCAGTGAGGGTGCTTCTATTGTGGCTTTTTCAACTGGTGCTTCCGAGGTTTCTTCTTTTTTGGGTGCTTCAGCCTCCGGTTCTGCATGAGGTATATCTTCGGCTTTCTCAGCATTTGGAGCAGCTGGTTGTGCTGCTTTCTCTGCTTTTGCCTCCATTTCAGTATCGGAAGGTGCAGCTTTCTCAGGTTCAACAGCTTTTATTGGGGCTGCAATTGGTTCGGCATCTTTTTTCGGGCTTTCCTTAGTGCTGGTTTTAGCAGTAATTTTTTCACTGAATCCAGCTGATACATTCTTGATTATCAGTTCTTCAGTATCAATATCATCCTCCTCATCATCGTCGTATTGTTCGCTCGCAATCTCGTCAGCGGTGATGGTTTTCCGACCCGACAATTCAATTCCCAATTTTTTGGAAACCTCTTTCACCTGCTTTTCTGACTGGTACTCTTTCACAAGCAGGGCATACATTTCGGGGCTCAGTTTGGTGTTGGGGCTCGAATCAATCTGGTGTCCTTTTTTCGATAGGAACTCCACGATTGTTGAGGTACCCACGTTAAACTCCCGGGCTGCTTTGCTCAGTCGTACGGATGTTTTGGAACCTTCGGACATATTCAAATTTCAGTTTTTGAATGATTTTTTATGAATTTGCAAAAGTAGGTAATTTATTCGAACTCTGCTTTAAGTATGCGGATTACCTCCTGCACGGTCTCCATTTCGAGGTCGGCTCTGTTGGCAATTTCTTCGGCCGAGAGAGCCAGCACACTCTTGGCAGTGTCGCAGCCGATATTATGTAGCTGATCAATTACCCACTGATCGATTTCGTCAGTAAATTCCTGAAGATCCACATCCTCCGAATCTACATCTGTATCGCGATACACATCTATCTCATATCCGGTAAGCCTGCCAGCCAGTTTGATGTTAAATCCGCCTTTACCGATGGCCAGACTTACCTGATCAGGTTTCATAAATACCTCGGCACGTTTGTGTTCTTCATCCAATTGGATTGAAGATATTTTGGCCGGACTCAACGAACGACTGATGAAAAGTGTAGGATTGTTGGTGTAGTTGATAACGTCGATGTTCTCGTTGCGCAATTCTCTCACGATACCGTGGATACGGGATCCTTTCATGCCCACACAGGCTCCAACCGGATCAATACGGTCATCGTAAGATTCTACAGCGATCTTGGCACGTTGACCAGGCTCTCGCACTATGCGACGGATGGTGATCAAACCATCGTAAACTTCAGGCACTTCGCCTTCGAAAAGCCTTTGAAGGAAGATTTCGGAGGTGCGCGAAAGAATAATATAAGGAGTGCCGCTACGCATTTCAACCTTTAAAACGACGGCACGCAAGGTATCGCCTTTTTTGTAAAAATCTGTGGGGATCATCTCAGATTTTGGCAGGATCAACTCAATGCCTTCATCATCCAGCACCAATATTTCTCGACGCCAGGCTTGATAGACTTCACCGGTGATGATTTCGCCAACTTTTTCCTTGTATTTCTGATACACATTGTCTTTTTCGTATTCCAGAATCTTGGAAACCAGGTTCTGACGAATGGAGAGGATTTCACGCCTTCCAAAATCTTTGATTTTAATGGGCTCCGAAACTTCTTCTCCCACTTCGAAGTCGGGCTCAATTTTGATGGCTTCTGAAAGGGCAATCTGCGAAGAAGGATCTTCAACTTCGTCATCTTCAACGATTTCTCTATTGTGCCAGATTTCAAGGTCGCCCTTATCAATATTTACAATAACATCGAAATTATCGTCAGAACCATATTTTTTGATCAACATCGAACGGAACACATCCTCCAGGATGCGCATCATCATTTCGCGGTCGATATTTTTGAATTCTTTAAATTCCGAAAAACTTTCTACCAGATTGATACTGTCCATGGTATTGTATAAACGTTATAAATTAATTAAAATCAATTACTTCTTTAACTTCTTCTATTTCACTGAAAGGAATGGTTAGGATATCGCCTTTGATTTCCTTTTTTATCTTATTGAGTTTTTTGATGGTGATTTCCTGAATTTGTATTCCGGCATCATCGGCTTCCATCAATTCGCCCATTAGGGAGTTTTTATCTTCTTGTTTAAATTTTACAACAACAGATCTTCCGACAGTTTTTTTAAACTGTCGCAGCATTTTAATCGGCTGGTCGAGCCCTGAGGAAGAAACGCGCAACTCAAAGTCTTCTTCTTCGCGGTCAAAATGTTTCTCAATATAGCGGCTCAACGCAACACAATGATCAATAGTGACGGCTGAATCGGCATCAATGAACACCAGAATGAGGTTGTCGGGTTTGATTAGAACGTCCACAACAAACCTGTCGGTACCTTCGAGGCATTCTTCGGCAAGTGCAATGATATCCTGTTTTTGAATCATTTTTTTGATCTATAAAAAGAGGGGACTTGCGCCCCCTCAAACTCTTTTTCTTTCCCGCAAAACCACTGCAAAAGTAGTTTAATTTGTTTCACACTCACTGATTTACGGAAAAAAATCAACCGAAATACTTGATTTATGATTTCGTAATATCAGCCTACAAAAAAACCTGTTACTCGCAAAGTAGCAGGCTTTGTTGCGTGAGTTGTCCGACAAGGATTCGAACCTTGACAGGCAGAACCAAAATCTGCAGTGCTACCATTACACCATCGGACAATACCGTGCGAAACGGATTGCAAAAGTAGAAAAAAATTGGATTCTCAAAAAAAAATGAAGGTTTTTTCTTTTGAATTGGCAATTTATAAGGCTTACAGACATTGGTAATGAACATACCCGATCAAATTTTGATTCTTTTTGAAGGTTAGTTCCACAGGAATGGCTGTTAAAAAAACTAAACTTCAATTATTTCTATTTAAAATTTAGTGGTTTTATGTACTTTCGCTCTTTAAAATGATAACCTAATTAATTTCCCTGACAATGAATTTTAGCAAGTTGAACAATCTGGTTGGGTGGATCGTCTTTCTTATTGCCACAGTGGTTTATTTTCTTACACTGGAGCCCACAGCCAGCTGGTGGGATTGTGGCGAATACATAGCAACAGCCTACAAATTGCAGGTAGGTCATCCACCAGGAGCACCTTTGTTTCAGATGATTGGAAGGTTTTTTACCTTGTTTGCCTTTGGGGATGTGACCCGTGTTGCGCTAATGATAAATATTATGTCAGCTTTGGCTAGCAGTTTCACGATTCTCTTCCTTTTCTGGACGATTACCATGCTTGCACGTAAAATTCTGATGATAGGCGAAGCTGCTCAAAACAAAGGAAATCAGTTGGCTGTGCTGGGAGCCGGAGTGGTTGGTGCATTGGCTTACACTTTCAGTGATTCTTTCTGGTTTTCGGCTGTTGAGGGTGAAGTTTATGCTATGTCGTCTTTCTTTACGGCTGTCACTTTTTGGGCTATCCTCAAATGGGAGCGGGTAGCTGATGAGCCGCATAATTACCGCTGGCTGTTGTTTATCGCTTATCTGGTTGGCCTTTCAATCGGTGTTCACATGCTTAATTTGCTGGCCATTCCAGCAATTGTATATGTGTTCTACTTTAAGAAATACCAGCCAAGCGCAAAAGGATTTTTAGTCGCAGGTTTGATTTCGCTGTTTATATTAGGTTTTATTATGAGTGTGATTATTCCGCTCATCGTTCAGCTGGCAGGTAATTTTGAGCTTTTCTTTGTCAATACGATTGGTTTGCCCTTTACATCGGGTACAATTATTTATTTCATCCTACTGATTGGATCGATTGCTTATGGCTTGCACTATTCCCGCAAAAAGGGAAAGGTTGTTTTAAATACAGCCATTTTGGCTTTTATGTTTATCCTGATCGGTTATTCATCTTTCTTTATGCTGGTGATACGTGCCAATGCCAATACGCCTATTAACGAAAACAACCCGAACAATGCCATCACCATGCTGGCTTACCTCAACCGCGAACAGTACGGCACCTGGCCATTGCTGCATGGTCCGTATTACAACGCACCCGAAGTTGATCGGGAGGATGGCAAGCCAGTTTATATTAAAGATGAAGCAAAAGGGAAGTATATTATTACGGATTATCGCCATAATGTTATACCCGTTTATGATGACCGATTTACAACAGTATTTCCACGCATGTTTTCGAACCAAAAGCCCAGCCATATACAAATGTATCAGCAGGTGGCCGGTAGAGGAGGCATTCCTATCCGGGTGACCAAAGCTGATGGAAGTACGGAAGTGCTTTACAGGCCTACTTTTGGGCAAAATCTGAAGTTTTTCTTTGAATATCAGATTGGGCATATGTATATGCGTTATTTCTTCTGGAATTTTGTGGGCAGGCAAAATGATGTGGAAAGTCAGGGGGAGATAGAAAATGGAAATTGGATCAGTGGAATCAGTTTTATAGATAACCTGCGGCTCGGAAATCAGAGTGATTTGCCAAAAAGTATGGAAAACCCAACCCGTACACGTTTTTACTTTCTGCCGTTATTGCTAGGATTGGCAGGGCTCTTGTATCAGATGAGCAAGCATTCGCGCGACACCTGGATCGTATTTTTGTTGTTTTTTATGACCGGCCTTGCCATCATCGTTTACTTGAATCAAACACCTTATCAGCCCCGTGAACGGGATTACGCCTATGCCGGCTCTTTTTATGCCTTTGCAATCTGGATAGGTTTTGGGGTGTTGTCACTCTATGAGATGATAAGTAATTTCTTAAAAAATAAGCAAATAGCTGCGGTGGCCGTAACAGTTGTATCTTTGTTGCTGGTTCCGGCCATCATGGCCAAGGAAGGCTGGAAAGGCCACGACCGTTCCGGAAAAACCGCTGCCCGCGACTTTGCTATGAGTTATATGGCACAATGTGAGCCTAATTCGATCCTGTTTACGAATGGCGACAACGACACTTTTCCGCTTTGGTATGTGCAGGAAGTGGAAGGCTTTAGGACGGATATGCGCGTGGTGAATTATATGCTTTCTTCCGGCGATTGGTATGTGCATCAGTTGGGTAAAAAGGTTTACGATTCTGAACGGCTGCCATTGACCTTGAAACCTGAACAGTATAACAAAGGAGTGAATGAGGTACTTTATATTGTTGAAAGGATTAAAGGTCCGGTAAACCTGAAAGAGGTGATAGATTTTGTTGCCAACGAAAGCGATCAGACTAAATTGCCACTGCAATCGGGCGAACGAATTAATTATGTTCCTACCAAGAAGATCAGATTAAAGATTGACAAAGAAGCTGTTATCCGTAGTGGTACTGTTCCTGAAAGCATGCACGATCAGATCGTGGATGAGATTGTATGGGATATTCGTCAGAGTGCTTTGTTCAAAAATGATTTGATGCTGCTTGATTTGATTGCAACCAATAACTGGGAACGCCCGATCTACTTTGCCAATCCCAATAGCGTGAGCAAGGTGCTTGATGTGGATGAGTATTGCCATATGGAAGGTGTTGTTTACCGGTTTATGCCTGTTAAGGCCAAAGAGTATTATAAGAATCTTGGCGGTGTTTATACAGATGGTTCCTATGATTTATTAGTCAACAAAGCAAAATGGGGCAACCTGAATGATCCAAAAGTAACGGTTGATCGCGAAAGTTACCGCAATTCAACCATGATGAAGCAAAGTTATATGCGCCTTGCACAGGCCTTGATAAATGAAGGAAAGGCAGATTCGGCCGTAGTGGTTTTGGATAAAAGTCTGGAGTTTTTCCCACACGAAAAGATTACTTTCGACTTTTATATGTTGCCCTGGGTTGAGATTTATTTCGAAGCCGGAGCTACTGAAAAAGCCATAGATGTCATCCGAAAGCTTTCAGAAAGATATTTAGAAGATCTGGGTTATTATGGCAGTCTTGGCAGCCGTTTAGAAGGTTATTATGATCAATCAATGCAGGAGGCACTTGCCGTTTTGCAGCGTTTGTCGCAGATGGCTTCACAATATGGTCAGAAGGACTTGGCTGAAGAGCTGGACGAAGCCTTTGTTAGTCAGTTACAACTGATGGGCTATCAGTAAGAAGTTTTTTTGGACGAAAAAAATCCCTGTTATCTATGTGGCAGGGATTTTTTTATACTTTATGTTAGGATTACTTTTCTTTTCATCAGTCTTCAATGGTTTTTTATTACTTTTGCTGTATAAACTTGTATAAGGTTGTATAAGGATATGGAAAATTATTATCATTAGCCAGGCTGCCGAAATTCTTGAAGTTAGCACTGAAACGCTCAGAAGATGGGATAAGAGCGGGAAGTTTAGAAGCATCAGACATCCGATAAATAACTATCGTGTTTATTCTGAGGATCAAATAGCAAGTTTAGTTCAGGAATTGCAGTTAGAAATAGATTATGATAGACGAGAATCTTATCGTATCAAAATCAATCCATATTTTGAAACAGAATTAGGAAAGCTGTATAACTATGATGCAATTAAATTTCTTAAGCAACTAGAATCAAATTCTGTTGATTTGATATTTGCAGATCCGCCTTATAACATAAGAAAGGCTGAATGGGATACATTTAGTAGTCAGAAGGAGTATGTTGATTGGAGTATGGAATGGATTTCTGAGTCGAAAAGGGTGCTTTCAAAGAAAGGTTCGCTGTATGTTTGTGGTTTTTCAGAGATATTAGCTGATATAAAATGGGCTGCATCTCATTTATTCAAAGGGTGTAAATGGTTAGTTTGGTATTATCGAAATAAAGCAAATTTAGGTAATGATTGGGGGCGTTCTCATGAAAGTATATTACATTTCCGTAAGAACAAGGAATTTATATTTAACATTGATGAAATAAGAATTCCTTACAATGAACATACCCTTAAGTATCCAAAACGACCACAGGCTCAAACTTCTCAATATTCAAACGGTAAACAGGATGGATACATTTGGGAGCCCAATCCGCTTGGAGCAAAGCCTAAAGATGTTCTTGAAATACCAACGATTTCAAATTCAGCATGGGAGAGGTATCCCCACCTTACTCAAAAACCTGTCGAATTATTAAGAAAAGTTATTTTATCTTCCTCCAATCCTGACAGTGTGATACTTGATCCTTTTGGAGGTTCTGGAACAACTTATGCTGTTGCTGAAGCATTTAACCGAAAGTGGATCGGAACAGAATTAAAAACGGAATATTGCGACATTATTAGTAAAAGATTGTCTGACAAGAGTCATCTTAAAAGGATTAGGTCAGTTAATGATGAGATAAACTCCATAAAGCGCCGTGAAAAATTAAAAGGTTAATAGTACCTTATCTTTTATTTTGTTGGTTTTTTTGGCATAATATTTTTAACGACTTTCTGCATCTCCCTATTGATAAGCATTACGAAAGAAAATAATTTTCACCAACTTTTAAAAACCTGTTTGGTTCTGGCTCGTCCAGGTTAGGTAAGTAGTCAAGAACTCATAATGTAATTTGTAAAAAATCAGCAAAGTTTTTCTTACTTAACTGGAGATCTTTATCTAAAGAAATCATGCTTTTTCAATATAAGGATATGGTAATTAGTTAATTACACTTTAAATGTTATTTTAAAGTCATTGAGTTAATTAAACCGCATGTTTTTTCCAACCCTTGTACCAAATTACAATTCCTCCAATGATAAAAGGAATGCTAAGCCATTGACCCATATTGAGCGTCATATTGGCTTCAAAGCCCACCTGAGGTTCTTTCAGGAATTCGATAAACAGCCGGGATCCAAAAATGGCGATCAGGAAAATACCAAAGATATAGCCGGGTTGTTTCTGACCCATATTTTTTTTGAAATAGCTCCGGTGTAAAAAGAAAAATGTGGCCAGATAAAATAATCCTTCATAAAGCTGTGTGGGATGTCGCGGATCGGTTCTCATTGCAGGATCAGAGGCCCTTACAAACTCAAAACCCCACGGAAGTGTAGTGATATGTCCAAAAATTTCGGAGTTCATCAAATTGCCTGTCCGGATAAAAAAACCGGCAAGTGCTACCACGATTACCACCCGATCCAGTGTCCAGATGATTGTTTTCTGCTGCTTTTTACTAAAGAAATACAAGGCAATAATAATCCCGATAGCCGCACCATGACTGGCCAGGCCGCCTTCCCATACCTTGAGTATTTCGATTGGATTTGCCAGATAATACGATGGTTCGTAAAACAAACAATGGCCCAGTCGAGCCCCCACAACAGTGGCTACGATCATATAAGTCGAAAGCTGATCAAGCACCTTGATGTCAATCTTTTCGCGTTCGAAAATCTTTTGCATGATGTAATAACCAACTACAAAGGAACCCGCAAAAAGAGCACCATACCATCTAACGCCTCTGCCTCCCAATAAGGGCAGCCAATCCGGAAAACTGAATATCTCGGGCGAGACATTCCAAACAATGAAATTTAACATGAGCTGTTATTTTAGGACAAAAGTAAAGGAAATTTCCAGTTTTGTATCCATAGCCTTTTTTCAGATCAATAATTTCAAAAGTTAGTCATGTTTGTTCAAAATAGAAAATAATGTTTTTGCAAAATCAAAGCCGTTGATATTCAATTGTCGGGAAGCCTTTTACGCCCTGATGGTTGTAAAAAGATACAAACCGCAATTTAAATAATTCATCATTTTGTGTGCGGATGATGTAATTCCAGTTTGGATTGACAACATAACTTACCACACCATTTTCTACGTCACCTTGCACATCTTTCCAGTTGTAGCCTATGCGATCAGCCTGAGTGGTATAAAGCAAATTAGAGGCAGAAACCAAATCAAGTTCATCAAAAAGAAAGGTGCTGTCGAAAGCCACTTCTGTGGCAAAAGGGTTGAGCAACACACCGGTAACGAGATAGGGATAAGGGTCGCCTTCATTGGTAAAAAGCAAAGTAGTATATTGCGTAAAGAGCAGATCATAAGCCGTTTGGGCTGGTTCTGGCTGCAGCTGTTGTCCGGTTTGGAAAGAGTAATACACTTTGTTGTAACCTGTTTCCTTTAATACAAATGTTTGTGTAAGTCCTGTATTGTTCAGGTTGGAGTAAGTGAAATAATAACGGTTATTTGTCAGGCTGTCGAATTTTATCTTTCTGTAA
>Ga0334883_1004239_pt1 | contig 14063 bp, 9 predicted proteins | sample GraSluR1_MG_6_FD_207230 | JGI IMG/M metagenome (GOLD analysis project Ga0334883, IMG submission 207230) | Sludge microbial communities from methane-producing bioreactor in Wageningen University, Netherlands - Granular Sludge_09_05-R1 | ecosystem: Engineered > Bioreactor > Anaerobic > Unclassified... | reverse complement strand
AAGGTCTGTCCTTTGGGACGGAGGAGGCTGCGACTTTGTCTCTGGGCTGTGTGTTCGAGGTGGGCCTCGCGGCCCATACGCGCTATGAGTCCGTGCGGGTCGAGGTGGTGCTGTTTGGAGGTAGAGGCAAGCCACTGTTCCGCGATGCGTGTGACGCCGATTTGAGTTTCTATGATGATCACGGGCGCTTGAACGGCGATGTCACCTTTAGTGTCCCCCGGGCGGTGGTGGTCGAAGCGGAGCAAGTTCAGCTACGTTTTTTGGCGCGGGTTTTGGTGCAATCGCCGCCGGTGGTGGTGTCGCTGCCGCGGTGATGCGGGGTAGGTCTCGAGGGGGGGGGCTTGGGGGGCAAAGCCCTTGGGCCGCGCCGCCGCCGGGCCTGGGCGGGAGACGCGGCGACGCCCATGGTCAACTCGCCTTGCACGCGGGTCTCAAGGCTCATATTCTCATGAATGAAGAATGTGGCGGCGCCGGCGTCTGACCCTTCGTTGCGAGGTGATGACGGATGAGCCGACTTGTCGTCGGACGCCGCACCCAAGCTGAGGGGTATGCCATGTTGCGCTGGTTTTGGCTTTCCGTGGTGGCCATGTTGTGGGCGGCTACGGCGGTGGCGGGCGATTTGACCATCGAGGTGCTCGATGTGGGTCAAGCCGATGCCATCTTGATACGCACCGAAGACAAGGCGGTGTTGATCGATGCGGGCGAGAAGAAGGAGATGGTGCGGGGCCTGTTGGAGGCGCGCGGTATCAAGCGTTTGGATTTGGTGGTAGCGACCCATGCCCACGCGGATCACATCGGTGGCATGGAGGCGGTGGTGCGGGGCTTCGACGTGGGGCTCTATCTGGACAATGGTCTGCCCCACACCAGCTCGACCTACGAGCGTTTGATGACGGCGGTGGAGGAGCTGGAGCTGCGCTACCTGACGGCCAAGACCGGTCAGAGCTTCAAGCTGGGGAGCGAAGCGGTCTTCGAGGTGTTGTTGCCGGGAGAGCAGCCCATCACGGGCTCGCGCTCGGACATCAACTCGAACTCGGTGGTGATGCGGCTCACCCACGGGAAGAACTGCTTTTTGTTCACGGGTGATGCGGAGGAGCCGACGGAGATGGCCGTGGTGGCGCAGAAGCCTGGGACGTGCCAGGTCTTGAAGGTAGCGCACCACGGCGGCAACCACTCGTCGGTGGGGGCCTTTTTGGATGCGATTCAGCCCAAAGTGGCCATCATCAGCGTTGGTACGCCCAACCGCTATGGGCATCCCGGGCAGGAGACGTTGGACCGGTTGGCCGCGCGCAACATCACGATCTACCGCACGGATCTTTCGGGGACGGTGACGATTCACTCGGACGGGAAGAGCATGGAGATCATGGAGAGCAGCGACAAGGCCGTGCCCGTGGGTGCAGTGATGATCGGCGGGACGAAGGGAAAAGGACGGGGCGCAATGCCTCATGCGAACGAAGACGGGAGTGTGGCGGCGCGTGTGAATATCAACTCGGCTTCGGTGAGTGAGCTGACGAAGCTGTCAGGGGTGGGCAAGGTGACGGCCGAGCGGATCGTGGCGCACCGGGAGGAGAACGGTCCTTTCGCGAGCGTGGATGATTTGACCAAGGTGAAGGGCGTCGGGGCCAAGACGCTGGACAAGTTCCGTGACCAAGTCGAGGTGGGCCCGGCGGGCGGCGCTGGTGGCGGGTCGCGGGTGGTGGAGACGGCTGGCGGAGGTAGTGGTGCCTCGTTCCAGCAGGCGCAGGCGCCGACGGTGGATGGCAAGATCGACCTCAACACGGCTTCGGTGAGTGAGCTGACGAAGTTGCCCGGGGTGGGCAAGGTGACGGCCGAGCGGATCGTGGCGCACCGGGAGGAGAACGGTCCCTTCAAGAGCGTGGATGCCTTGACGCAAGTGAAGGGGGTAGGGGCCAAGACGCTGGACAAGTTCAGAGACCAGGTGACGGTGGGTTCAGGGGCAGCCGGGGCCGAGGGCGCAGGGCGTCCGCCGGTGGAGACGCCGTCGCCTCGGGGTGAGGAGAAGACAAAGCCGGCGCCAACGCCCGCGGTGGCGTCTGGCCTGATCGATATCAACACGGCGACGGCGGCTGAGCTGACGGCGCTGCCCGGTGTGGGGAAAGTGACGGCCGAGAGGATCGTTGCGCACCGGGAAGAGAACGGTCCCTTCAAGAGCGTGGATGCCTTGACCCAGGTGAAGGGTGTGGGCGCCAAGACGCTGGACAAGTTCAGGGACAAGGTTGGGGTGGGTGTGGCGGCGGCGGCGGGGGATGGTCCCGCGGTGGTGAGCCCAGCGCCTGTTCCGGAGGCGGCGCCGGTGTCACCGGCGGGCGGCAAAGGTTCAGGCGTGAACATCAACACGGCGACGGCGGCCGAGCTGACGGCGCTGCCTGGCGTGGGGAAGGTGACGGCTGAGCGGATCGTGGCGGATCGAGAGGAGCAGGGTCCTTTCAAGACCTGCCAGGAGCTCACGCGGGTCAAGGGGATAGGGCCAAAGACCCTGGAGAAGTTCGTCCACTTGTGCACGACGGAGTGAAAGATGTGTAGCCAATCGCGTTCGTCTAGGGGCGTCGAGTCGGTCTCTCTGTGGCGCAGTGCGGGTGACGCTGGAGAGAATGGACGGCCAATGGCGCGGCGCCACAGAGTGTGGGCGTGCGCGCTGGGACGCGTTGGGTGGTGTGGGTTGGCTTTGATTTTGGTGCTCGTTTGGGGCCCAGCGGGGGGAGTGGCCCAGGGCTCTTCTTTCGATCGGTTGGTGGCGGCGGGGGCAGAAGCCTACGGAGAGAGTGATTACGCGGGGGCGTTGCGGGCCTTTGAGGAGGCCTACGGCCTGGATCCCGTGCCGGCGCTGCTCTACAACATGGGGCGGGCCTGTGAGGCGATGGCAGATTTTACTCAAGCTGTGAATTACTATACCTTATTTGCGCGTTCGCCTGAGATCGACCATGAGGCGCGCAGCGACGCCTTGGATCGGATCAAGACGCTGAAGGAGGTCATGTCTCTCAAGCCGGTGGCGCCGGCAGGGATTGCGTCGGCGCGTTGTGTCGATATCAATGGCGGTAGCGCGAGTCAGCTCGAGGAGTTGCCAGGGATCGGGCCGACGCGGGCGACGGCCATCATTCAGGAGCGCGAGTCGAAGGGGCCCTACAAGAGCGTGGATGACCTGACCCGGGTGCATGGGATCGGGGCCAAAACGGTAGAGAAGATGCGCGAGAGGATCTGCCCGATTGCCGCCGTCGAGGAGGTGGCTGCCGGGTCTGGGTCTGCGCCCGTGCCGGTGGAGCTGCGTGGTGTCGCTGGCGCCTCTGGGGCGGTGCGTCAGGACGGTCGGGTCAACATCAATACGGCGTCTGTGGACGAGTTGGTCAAGATTCCGAGCATCGGCAAGGTGAAGGCTGGTGCCATCATCAAGGAGCGCGAGGCGAACGGCCCCTTCCGGAGCTGCGAGGAGATCACGCGGGTGTCGGGGATTGGGGTGACCTCTCTGGAGCAGATCCTGCCGATGTGTGCCGTAGACTGAGCGGGTGCTTTCGTGCCGGGGCCGCGTTAGAGATCGAAGGAGTTGCCTTGGGGTGAGCGTTTCTTGAGGCGATCGAGGCGTTCTTGGGCGGCTTTGAGGACTTCGGCGTCGTCGACGATGTTCCAGCTCAAGATGGTGCCTTCTTTGGCGTCTGCCGGAACGGCTCTACGGGGGAAGTCGACCATCTCGCCGTCGACGTCGAGGACGGCGTAGTCACCTTCGAAGCGGTCGATTACGATGCGCATGGGGTTCTCCTGTTGCAATTGGGGGTTGTCGCGTACCGTCACGTGAGGCATTATGCCAGAGGCGGAGCCGACATCAAGGGTCGTTGAAGGGGTGTCGTCGCAGCGGCGATGCCAGGTGGTGGGGAAGATGCTGAACTTTGGGTTCGTTTGGGGCCTGTTGTTGAGCCTCGTGCTGCTGGTGGGCTGCAAAGGGGCGGGGTCAGGTGAGGCAGCGCCTGTCGCCCGTGGGGATGTGGCTGTGGCAGTCGAAGCGTGCGAGCCGGCGTGTTTCCCGGGGCAGCGTTGCCGCGGTGGGAGGTGCACGGGTCTGGGTGTGTTGAGCGTGGAGGCGCTGCAAGCGGCGCTGATGTCGCCGCACTTTGTATTGGTCAATGTCCGCGTTCCATCGTTGGGTACCATTCCGGGGACGGCGGCGACCATCAGCAATGAAGCCATGGAGGATTTGGTGGCTTTTCTCGGGCCGCACAAAGACAGGGCGGTGGTTTTGTACTGTAGGACCAGCCCCCGGGCGTTGCAGGCGGCCGAGGCCTTGCTGGCGCTGGGCTATGAGAATGTGAGCTATGTGGAGGGTGGTATCACGGCTTGGCAGGCCGCGGCTTTGCCTGAGGAGTAGTCAAAGGCTTGACAGAGGGTAGAGCTGAGGGGAATCTCTGGGCGTGGGGGCGTTGGCGAAGAGGGACTTGGGATGGCTTTGCGTGCGTGGGTTTTGTGCCGAGACTATCAGTCGCTGCAAGGTTGGCAGCGTCTGGACGCGTGGCTACGCAGCATAGGGTTGCGGTGTGAGCGGGGTGGTGGGCGCTTTCCGCAGTGGCGCGTGGGGCTGGTGGGGATGCCCTCTTTGGCGCGACGACTCTTCGTCGAGGCTCACACCTTTACGGTGGTGGCACAGGATGGTTACGGTTGGCTGTCTGCCGAGGAGGCTGCGTCGTTTCGGGTGGGCTTAGGGTGGCCGGTGGTGCAGCGGGTGGAGGTCGTCTCAAGTGAGGCGAGCGCCAACGACGCGTTGGTTTTGGCGCACTTGGTCTTGGGGCTGGCCGAGCGTCTGGGCGGGGTGGTGGACTGTGGCGGGGAGCTGCCGCCGTTGGCGAGTGGTGGCAGTGGCTGGGCACCTGAAATTGCGGCCTTGACGTTGGCGTGCCGAAAGCAAGTGCTTGCATCTTTTCCAGGACGCGTTTATGAGGTGGCCAGCGAGGACTCGGAGGGGGACTTGCAGGTGCGTCATGTGCTGGATGTCGCATTTTTTGCGGCGTGGTTGGCGCAGCCATCCTGTCCGCTGGTTGAGCTGTTTTGTTGCGAGACGCTGCCACAGAGGAGTGGCGTTGTGTTAGAGTGTTGATTTCCCATGTCACGGTCGCCATAGCGAGTAAACGCAGGTGTGTTTGCAGGTAGGGAGACTTTGGTGATTCTACCGATTCCCGCGCTTGGTTGGACTGGGCATTTTCCTTCACCGAAGGAGAGTTAACTGCCGTGAATTTGCTAACTACCCTGGAAAAGATTCTCGATTTCGCCGATCCTTCGGAGCACGCCGACGACATCCGCGCGATGTTGGTCAAGATCAAGAAAGGCCTGCGCAAGAGCGTGGACGACGAGGAGCTGCGCGACTATGTCAACGAGTACCTCGATGCCTGGCTCGAGGCGGATGCGATTGAAGACGATCCCGATGCGTTCAAGGAGGAGACGCAGGATCTCCTCGAAGAGCTTGAAGAAGACGAGGACGAAGACGAGGACTTCGAAGACGACGACGATTGAGCCTTGCAGGTCTGTAGGCCACGCAGGCGGCGTGGGATGAGGCGTTTGGGGTGGCCGATGGGGCCACCTTTTTTTGTCTAGGGCGTGGTCGTTGGTGGGTGGGGCGTTGGCGCGGCCTCTGGCGCGAATCATGCGACGTGGGGGGGTGTGCGCCAGTCGCGGGGTGTGGTAGAGTCGCTCTCTGAGCGACGATTTTCGTGCTGCTCGTGGCGTGGTGTGAGTCGTTTGGCCGAGAATAGCGCCTGGGGTAATGAGAGCGATGGATGAGAGTTCGGGCCCAACCTACGATCCGCGTGCTGATGAACTCGTCGCACCAGGGACGGTGGTCGGTGCAAGATACACCGTGGTTCGCCATCTCGCCGCTGGCGGGATGGCGCGGGTTTATGTGGCGGTGCAGGCGCCTCTGGGGCGCACGGTTGCTCTGAAGATCTTGAATAGGGACCTGTGCCACAACGAGGGTGTGGCGAAGCGCTTCTTCCGAGAAGCGGTTGCCGTTAGTCAGCTTTCGCATCCCAACACCATCAAGGTCTACGACTTCGGCGAGACCGAGGACGGCCGCTTTTTCATCGCCATGGAGCTGTTGGAGGGTGAACCTCTGAGTGTGCGCATTCGCCGTGAGGGGATGTTGCATGCCGAGGTGGCGATTCCCATAGCGTTGCAGGTGGCGCGCTCCTTGGCGGAGGCCCATCGACGCGGGATCGTGCATCGGGATCTGAAGCCGGACAACATTTTCTTAGGTCGCATCGAGCATGATTTCGTCAAGGTCTTGGACTTTGGCATCGCGAAGTTTCAAGAGGCGAACGAGGGTGTGACCAAGCTGACACAGTTTGGCACGGTGCCAGGGACGCCTGAGTACATGAGTCCCGAGCAGGCGCAGGGGACGGATCTGGATGGCCGGGCCGACATCTATTCCCTGGGCGTGGTCCTCTATGAGATGCTTTCGGGGCATACGCCCTTCAGTGAGTCGACCTTCTTGGCGACGGTGCTCAAGCACTTGCACGATAGTCCACCGCCTCTGCCCGAAGGCGTGCCGCGGTCGGTGTCCGACTTCGTCATCCAGCGGGCGCTTGCCAAAAAGCGCGACGATAGACCCGACCATGCCGAAGCCTTCATCGAGGAGTTGGAAGACGCGGCGCTGTTGGCAGGCGTGGGCCCTGGCTACGGGCACACGGGTGATTTGCACAAGAAGGACGCAGAGATTCAGGCGCTGCGGTCGCAGCTCGCCCATGCCCAGGCTGAGCTCCAGCGTTCGACCGTGCTGGAGGTGGTCGCAGAGAAGCCAGAACCGGCGGTCGCGTCACGCTTAGGCCCCGGGCCCGTCGCCGAGGCAGCGACGGAGCGCGCGCCCACCGATTACGGTGAACGGCGCGTCCAGACACGGCAGTCGACCCTCGAGGCCCGCCGCTCGACCATGCCACCGCCGCCACCGCGTTCGCGTATCACCACGCTGCGAGGCCCCGCTGTCGATGAAGCGGGCGGCGTCGTGCCACGGGACGCTTCGCCAGCGCCACGTGCGGTGCAACGGACAGCGGGACCCGTGTCGCGGCCACAGCCACAGCCACAGCCACAGCCACAGCCACAACGACCGCGTCCGGCACCGGGGAGTCAACGCGACGAGCGGCGGGTGCCACCGCCCGGCCACTTGGAAGGGCGGCGGGTGCCACCGCCTGGCCACTTGGAAGAGCGGCGGTTGCCACCAGCGGCGCGTCCCGTCGACGAGGACGAAGCGACCCGCTTGGATTGGCCCCAGTTGCCCCAGAAAGGCGCGGTGAGCACCGCTGGGGGGGGGCCGCGTGAGAGTCAGCAACGCTTGGCTCCGGTGGAGCGTCCGTCGATGAAAGAGGCGCCCGCCGTCGAGCGCAGCCCGACGCGCATGGATTGGAAGTCCGACATCGAACATCCCACGGTGCGGGTTGCGCCGGCAGCGCCGCCAGCGAACGTGTCCCAGACGGTGATGGCCTATGCGGAGCCAGTCATCGAGCTGCTCGGTCCCAACCGCAACGCGAGCCAGTTGCAGCAGGCCTTGGTCTTTGCCAAGACCGTGTGGAACGCCATCGTTCGCGGTGGTTCGGAGCTGGCGGAGGCTCGCGGCCTGGTGGCCGATTCGCCCAAGATGCTGGAGGTGTTTGACATCCTTGCTGATCGCAAGCTGCGGGCCTTTGGAGAGCATCATTGGCTCATCGACGGGGTCGAGGTGATCCCCAAAGAGAAAGGGCTGGCGATCCAGGTGAAGGTCGTGGTGCCTGGCTGAGATCGAGGAGGACCCGGATGGCCGATTCAGAGGGGACAGGCGGTGGGACGCTTCAGGCGTTGCTCGAAGTGGGGGCGCTGCTGGGAGGGGATGCGTCGTTGGCGGCGGAGCTGCGCTTGGCTCACGAGGACGCGGCGAGTTTCGTTGCCAGCTATGAGGAGCGTTTCTGCGACTGGCCAGGTTGGGAGGCGGCGCCGCTGCCCTGGTTGGCGTTGGTGACGGGGCTGGTGGCGCGCGGGTTGGCGGCGGAGTTGGCCCTAGAGGAAGACGAAGCGGCAGATGTGATGTGGGCCGTGGATCAGCTCTTCTGGACGTCTGATGCGGGTGAGCTGCCGGGGGGCTGGGCGTGGGTGACGCCTGAGCAGCGGTCCTCTGCTGAGTTGCTGCTGCTGGCGGTGGCGGCGCGGCTGAGCGCGCAGGGTTGGACCTTGGGGGGCTTTGAGTTGGACGCGGCGGAGGCTTTCGTCGCGGCCGAGGGCGAAATCTTTGCTCGCTGCCAGCGCCTGCTCGCTGAGAGCGGTTGGCCTGCCATGGGACCGGTCAAGCTGTGAAGCCGATGGTTTAGGCGCTGCGATGAGAGACGCGGATGTTGCCGCGGTCGTCGACGCCGAGAATCTTGACCATGACGACATCGCCGAGTTGGTAGCGATCGTCGACGCGTCCGCTGCGGTCATCGTTGAGGTCGGCGAAGTGGAGCGAGGCTTCGGTGCCGGGGAAGAGCTCGAGGCGCATGAATGGCGGCGAGATGCGGGCGATGGTGGCGGGCACGACCTCGCCGATGGTGGGCTCGCGGAGGGTGAGCATGAGCTTGCGTTGGGCCGCCTGTACGGCTTTGGGGTCCGTTGCGGCGACGCGGATCCAGCCTTGGTCGTCGATGTCGATGTCGGTGCCGGTGGAGCTGGCGAGGTGGCGGATGCCAGCGCCGCCGGGACCAATGATGTCGCCGATGCGCTCTTTGCGTGCTTTGATGCGGAGCACTTTGACGGCGTGCTCGGGGACAGAGGTGCGGCTCTGGGGGAGGACGCTGAGCATGCGGTCCAAGATGTGGAGGCGGGCTTTTTGGGCGGCGTCGAGGGCCTGGGTGAGGGTCTCTTTGCTGAGCCCCTCGATTTTGAGATCCATCTGCAGGGCCGTGATGCCTTGGCGCGTGCCGCAGACCTTGAAGTCCATGTCACCCAGGTGATCTTCATCGCCGAGGATATCCGTGAGGATGGCCCTTTGCTCGCCTTGGACGATGAGTCCCATGGCGACGCCGGCGACGGGTGCGCTGAGGGGGACGCCGGCATCCATCAAGGAGAGGCAGCCGGCGCAGACCGTGGCCATGGAGGACGAGCCGTTTGAAGAGAGGATGTCACTGACGACGCGGATGGTGTAGGGGAAGTCGTCCTTCGAGGGGATGACGCGTCGCAAGGCGCGTTGGGCGAGGGCGCCATGGCCGATTTCTCGCCGTCCAGGCGTGCGGGGGGCCCGCGCTTCGCCGACGGAGAAGGGGGGGAAGTTGTAATGGAGGAAGAAGCTGTCGTCCTTGCTTCCGTAGAGATTCTCCTGACGGAGGCTGTCGCGGGGTCCGCCGAGGGTGGTCGTGGCGAGGGCCTGGGTTTCGCCGCGGGTGAAGAGGGCTGAGCCGTGGGCGCTGGGGAGGAGTCGGACCTCACTGTGAATGTGTCGGACTTGGTGGTGTTGGCGTCCGTCGAAGCGCTTACCTGCGAGGATGAAGGCGCGGGCGGCGTCTCTGGCGGAGCGTTCGATGGCGTGGTTGATCTGGGTGAGGGTGGCGGCGTCGCGTTCGTCGCAGGCGGCGGTACAGGCGTCGAGGGCTTGTTTCTTGACTGCGGCGAGGGCGCTGCGGCGTTCGGCTTTGGTGGTGTTGGCCAGGGCTTCGTGCCAGGCGGGCGTCAAGTCGTCGACGATGGCCAGGCAGGGGGCGGGTAAAGGCGGCGGCGGCGGGATGGTTCTTTTGCCGATGCCGTGGTTTTTCTGCCACCTGCTCTGGAGGGCGAGGAGCGTCTGGGCGGCCTTTTGGGCGCCGAGGAGGGCGTCGAGGACCTCAGCTTCGGTGCATTCGGCGGCGCCGCCTTCGACCATGAGGATGCCTGGTTGGCCGACGGAGACGACGAAATCGAGGCTGGCCGAGTCGCAAGCGGCGGGGGCTGGGAAGAGGGAGAGGCCCTGGGGTGAGCCAGCGACGCGGAGGGCGGCGACGGGGCCCTCCCAGGGGATGTCGGAGATGGAGAGGGCGAGTGAGGCGGCGTTGATGGTGAGGGTGGGGATGTCGACCTTCGGGTCGGCTGAGTAGACCGTGGCGGTGATGACGGTTTCAGCGTTGAATCCCTTGGGGAAGAGGGGGCGTAAAGAGCGATCGATGAGGCGAGAGGCGAGGACTTCTGCGTCAGAGGGGCGAGCTTCGCGGCGACCGAAGGCGCCGGGGATGCGGGCAAAGGCGGAGAATTTTTCGCGGTAGTCGACGGTGAGGGGCACGAAAGCGCCGTCGCCGCTGGGGTTGCCGGCGACGACGGTGACCAAGACCACGGCTTGGCCCGCGCGGAGAACGACGCTGGCGTTGGTTTGGGGCGCCCAGGCGCCGGACTCGAAGTGGAGGGGGAGGTGGCCGATGGTGATGGATTCTTTGATCATGATGTTTCGATGAGGAGAGGGGTGGACGTCGGTGAAGTGTCCGTCTTGCGCCGGCCATTATGGTAGGCATGGGCGGAGTTCACAACGGACGTGGTCGGGGTGGATGGGCTTTGAGGGGGGGCGATTTGTATTCTGAAAGAAGTCGCGTGCCTTGTTGAGGCTACGCAAAAAAGTAGGTAGATGCGGGTGTTGTGCCTGTTTTTAGAATACAGAAACGGTGCTTGGTGTTGACAGGGGGATCAACCGGAGGGCCACGGTCCGCTATAGTGACAGACGCATTGATTGAGGCATTGCGCCGGGGGAAGCCCGTGGTGCAGCAGGCTATTGCACGGAGGAGGAGACGATGTCGGGACAAGTGCTGCGGTGGTGTTTGGTCGTGGTGGTGCTGCTGTGGGCCGGTGTGGCGTGTGATGACGGCGCCGGTACGAAGGTCGAGAGAGATGTGCTCGACCAGAGTGAAGAGGAAGTGGATGGCGTTATCTTGCCGGACGTGGATCCCGACACGGCAGAGATCGAGGGTGAGACGGAGACGGTGGACCCCGATGTGCCCTGCGTGGCTCAAGGTGGTGTTTGCAGCGCCGATGAGATGTGTTGCGAGGGCGCGTGCAACAGCGCCGGGATCTGTGGTCCTGAGGCGTGTATTCCGACGGACGGGGAGTGCGTGAGCCACGACGCGTGCTGTAGCGCCTTCTGCGATCCCGAGACGTCGCTGTGTGCCTATTGCCTGGCGGCGGGAGAGGCCTGCACAGGCGAAGACGTGTGCTGTGGCGGGATGTGCAACAGCCAAGGGATATGCGGGGCCGAGGCTTGTGTAGCGGCAGGCGAGTTGTGTGCGGGCGACGACGATTGCTGTACGGGTCGCTGTAGTCCCACGACAGGGGTCTGTGAGACGTGCTCGGTGTTGACCGAGGTCTGTGGGAGCGACACGGAGTGTTGTTCGGGCATTTGCGATCCCGGTTCGCAGCGTTGTGCCCAGTGTCGGTCGCTGCAGTCGGTGTGTGCCGGGGACGGGGAGTGTTGTTCGGGGATTTGTGACGGTGGGGTGTGCTCGAGCTGTCGCCGCATCGGATCTGGGTGTGGGACGGATGGTGCCTGCTGTTCGGGGATCTGCGACCTGAAGGACCAGTTGTGTGTGTCGTGCCGGCGCGATGGTGGTGCCTGTGACGCCAACGGTCAGTGCTGTAATGGTTTCTGTGATCCCATGCTGGATCAGTGTGCGAACTGCAAGAGTGCTGGGAATGGTTGCTCTTTCCATGTGGAGTGCTGCTCGAACTATTGTGATCCCGACGGCGCGGTGTGCGCCGACTGCCGGCCCGATGGGGTGAGCTGTGTGCAGGGCGGGGATTGCTGTTCTGGGATCTGCGATCCCGTGTCAAACCAGTGTGGCTCGTGTCGCCGCGATGGTTTTGCCTGTACGAGCTCTGACGATTGCTGCAGCGGCAATTGCAATAATGATGGCGTGTGCGGCGTCGATGGCTGCGCGGCGACGGGGATGAGCTGCGAGGAGAGCAGCGCGTGCTGCACGGACTACTGCGATCCCGTGTCAAAGCTGTGTGCCAACTGCCGTGGCAACACCTCGCCGTGCGCCAACAACGGCGAGTGCTGTTCTGGCTATTGCGACAATGGGACAGGTCTGTGTGCTGGTTGCAAAGGGAACACCATCCCGTGTGTCTTTGGTTCGGAGTGTTGTTCTGGGACGTGTGACCCCGTGGCAGGGACTTGTGGGACCTGTCTGGTGAACACCAACTCATGTAGCCAAGACGGGCAGTGTTGTTCTGGGGTCTGCGACGGGTTGATTGGGCAGTGTGCGGATTGTCGGATCAACACCAACCGCTGCGCGAGCGACGGTGAGTGCTGCTCGGGCATTTGTGATCCCGTGTCGCAGCGCTGCTCGACCTGTCGGGGGTTGAATGCCTCCTGCAGTGTGAACGGAGACTGCTGCACGGGGACGTGTAACGCCAATGGGGTATGCTCCATTACCAGTGGCGAGTGTACGCCTGCTGGCGGGAGCTGTGTCCAGGGAGTGGACTGCTGTTCCGGTCGATGTTCGACCCAGGGGCTGTGCCTGGCGGTGTCGAGCGGGTGTCGCATCGAAGGTGAGAATTGTGCCAGCGCCGCGGATTGCTGCTCCCTGAGCTGCGAGAGTGGTCAGTGTGGCAGTGGCTCGTGCCAGATGGCGGGCGCTGCCTGCACGAGTGACATGGCCTGTTGTAGCAACAAGTGCACGAACAGCGTCTGTGTGGCGCCGACTTTGTGTAAGCCAGCAGGAGAGTTGTGCAGCCTCGACAGCAACTGTTGCTCCTTGACCTGCGAGATGATGGACGGGCAGATGCGTTGTGCCCGGGGCGGTACTTGCCGTTCGACGGGAGAGGTGTGCGCGCGCGCGGCCGACTGCTGTAGTTACATCTGCACGGCGGGGTACTGTGCGGCGCCGCCTAGCGGTGGCCAGGACAAGTGCAAGATGGTGGGCGAGGCCTGTGAGGAGGGCAAAGAGTGTTGCTCCTTCTCTTGCGTTGGCGACGGCACGGCCTACAAGAGCTGTCGCTTTGCTGGCGGTTGTCAGCCCTTTGGCGAGCTGTGCACGACGGCGGCGAGTTGCTGTAACCAGGAGCCTTGTCAGGGTTCGCCGGGTACATGCACGCTCTTCGCGAACTCCATTTACGGTCGCTGTTCCAAGACCCAGGGCAATATGCCCACGGGCGCGATATGTGCGGGAGGCTATCCCTATGGCTCGAACTGCTGCGGCGGCAACACCTATTGTCTGCCCACGGTGAGTGGTTTCGACCGCTGCTTGGGTGGCGACTACTCGGGCGACAACTGCTTGCCCAACGGGACGTCGTGCGCCCTGTCGGATCAGTGCTGTTCTGGTTTGTGTTCACCGGATCAGAGCGGCGCTTTGGTGTGTTCGGGTTCTTTCTGCCTGATCACGGGCGAGCCTTGCAAGAGCGACGGTGACTGTTGCTCTGGGAGCTGCGGCGACGATGGGCAGTGTTGTGTGGAGATGGGCTCGACCTGTAGTTCGTCCGCCGATTGTTGTGACGGGGTGTGCGACGCGGTCACGAGACAGTGCGCCCCGTGTCTGGTGGACACCAACGCGTGTCAGAGCGACGCCGATTGTTGCAGTGGGCTGTGCGATCCGTCGACGCGGCGCTGTGCGAGCTGTTTGGCCAACGGCAACAGTTGCGTCGCCAATGGCGACTGTTGTGGCGGCAATTGTAACAGCAGCGGAGTCTGCGGTCCTGATGCGTGCGTCCAGAACAACCTGGCGTGTACCAGCGATGCCCAGTGTTGCTCGAACTATTGCGATCCCGTGACGCAACGGTGTGGGTCATGCAAGGCGAACACGAACGCTTGTACGAGCAGCGCCGAGTGTTGTTCGAGCTTCTGCGATCCCGTGACCCAGCAGTGTGCGTCGTGCAAGGCGAACACGAATAGTTGTTCGGTGAACGCCGAGTGCTGCTCGGGGATTTGCGATGCCGTCACGGGTCAATGTGCCGATTGCCGGGTGAACACCAATGTGTGCACCTCTGATGCGCAGTGTTGTTCGGGCATCTGCGATCCCCTGACCAGTCGCTGCGCCGCGTGTTTGGCGAGCGGTAACACCTGCGATAGCAACAGTGATTGCTGTGATGGCACCTGCAACAGCGCCAAGATCTGTGGTCCTGAGGGC
>Ga0334883_1004225_pt1 | contig 14091 bp, 7 predicted proteins | sample GraSluR1_MG_6_FD_207230 | JGI IMG/M metagenome (GOLD analysis project Ga0334883, IMG submission 207230) | Sludge microbial communities from methane-producing bioreactor in Wageningen University, Netherlands - Granular Sludge_09_05-R1 | ecosystem: Engineered > Bioreactor > Anaerobic > Unclassified... | reverse complement strand
CCTCCGGGTGAGGGCTCGGCCTCGAGGATGGTGGAGCGGGGGATGCGATCGGCAGGGGGCGGCGGCTGATAGGGGACGCAGCGATGGTGGAAGCTGGTCATGCCGGCCTGCATCCCGATGGAGAGGCCTTGACCGATGGCGTCGGCGTAGTTGCCCGTGTGCATCAGGTAATGGATCCAGCGGGACTTGGCGGCGCCGCCGCCCATGCCCCCGGCGAGGCTGGCCAAAATATCGGCGACATCGAAGCGCCCTTCGGCGCCGAGGGGACGGGCGGCGCATTGGGTGCCCGCCATGCACAGGCCGCTGCTCTGGTTGCAGGTGGTCCCCGGGGGGCAGCCTTCGGCGCAGGGGATGCAGAGGAAGCTGTCGAGGGCGGCTTCGATCTCGGGCTCCATTTGGCCGATCATCATGTCGGTGATCATCCCGGAGAAGAGATCGGCGAACCAGCATGAGACGCCGCCGCTGATGTCGACGCGTAGCTTGTCGGCGTTGATGTTGATGCCTTCGCGCACCAGGGAGAGGCGCTCGCTGTTGCCGTCGACGCGCATGGCCAGATTGGTGGCGAGCTGAATGGTGTCGTTGCCGTTGAGATAGACGTGGGCGTTGCAGTTGGCCAGGAGGACCCGGAAGGTAATGTTGCTGTCGAGCTCGCCCACGTGCACCACGGCGCGGATGGCGTCGGGGGGGCTGGCGCCCGCCGTGCCGGGGCCGCGATCCTGAGGGAGGATGTTCACGTCGGTGATGCGCATGTCGAGCTGGCAGCCCGCGCTCCCATCGTCACAGGTGATGTTGTTGTGGCAGTAGTTGGGATAGGAGCTGGAGTTGGCAGGGATGCAGACGCCGATGGATTCGCCGCCCATGGCGTCGAGGATCATGGGGACCACGGCCTCCTCGAGGGTCTCGATGCCCGAGGGGGTGAGCCTGAGCTGCATGCCTTGGTGGACCACCAAGCCCTCGGCCGGGTAGGGGGCGTTGTCGCCGCAGCCACAGCTAGCGCTTTGGCCACAGCCGGCACCAATGACTAAAAAGAGACCCATGGCCAGCAGGCGGTCCAGTGGGCGAGTCGATGTGCGCATGCCAATCCTTTCAATGCAGAAGGACAGCCTCGATGGGGCTGTCCACTGGTTTGCCGCTTCAGTATCCGGGGCCGCCTCGGGTGCGTCAAGGGCATCTCTGTGGGCCAGTGGTGGCGCGGTCTGCGGCGAGTGGACCCGAAGGCCTGGGTGACGCATCATGGTGCACGGCCCGCTAGGGGGTCCTCTGAGCGAGGAGTGACGATGAACGGCCTTCGCATGGTCGCCGATCTGATGGCTATCGCCGCGCGCACGGCGCCCAAGAGCGCTGGCCGCGATTATGTGGTCTTGGAGGTGCTCGAGGGCGAGGTCCTCGACGCCTTGGCCGATGACATGGTGGCCTATGGGCGCGAGCAGGAGAAGCGGAACTTCGACCGGGACGCGGAGAACGTCCGCGCGAGCGCCGCTGTGTTGTTGCTGGGCTTGCACGGGGTCAAGCCCTTGGGGCTCAATTGCGGCGCGTGCGGCGCCCTGCGCTGTCCGCCCATGCACACGGTCGACGGGGAATTTGCTGGCCCGAGCTGTGCGCTCCACCTGTTGGATCTAGGCATTGCCTTGGGATCGGCGGTCAAGGTCGCGTCCATGCTCAACGTGGACAACCGGATCATGTACCGCATCGGCGTCAGCGCGCGCCGCATGGGCTTGTTGGCGGCGGAGGTGATCATGGGGATCCCCCTGTCGGCGAGCGGCAAAAATATCTATTTCGATCGCTGAGCCCTAAGGGGGCGCAGAAATAGGTGAATGGCCGATGGCCACCTGGCCGGCATGGCGCGATGTTCTGGGGTGGCGGCAATTTTTCGCGGCCACCTGCCGATAGATCACGTGACGCTTCCGCGGGTCGATGGGGTGCCGGCTTCTGCCACCGCCACCGGCGCTCCGCCTGGGGCGTCGTGGTGAACGACAAAGCCTTGCCTCGAGAGGTGCCCCATGAAGACGCCGTGCGCGATGCAGACCAGCCCCGAGGCATTGCCTGGGTCGCAGACCCAGGCAATGCCTCGGGGCGTCAGTGGTGCCTGCGCTCGTTTCGCCGCCAAGGTGGCCGAGCGCTGTCACCTGGGCGCACCCGCCCAGGCCGCGGTGGTCAACGTCAGAGGGGTGCGCCTCGCCCTCCTCTACCGCGGCGCTGAGCTTAGCCTGTGGCACACCACGACGCCGCACAAGGTCACCTGCACCCAGGCGCGGCAGTGGGTGCGGGCTATCACCCAGGCATGGGGCGGGTGGCCGATCATCACCGCCATGGCGGAGGCCAATGAGCTCATCGTCACGGCGCCCAAGGTGGGCACCCGCCAGGTGCTGTGGGGACGCTCCTTGGCGCCCGAGGCCTTCCTCGAACAAGTGTTGGCGCGCCTCGAGCCGGGCAGCGTCGGCCTCGAGGCGCTCTTGGCCGTGGAGGAGGGGATGGAGCAGCAGCCGCTGGATCTGCGCTTCGTCCGCGACTTCAAGGCGGCCTGGCGCGAGCTGAGCGCTGCCTGGTGTCGCCAACACGGGCTCCCAGTGGAGGAGGCCGACGCCCTGGCCCAGCTCGTCCTCAACCGCTTACTGTTTCTAGCCTTTGTCGCCTCGCGCGGGTGGCTCGATGGCCGCCCGGCTTTCCTCCTCGAAGAGTGCGCCAAGCGGATCGCCACGGGCGAGAGCCTCTCCCAGAGCCTGCTGACGCCGCTCTTCTTCGGGGCGCTCAACCGCTCCGCGAAGGGACGCACGGCCGAAGCGCGCGCCTTGGGGGCCATCCCCTTCCTCAACGGTGGCCTCTTTCAGGCGACGGCCCTCGACCGGGCGCACCTCGCCCACGCCCTGTCCGACCCGGTGCTGTGGCGGGTGATCCAGCGCCTCTTCGGCCGCTATCGCTTCATGACCCACGAGCTCACCCAAGCGCCTCATCCCGCCTACCTTGGGCCGGCCATGCTCGGTCGGGTCTTCGAGAGCATGATGCACCCAGAGGAGCGCAGCCAGTCTGGGACCTTCTATACACCTCAGGCGGTGGTGCAGCGTTTGGTCGTGGCGGCCTTGGTGCGCTACAGCGCCAACGTGCTCGAGCGCAAAGGCCTGGTGGTGCCGCCGCGGCTGGAAGCGCTCTTCCTGGGGCGAGGGCAAGGCCTGAGCCGCTCCGTCGCGGCCGCCCTGGAGGGGGCCCTGGCCCAGGTGCGGGTCCTCGATCCGGCCGTGGGCTCCGGGGCCTTCATCATGGGGACCTTGGAGGCGCTGCAAGCGGCGCGGCTCGCCCTCGCCCGGCGGCTGGGGACGAAGCCCTGTGTCCACGAGATCCGGCACCATATCGTGACCCAGAACCTCTTCGGGGTCGACATCAACCCCTTGGCGCTGCGCATCTGCGAGCTGCGCCTGTGGTTGGCTCTGTTGGTGACCAGCCCCGCCCAGAGAGCCGAAGAGGTGCCGCCCCTCCCCAACCTGGACTACGCCATGCGCTGCGGCGACGCCCTGCTCGAGGCGGGCGACTGGGACCCCTTGTTGCTGTGGCAAGAATCGGAAGGGCTGGGGCGGCCAGAGCGCGCGCGGGCCTTGGCGCGCCTGAAGCGGCGCTATGGCCGGGCCACGGGGCGGCACAAGCGCCGCCTGGCCGAGCGCATCGCCGTCAAGGAGAGGTCCCTCCAGGCGCTGGCTTTCGAGCGGGCCCAGGCGGCGTTGCGCGCGCGCCTCGACGCGCTGCGCCGCGTCGCCGTGACGCCGGATCTCTTCGGCTGCCCGCGGGCGCTCTCAGCGGGTGAGCTCGCCCACAAGAAAGACCTCACCCTGCGCCTGGCCGCTCTGGAGGAGCAGGTGGCCCAAATGAACCACGGGCGCGCGCCAGGCTTCTCTTTCGCCTTGCATTTCGCCGAGCACATGGCGCAAGGAGGCTTCGATGTCATCGTCGGCAACCCCCCGTGGGTGCGGCCGCATCGCTTGAGTGAGGCCTACAAACGGGCGCTCAAGCGCCGCTACCAGGTGCTGCACGGCAGCGCGTGGCAGCGCGGGGGACGCAAGGGTGGCGTAGCCCAGGCGGGTCAGGTCGATCTGGCGGCCCTCTTCGTCGAGCGCTCCCTGGCCCTGTTGCGACCTGGCGGGGTGGCGTCGATGCTGTTGCCCGTCAAGCTCTTCACTGCCCTGGGCGGCGGCGCCTTCAGGCGCCTCGTCGGGCGGGAGGCGGAGATCGCCGGCATCATCGATTGGTCGCGGGCCGATCTCTTTCAGGCCGCCACTTATCCCGCAGGCCTGGTCTTGGTCAAACGTGCGGCGCCGCGTCAGGGACAGCCGCTGTGGATCGCCACGGTCACGGGCGAGGGTGACGCGGCATCGGGCGCGGGCAGCGGCGGCGCCACCCCCCCCTTGCGCTTGGTCGACCAAGCCAGGCTGCGCCTGGTCCCCGACGACCTCTCCTCGCCGTGGCGCTTGGGCAGCCAGGCGCAGGCCTGCCTCCTCAACGAGCACGGCGTGCAGGTGGGGCAGCAATTCACCCTGCGCCGGGGCATCTTCAGCGCGGCCAGGAAGCTCTTCGTGCCACGGGCGCTGACGCCAGCCGGCGATCCGGCCGCGGCGGTGTTGAGGGCGGACTTCGGGGAGTGGGGCGAGGTGGCGTTGGAGCGAGAGGTCTTGGTGCCCGTGCTGCGTGGCGCCGATCTCTCTCCCTACGGCGCCGCGGCCACGCAGCGTATGATTTTTGGCTACCACAGTGAGCTGGAGGCGTGGCCGCGGCGGGAGGCGCTGCCAGCCCTGGCGCAGACCTGGCTCGCGCGGCACGCAGCGCAACTGCAGCGCCGCAAAGGGCTGCGGCCCGATGAGCCCCTGTGGACCCTCTTCAGGGTGCACCCAGACATGGGCAAAGCCAAGGTGGTGTGGCGCGACATCGGGCGCCGGGTCGCCGCCAGCTATGTGCCGGCCCATGCCGACTTGGTCCTCCCGCTCAACACGGTCTATTACACCGCCGTCCCCGATGACGAGACGGGCTACCTGCTGGCGGCGCTGCTCAACAGCCGCAGCGCCCAAGCCTTCGCCGACGCCATCGCCGAGCCGGCTCGCGGGGGCTATCACCGCTACTTCTCTTGGGTCATCTCCCTGTTGCCGTGGCCCTTCGGCGCCGTCGCGCCGGTGGAGCGCCGGCGCCTGGCAGCGCTCTCGGCGCGCGCCCATGAGTGCGCTGGAGCCGATGAGGCGCTCAACGAAGCGATAGAGCGGCGGGTGGACGCGGCCCTGGCGCGGCACGCCGAGCGCTCACTGTCCGCCATAGGAGTGTAGGCCATGGATGAGGGCCGCGCAGTCGCACCGTGGACCTTGGTCGCTCGGGCTCTGGCCGAGCGCGTGACGCCCTTGTCGCGCCGCGCCTCCGAGATGGGTGCGCTCTATCCAGAGCAGCGGCGCGTCCTCCGCCAGGCATGGGAACGGGTCCAACTCTATGGCGCCGTGGCGCTGTGCACGCCGCTGGGTAGCGGCAAGACCTACGTGGCGGCGAGCTTGGGTCGGGTCGCCGCGGGGCAGATGGGGGTGGAGCTCTGCGTGCTGGCGCCGGCGCGGCTCTTGCCGATGTGGCGCCGGGTCTGCGCCGAGCTCGCCGTGCCCGTGGCGGCGTTCTATTCTCATCGTCGCGCCAGTCTGGGGGGGCTGCCGGAGGTGGCCCATGGCCGGCGCATGTGGATCGTCGACGAGGCGCATCACTTTCGCAACCCCAACACCCTGCGCTACGCCGCCCTGGCAGCAGCCTCCGTGCGCGGCGCCCTGTGTCTGGTGACGGCGACGCCGTTGAACCTGGGCCTAGGCGACGTGGCGGCTCTGCTGGACCTCTGCGGGATGCGTCCTACGGATGATACGGAAGAGGCCTTGGCCATGGCGTGGTCCGCCCTCAGCGTGCACGGTGGTGACGCCGATGGCCACGTGGGGGCGCCGGGGTCGCTGGGCTTGGGGGCGGCACCTTGGTCGTTGGCGCCGCGTTTGGCCCAAGGGGCAGGGGACTTGGCGGTGCACGGCGAGGAGATCTCTCATGCCTTGGCCGGGCCGGCGCTGCTTCCCCCATGGCAGCGCTTGGTCGAGGAGGTCGCGGCCCTGCAGTGGCCTAACGTCGCCGCCCGCGAGGGTGATGGTGCGGGCGAGAGCCTCTTGCGGGCCCTGCTGTGGGAGCGCCTGCGCAGTCACCCCGCGGCCTTCGCCGCGACCTTGGCCCGCTTGCATCGCTACTACCGCCGCTGCCAGGGCCCGCAGGGAGCGCTCATGGACCGCCGCGCCTTCTATCACCTCTTTGGCCGCAGTGGCCCTTTACAGCTCCCCCTGGCCTTTGCGTGGCCGGCAGGGCGGCGCGACCCGGAGCTGTCCCGCAGGGTGGCGGCGGTGGCGCAGCGCCTGGGTGAGCTTGCGGCGCAGGCGGCGGCTCTCTGCCCGACGCGCCTGGCCGAGGACGAGAAGGCGCTGGCCGTGGCGGCGTGGTTGGAGCAGCACCAGGGCTTTCGCCGTGGCCGCCGCCGGGTCTTGCTCTTTAGCCACTATGCCGAGACGGCCCAGGTCGTGGCGCGGCATTTGGGCGAGCGCTGGCGCTGCGCTTTCCTGAGCCATCGCGAGGCCCGGGTGGGGCGCTTGCGGGTCAAGGCCGGGTGGGTCCTGGAGGCCTTCGCGCCCGAAACGGCGTCCGCAGGTGGCGACGGGATTCGCCTCTTGGTGGGGACAGACCTGCTGAGCGCCGGCCACAACCTGCAGGGCGCGTCCATGTTGGTGCACCTCGACACGCCGTGGAACCCCGTGGTGCTCGCCCAGCGCAACGGCCGCATCGTGCGCAGCGGCCAGGTGGAGTCGCGGGTCTACATCGGCGCCTGTCGCCTGGATGGCGCCGCGCCGTGGCTCGACGCGCAGGCCTTGCGGCAGGCGCACACCCTGCGCCAACGCGCCACGACCATCGGCCGCTTGGAGGCGCTGCGCGCGGCGCGTGGGGAGGTGTATTCCGGGTTGAGGGTGGTGCTTCAGCCTACAGGGCGCCCGCCGCTGTGGACGGCGCTGGCGTCTGGAGCCTGGGTGCCCTGCAGCCCCGAGTGGGCTCGGGCGCTCTTGTCCAAGGCAGAGGTCACCGAGGTCTGGCGTGCGCCCCTGCCGCTGACCCTATCGCCTGCGGGGGTGGAGATTATGCGGCGCTTGTGGGTGCGTCTGCGCAAACATCGTTACGAGAGCGGCTATGAGGCGTTGAAAACGGAGCTTCTGCGTTGGTCGCAGCGCTTGCGGATTCAGCAGCGGGCGGGGGCGAAAAGAGCGCTTGACAATTGCCTGAAAATGGAGTGGCCCGAGGATCTGCGCGGGACGCTGGCGCTCCTACAAGCGACACTTAGGCCGCTCATCCTCAGCCTGGGGACAGGGGAAGAAATTTGTTGGCTCATGGACTTAAGGCTGTCTTCAGGGAAGGTGTAGCGCAGCGATTCACAAGTTGCCCACAGCTTATCCACAGGTTTTGGCGGATCGCCCCCATGCCGTCTTGACTGGGGATCGCTGAACTCGAACATGAGGGAACGGCGAGCAATGTCTAGTAAACAAAGGGAAAAAGCATGACGCGGTGGGTCAGGGTGCATTTTGCGCTTGACAGGGGACGAGGCATATGGGTCCTTTCAGGTCGGGCAGCCTGTGGATAAGTTTTCTCCCTAAATCGGGTGGGAAGGGTTGCTGTTGGCCATCGATTCGGGCGCAGGGGCGATCGCCCCTGCTGCGGTGCAGGAGTCAAGCTTGGACAGGTCCCTCGAGCGCGCCCTGGCGCAACGCATCAAAGGAGAGGTGCACACGGATCGCCTCCATCGCCTCCTCTTTGCGTGCGATGCCTCCCTATACGCGGTCGAACCCCTGGGGGTGGTCTACCCCAAAGATCGGGAAGACGTGGTGGCCATCGTTCGCTTCGCCGCCCAGCACCAGATCCCGCTCACACCGCGGGCGGCAGGCACCAGCCTCAGCGGACAGAGCGTTGGGCCCGGACTGGTGGTGGACGTCTCGCGCTTCATGGGGGACTTGCTGGAGATCGACCTGGAGCGCGGCCAGGCGCGGCTGCAGCCCGGGGTGATCCTGGACGATCTCAACCGCGCCCTGGCGCCCCATGGCTTGTTCTTTGGCCCTGACACCAGCACGGCCAATCGCTGCATGATCGGGGGAATGGTCGGCAACAACTCCAGTGGCTCCCACTCCATCCTCTATGGCGACACGCGCGCTCACGTGCTGGAAGTCGAGATGGTCCTGGCCGACGGGAGCGTCGTGCGCTTTGGCGCCGAGCCGGCGGAGAGCCTCGAAGCCTGCGCCGCCCGACCTGGGGTGGAGGGGGCGATCCACCGCGGGCTGTTGGCCTTGCTCCGCCGCGAGCGGGAGCTGATCCTGGAGCGTTTCCCCGATCCGGCGGTCAAACGGCGCAACATGGGCTACGCCCTCGACGCCCTGGCGCTCACCCAGCCCTTCGTGCCGACGGGGCCGGCATGGAATGTGGCTGCGCTGGTCTGCGGCAGCGAGGGGACCTTGGGCATCGTCACGGAAATCACCGTGGGCTTGGTACCCTTGCCGCGGCACAAGTCCCTCGTCGTCCTCCACTTCGACGACCTGGAATCGGCCCTGACGGCGACGGTCCAGGCCCTCCCCCATGAGCCTGCGGCGATAGAGCTCATCGACAAGCGCACCTTGGACGCGACCAAAGACAACCTCGAGCAAGCGCGCAACCGCGCCTGGCTGGTGGGTGATCCCGACGCGGTCCTGGTGGTGGAGTTCTTCGCGACCGACGCGGCCACCCTCGCGGCGCGGGTCGATGGCTTCTGCGCCTGGTGCGCGCAAGAGGCGGTGGGTTACGCCCAGGTGCGTTTGAGTGGCAGTGAAGCCGAGCGCGTGTGGGCCCTGCGCAAGGCCGGCCTCGGCCTGCTCATGGGTCTCTTGGGCGACGTCAAGGCGCTGACCTTGGTGGAGGACACGGCCGTCGCCGTGGCCGATCTTCCGCGCTATATCGCCGCTTTTCGCGACCTCCTGGCGCGGCACCAGACGGCCTGTGTCTATTACGCCCACGCCTCCGTGGGCGAGCTGCACCTGCGTCCCGAGCTCAACCCCAAGAAGCGGGAGGACATGGCCAAAGCCGTCGAGATCGCCGGCGAGGTGGCCGATCTGGTGCGCGATTTCCGCGGCACCATCACGGGCGAGCACGGCGACGGCCGGGTGCGCAGTCCCTTTCTGGCGCGGGTCTTGGGCGCCGAGGTCGTGGCGCTCTTCGCCGAGGTCAAAGCCCTCTTCGATCCCCAGGGCCTCTTCAATCCCCGGGTCATCGTCGATCCCGAGCCCATGGACACCCACCTGCGTTACCCCCCAGGGAGGGAGGTCCCGGAGATCACCTCGCGCTTCTCCTTTGCCCGCGAAGGCGGTCTCTTTCGAGCCGTCGAGAACTGCAATGGCGCTGGGGTGTGTCGCAAACCCGTGGCCGCTGGCGGGACCATGTGTCCCTCTTATATGGCCACGGGCGATGAGCGACACAGCACCCGTGGGCGCGCCAATGTGATCCGCCAGCTCCTCCTCGCGGCGCCCGCGCCCGAGGCCATGCGCGCCCCCGAGCTGGAGGAGGTCATGGCCTTCTGCTTGAGCTGCAAGGCGTGCAAGAGCGAGTGCCCGGCCAATGTCGACATGGCTCGCCTCAAGTCGGAGCTGCTCTACTTGCGCCGCCAAGCGGGGCGCGGGAGCCGGGCAGAGTGGCTCTTTGGTAAGCCCGACGGCGGCTATCGGCTGGCCCAACGCTTCTCCGGGCTAGCCAACGCGTGGCTGGCGTCGCGCTTGGGCAAAGCGCTGATGGCCAGAGCCTTCGGGGTGGACCCGCGGCGGAGCTTGCCGCCCTTTGCGCGCGACTCGGCGCAGCGCTTGCTGGCCCAGCGGCGCCCTGGGGGCAGTGGCACCGCAGGCGAGGTCGTGCTCTTCGTGGACACCTTCACGGCCTATCAAGAGCCCTGGCTCGCTCTGGCGGCGGTAGACGTCTTGGAGAGCGCCGGGTGGCAGGTCCACGTCGCGCGGCGGGTGGGCGCGGCGCGGCCCCAGCTCTCCAAAGGCTATCTCGACGAGGCCCGCACCATTTTCGAGGCCTTGGTGGCCGAGCTCGCGCCCTATGCCGCCCGGGGGCTGCCCATCCTGGGGATCGAGCCCAGCGAGGTGCTCGGCCTCCTCGACGAGGCGCCCGATCTGGTCGCGCCCGCCGCGCGCGAGGCGGCTTGGGCCGTCGCGCGCCAGGTGGATCTGGTGGACGTCTTCGTCGGCCGCGCTCTGGCCGAGGGGCGGGTGACGCTGCCTTTCAACGCCCGGGAGGAGCGGGTGCTGCTGCACGGCCACTGTCATCACAAAGCGTTGCTCGGCATCGACGTGCTGGCGCGAGCCCTGCGGGCCGTGCCATGCTTCTCCGTGGAGGTCATCCCCAGCGGCTGCTGTGGCATGGCAGGCTCCTTCGGCTACGAGAAGAAGAGCTATGAATTGTCCATGCGGATCGGAGAGCAGGTGCTCTTTCCTGCGGTGCGCGCCGCGGCGCCCGAGGCCTGGATCGCGGCGGCAGGGACGAGCTGCCGGCAGCAGATCGTCGACGGCTGTGGGCGCGAGGCCTACCACCCCATCGAGCTGATTCGCTATGCCTTTAGAGGGGATTTCATTGCGCAAGGACGCTCGCACAAACCGCATGCGCTGGCGGCGGATTCGACCTGAGGTCGCGGCGCTGCTGGTGCTCCTGATCGGCCTGGTTGGGATCTCGGGTTGCCAGGTCTTGTTGCCACCGCCGTCGCCGCCGCCGCCCGACCATTGGCCCGTGGATCCAGAAGACGTGGATCGCTTGGCGGATGCTGCGGTGCCCTGCTATCTGCGGATGCAGGCCCTGAGCGCGTCGCCGCCGTGTGATTGGGGGCAGGACATGCTTGGGAGCTTCGTGGTCTGCAAGCTGGCGCCACCGCTGCGGACCTTGCGTTTTGGCTGTGGGACCGCGCCGCGCGAGGCGCCGACCCTGCGCTTGGCCGTGGCAGCAGAGGACGCCGGTGAGCTGGTGCGGCGCACTCGGCGGCTTTTTGGTGACTACGTGATGCAGGCCTTGGACCAGGAACGCGCCGATCGGGTCGAGGTGGCGTGCCCCGAGCTGGCGCGGGTGGCGGCCTTCTTCGACCTCGCTCCGGGGCTGGCGAGCGCCTTTCGCACCTTCCCGGGACGTGAGCGGGCTTTCCCCAATGGCCTCTTTCTGGGGTACCCTGACGCGGCCTCGAGCTGTGCCCAGAAGCAGGCCCTGATGGACTGGGGGCCTTCAGACGCGCGCTTGCCCTTCGATCCCCAGCTCTATCTCGAGACGGATCTTTTGGACCCAGAGGAGCGCCGCATTGCTGAGGCGCAGCTTGCGCGTTTCTTGTTGATTTTGCACTAAGCGAGGGGGAGCTTTGTGCTTTCCACGCCCTGCAAGATTGACAAGGTGGGATTTCATGGGGTAGGCCCGAAGATGCCGTTGATTCCCGTCGGGTGTGCGTGGGCGCCGAGCCGTTTGGGCAACCGTCTGTGGGAAGCACCAATTCTCTAACTCCATACAGGGAGGGGACCGGGCCATGGGGGCAAAGGTAATGCGAACCCAGATCCTGAATCTTCTGGAAAGCCGCTTCGACTACCAATCCGCCAGGAATGTGCTCAGCAATTGGCGCAAAGGAAAAGGCATCAAGGATGACATCGCCGAGTGGAACGCGGCCGATGTGCATGACCTCGCGGCCTACCTGGAGTCTTCTGCCGAGAACAGCGGCGAGCTGGCGGACAAAATCCGCCGCCTGACCAACGGCGCTGAGCCTGTGGCGCTGGAAGCGGCCCCCGAAGAGGTCGACAGCGGCGAAGAGGCCGAAGAGGAGAGCAGCCCGGACGCCAAGACCGAGAAGAAGGACGGCAAGCGCAAGAAAAAGCGCTGAGCCCCGCGGCCTTGGGCGCAAGAGTCTTGCTCAGCGCGGCGTCGCAGCCGCCAGGTAGCGGCGGCTGCGCTCGACGTAGTGCTGCCAGCTCTTCTCGATCCAAGCGACCTCGTCGTCCCGGAGCGCACGAACCACGCGCCCTGGTGAGCCCATCACCATGGAGCCCGGCGGGATGACTTTGTTCTGCGTGATCAGCGTCCCGGCGCCGATGATGCAGTGGCGGCCAATGTGGGCGTTGTCCAGGATGATGGCGCCCATCCCGATGAGGCAATCGTCATCGATGTGGGCGCCGTGGACGATGACGTTGTGCCCTACTGTGACCCGGGCGCCGATCCGGGTCGTCGAGAGACCCTCCGTGCAGTGGACCACCGAGCCGTCTTGGAGGTTGGAGGCGGCCCCGAGGATGAGGGCGCCGACGTCACCGCGCATCACCGCCTGCGGCCACACCGAGGCGTCTGGCCCAAGGGTGACCTCGCCGATGAGGAGGGCGCTCGCGTGCACGAAGGCGCTGGGGTCCACTTGGGGGCTAAAGGGGCCAAAGGTCTCGATCATGCTTCCTCCTCGCGCAGGTTGACCCAGGCAAAGGCGTTGATGCGGACGTGGTCCGGGGCGATCATCCGCGCTTTGTCGAGCTCGGCTTGCGCTTCGAGCCGGCGGCCCTGCGCCAGGTGACGGCGGGCGTTGGCGACGCGGCGCGCCACGGCGCGGTCCAAGCGGTGGAAGACGCTCTCGTCGAGGAGGAGCGCCTCTTTGCTCTCGCCCTCCCAAGGGGGGGCGAGCCGAGTCAAGGGGATGGGACGCCAGGTGCCGTCAGCGCCGCGCGCCGCCGCCAAGAGGTAGGCCTGGGTCTGGGTCAGGTTGTCGATGAAGACGTGATAGTCTGGCGTGAAGACGGCGACCTCTGGCGGCGGCGCGTCGATCGTCGCGCCGTCGAGAGGCGGCGCGTGCTTGGCGTCGCTCCAGAAAACGCGCACCTCCGACGGGCACGGCTCCCAGCGATAGCGCGCGAAGTACCACTGCCGCTGCACGAGCATCCACCTCCACTCAGGGGCGCTATCTGCCGCCGTGCTTTGTGGTGCCGCGCTCTCTGCCTCGACTCTGGGGTGGTGCGCGGCAGAACGCCGAAAGAGGGCGGCCACATCGTCGAGCTCAGGCTCTGCCTCTGGGACGTCGGCTGGAGGCGCGGCTGGCGGACCACTGATGGCCCGCAGCCGCGCCGTATGGAGCCCTGTCGCGGGGGATTCAGCCCCGTCGTCGCCCTCCTCCTCCGGGTTGACCGGAGCCAGGGCGTGGGAAGGGGTGTGGGAGATGGCTGAGAACTGCCCCGTGGTGACCGCATGGGTCACCAGGCCGGCGACCGGCTCCGATGGCGTCGCGTCGCTGGGGATGCGCAACAAACCACTCACGGACAATGCGGGCGGTGCCTCATCGGCATCGACGCCCTCGAGGATGTCGGAGCCCGGCAGCTTCTCTTCGTCCGCTGCGGCCAGAGCGGGCGCAGGCCCATCGAAAGCCTCGGCTTCGATGAGGAGGACGTCGCCGTCGGCCAGAGCGGGTTCGGCAGGGTGCCGGTCGAGTTGGTAGAGATCGTCCTCCAGAGGGGAGGGGAGGGCGTCGGAGGAGGCCGTGGACTCGGGGATGAAATCGTCCTCTTGGGCGAGCATCTCGTCGAAGGAGAGGCGTTTGCGGTGTCGTGGTTCGGGGTCGTCATCGGTGGGCGCGTCCACATCCGGGTCAGAGGCCGCAGCGGCGGGGGCTTCGGGCGCCTTGTCGGGGACGAAATCGTCCTCTTGGGCGAGCATCTCGTCGAAGGAGAGGCGCTTGCGGCGCCGAGGCTCGGGGTCGTCATCGGTGGGCGCGTCCCCATCCGGGTCAGAGGCGGCTGCGACGGGGTCTTCGGGCTCCCGGTCGGGGATGAAGTCGTCCTCTTGAGCGAGCATCTCGTCGAAGGAGAGGCGCTTGCGGCGCCGAGGCTCGGGGTCGTCATCGGTGAAGGCCTCGGCGAGGTCTTGGAGCTGGGCCTGGGCGCTGTCGAAGTCCTCGGGGCCGACGTCGACGTGACGGACCAGCTCCTCTCGTTCCCAGAGGTCTTCTTCTTCGGCAGGGTCAGGTGCTTCGATTTCCCTGTCGGGGATGAAGTCGTCCTCTTG
>Ga0334883_1004223_pt1 | contig 14095 bp, 12 predicted proteins | sample GraSluR1_MG_6_FD_207230 | JGI IMG/M metagenome (GOLD analysis project Ga0334883, IMG submission 207230) | Sludge microbial communities from methane-producing bioreactor in Wageningen University, Netherlands - Granular Sludge_09_05-R1 | ecosystem: Engineered > Bioreactor > Anaerobic >... | reverse complement strand
AAGCCATTCAAACCATTTTGCGCCGGGAGTTTTTTCCCAATCCCTATGAAGCGCTGAAAGACCTAACCCGCAAAAATGAAGTGATTGACAAACAAGCCATTCATCATTTCATCGACGGACTGGACATTGACATGAAAGTGAAACAGGAACTAAAAACAATTACACCTCATAATTATACAGGAGTATTTTAATGAAAGACTTTTTGCATCTTTTACGTCGGTTCATTCCACCATACAAATGGAAACTCATTTGGAACATCGTTTTCAACTTTTTGAGTGCCATCTTCGGGGCATTTTCTTTCCTGCTGCTTATTCCGTCGCTCCAAATCCTTTTTGGAACGCAGGAGCTGGTTACCGCTAAACCCGAATTTAACTTTAGCATTTCATCTTTTTCCGAATATTCCAATTACCTCATCAGCCAGGTTATTATTCAATACAGCCACGAAAAAGCGCTGGTATTTATCGGTATTTTTATCATAATCACCGTTTTCCTGAAGGTTGGTTTTCAGTACCTGGCCAATTTTATGATAGTCGTTATCCGCAATGGTGTGGTTCGGGATATCCGGTCAAAAATTTACCGGAAAATACTGAAACTACAATTGGGCTTTTTTTCCGATGAACGCAAGGGCGACATTATGGCGCGCATGACCGGGGACGTTACCGAAGTGGAAAATTCCATTATGAACTCCTTGGAAATGATGATAAAAAACCCTATCCTCATTCTTGTTTCGGTATCGGTAATGGTTTACATGAGTTGGACCCTGACGCTGTTTGTTTTTGTGATGTTTCCCGTTGCCGGATACATTATTGGCCGGATTGGAAAAAGCCTGAAAAAGGAAAGCCGAAAGGGTCAGAACAAAATGGGCGATATTTTGTCAGTTATCGAGGAAGACCTCTCGGGCCTGCGCATAATTAAAGCGTTTAATGCCGAAAAAAAAGCCACCGAACGGTTTGAAAAGGAAAACGAAAGTTATTTCCAAATTATGAACCAGTTGATGTGGCGCCGGTTCCTCGCCCATCCCATGAGCGAATTCCTTGGCACTACAGTTATCATTATCGTTCTTTGGTATGGCGGCCAGTTAATCCTGAACCAGAAAAGTTCGCTCGATGCAGCCGCATTTATCGGATACCTGGTTTTCTTTTACAATATCATTAATCCCGCAAAAGCATTCAGCACAGCACTTTACAGCGTGGAAAAAGGGTTGGCATCAATGGAACGCATCGATAAAATCATGAACACGAAAGAAAGTATTAAAGAAAAACCAAATGCGGTTTCCATCAGCGATTTCAGTTCAAAAATTATTTACGATAATGTTTCCTTCGCCTACAATTCAACACCGGTTTTAAAAAATATTTCAATTGAAATTGAAAAAGGAAAAACCGTGGCCTTTGTGGGGCGTTCAGGAAGTGGAAAAACTACGCTGGTTGATTTATTGCCCCGTTTTTACGAAGTTACCGGTGGGCGGATAACCATCGACGGAACGGATTTGCGCGACCTGAAACTGAAAAACCTGCGCAACCAGATTGGCTACGTGAACCAGGAACCCATCCTGTTCAACGATTCGTTTTTCAACAACATTGCGTTTGGGATGGAAGATGTAACCGAAGAACAAGTAATTCATGCCGCCAAAATTGCCAATGCGCACGATTTTATCATGGCTACCGAAAATGGTTACCAAACGACTATCGGCGACCGTGGCGACAAACTTTCGGGGGGCCAGAAACAACGCATTTCGATTGCACGGGCCGTAATGAAAAATCCTCCCATTCTGATTTTAGACGAAGCCACCTCGGCGCTCGACACCGAATCGGAACGTCTGGTGCAGGATGCCCTGGTGAAACTGATGCAAAACCGTACCTCTCTGGTTATTGCACACCGGCTTTCCACAATCAAAAATGCCGACATCATTTACGTACTGCATAAAGGCGAAATTGTGGAACAGGGAACACACGATGAGTTGCTGGCTTCAGACGGGCGATACCGTAAATTGCACAAAATGCAAATGTTTTAAATACTGGGAGATAGTTGCTGGTTGCTGGTCATTAGGTGTTTGCCACTAGGTAAAGTAACTTGCTATAAACAAAACCATTACAAAAAACGAGGTTCAGCATTTTGCTGAACCTCGTTTTTTTGCACGGGAGGAGAGACTCGAACTCCCGACACCTGGTTTTGGAGACCAGTGCTCTGCCAACTGAGCTACACCCGTATTTTTCTTCAGTGCTCTACCTCCCGATAGCTATCGGGAGAATATACACCCGTATATATTTCCCCTGTGTTCTGCCTCCCGATAGTTACCGGGAGAGCTACACCATTGTTTATTTGCGAGTGCAAATATAATAATTCCGCTTAAATTACCTAAAAACAGCGAAAGTTATCAACAGGTAATTTTTAAAAAAAATCCATCGGAATTCCGATGGACCTTTTGCGGAGAGAGAGGGATTCGAACCCCCGGAACCTCTCGGTTCAACGGTTTTCAAGACCGCCGCATTCGACCACTCTGCCATCTCTCCGGGCGCGACAAAAGTAGAATTTTTTTTTAATCCAGGAAAACCTTCCTGTTAAAAAAAATCAGAATTGCTGAAAAAAAAGGGGATTTAGGGTTGTTTTTTTGAAAGTTATTTCAGAATTTAGCTGAAACTTTAAAAACAGTTCTCTGAAACTATTGATTTTACAGGCCTTCCGGGGAAGGAGTCCTGGTGTAACAAAAGGTCAAAAACGAAATAATATATTATAATTTGCTTATTTACAACAATTTAGTTTTTCATTTAAATTTTTTAACTTATGAACAAAGCACAATTAATTGATGCAATGGCCGCCGGAGCTGGCCTTACAAAAGCTGATGCAAAAAAAGCTCTTGACGCCTTTATTGGCGCAACAACCGATGCCCTTAAGGGCGGTGACAGGGTTGCCCTGATCGGATTTGGTACTTTTTCAGTAAGTGAACGCGGTGCGCGCACTGGCAGAAACCCACAAACAGGGAAAGAAATTAAAATCCCTGCCAAAAAAGTGGTTAAATTCAAAGCCGGAGCAGACCTGGCTGATTCAGTATCTTAACTGATTTAGGATACTTAAAAATTTAGGGGAAGCTAATCGCTTCCCTTTTTTTATTTTTGTACCCTAACATTTTGGATCATGCAAAAACAACTCATAAAATATCTGTCGGAATTCGCTACACCCGAAAGGCTGAACCTCTTTGAAAAAGTACTGGAACAACGATCGGAATATGTTACAGTGGTTCTGGAAGATATTTTTCAACCCCAAAATGCAAGTGCTGTATTGCGCACCTGCGATTGTTTCGGCATTCAACACGTACATGTTATTGAAAACAGGAATGAATTCACTGTTGACCGGGAAGTTGCTCTGGGGGCATCCAAATGGCTTAGCATCCATAAATACAACCGGAAAAAGGAAAACAGCCTCGAGGCTATCCAAACATTAAAAAACAAAGGTTACCGGATTGTTGCAACCACTCCCCATCTGCACGATCAGCTTTTACCCGATTTTGATATGAAAAAAGGTAAAGTAGCCGTGGTTTTTGGTTCTGAATTACCCGGTATTTCAGAAACAATTAAAAATGAAGCTGATGAATTCCTGAAAATTCCAATGGTGGGGTTCACCGAAAGTTTTAATATTTCAGTTTCGGCGGCAATTGTATTGTATCAACTCTCGGAAATGATGAAAAAATCGTCGGGATTGCCATGGCAACTCACCGATGAAGAAAAAGATTCCATCCGGCTTCAGTGGTTGCGCACCTCCATAAAAAGAAGCAGTTTGCTGGAACAGCATTTCCGGAAGGAACATGGAATGAGGTAATTCCCCCGCTTCCGTTGTCAATTGGAAGAAATCATTTGTTTCAGTTTTTTCAGCGTAATCATTTCAACCCCTTTCCTTTTCCAGGTGTCAAATGGAAGGGGAATATTGGGAAGCTCTTTAATAGCATCCTCCACTACAATTACCCGGTTCACCCTTTTCACAAGCCCTTTCGCCGCAGCATCGACACACACATTGGTAGTAACGCCGTAAATCACAACCGTTTCAGGATTCAATTGTTTCAAAATGGTTTCGGTCATGGGGTTTCCGTCAAAAACATCAAAGGCATCTTTCCTGATAATAAAATTCCGTGATTTATCCCGTGCAAACAGTTCAGGAGTAATCAGGTATTCCTTATCCCAGTCAAAAATCAACGAATCCTCCGGGTCGGTCTCTCTGATGTAATCGGCTCCGCGGGTGTTGGCCATGCAGTGTTCAGGAAATGTATTGACAAAGTCGGGATTTGCATCGAGTTCGGGAGAATTGGCATAGTGGTAATCGGCAGTGTTAACTACCCTGATGGCATTGTCTTTAGCCAGTTGTGTAAGTTCTTTCCATTGCGGACGAAGTTCTTCGGCGCCCTCCACATACAATTTCCCGCGTGGATATACAAAATCAATCTGGGTGTCCACATTCCAAAATAACCAGTTTGTTAAGTCCATCATTCCTCCATTTAATTCGTTCAAAGTACTATAAGTGTTTCTTCACAATAACACTCTAAAGGTATTTAATATGAATGGGGCAGGAATAGGTATAATGTTAAAAAATGATAATACAAAACACTTACAACCCGCTTTCCAGGAACGACACAAATTCATCGGCATCGAAAGTTACTCCCAGTCTATGTTCCGTTCCACCGGGTTCAATTACCACATGAAACGGAATGCTGTTGGTCGCATATTTATCAATCTGAAAATCGAGGTTCTTTTTGCCCATGGTATCTTTAATTTTCCCATCCACTCTCGAAGTGATTCTTTCCTCCTCGGGCAAACGGGTACGGTCGTCGGTGTAAAGCGCAATAATTACATAGTCTTCCGACAGCATTTTCATGGCACGTGGATCGGTCCATACTCCGTTTTCCATTTTTTTACAATTGGCACAGGCGTGACCTTTGAAAACCAAAAACACCGGTTTTCCCTGCTCTTCGGCACAGGCCATCCCCTGCTCGTATTCAAAATAACCGTTCAGCCCATGGGGCAGATGCAGCTTGTCGGCATATTTGGCCGGCCCGCACAATTCGTTTTGAACGGTTTGCCCGCTTGCAGCAGGTCCTGCCTGATATAATGCATGGCCGGAACTCTGTGGCGGCAACAACGAGGATATTGAGGCGAGTGGTGCACCGAACAAACCGGTGAACAAATAAATTACAAACGTGAAGGTGGCAACCGAAAGAAAAAACCTTCCAATGCCAACATAAGGCAACTCACTGTCGTGCGAGAATTTGATTTTACCGAGGAAATACATTCCCAGCAGGAAGAACAGTACAATCCATATAGCCAGGTATATCTCGCGACTGATGAAATTCAGGCCATACACCTGATCGATGTTACTCAGGAATTTCAAACCGAATGCAAGCAGGATAAATGCAAATACAACTTTGATGGAGTTGAGCCAGCCGCCCGATTTTGGCAACTTATTCAGTGCCGACGGGAAAATGGCAAGCAGTGTAAAGGGCAAAGCAAAAGCAAGACCGAAAAAGAACATTCCAATCAGGGGCCTCATTCCTCCGTCCTGAACAGCTTCAATAATTAATGCTCCAATAAACGGTCCGGTACAGGAAAAAGAAACTATTACGGTGGTTAGGGCCATAAAAAAGGCGCCCACCAAACCGCCCTGTTCGGCTTTCGAATCGGTTTTGTTTACCAGACTGCTGGGCAAAACTATTTCGAAGGCGCCGAAAAACGATACGGCAAAAATTAAAAACAGCAGAAAAAACAACAGGTTCGGAATCCAGTGTGTACTTAAAATATTACCCACATTGGGGCCAAACAAACCAAAGGTAAACAAAGCTCCAAGCAGCGAGAAAATCAGCACAATGGATAATCCGAAAAACAATCCGCTGCGAATGGCTTTCCCCCTGTTTTCACTGCCGCGCATAAAAAACGATACAGTCATGGGTATCATTGGAAATACACAGGGAGTTAATATGGCGGCAAACCCTGCCAGAGCCGAAATCAGGATAAAAAGCCAAAGGGTTTGCCCCGATGAAGAACCTGACGAAGTTCCTGTGAATGTTTCACTACCTCCCTCAGCCGGCTGGCTGGCGGTGGCAGCAGCACCCTGATTAAACTGAAATGAAAATTCCGCTTCGTTGGGCGGCAGGCACATCTCATCGTCGCAGCCCATAAACAAAACGTATCCGCCTATATTAACCGCATCGTCTGTTGTAAGGCGTATCTTTTGGGTAAGCGTAGCCTTTTCGCTAAAAAAACGAAGATTGAGTTGAAATATATTGTCGAATTTTTCTACGGGTTGAGGTTCTTTTTCCAATTCGCCGACAAATTCAAAGAAGGTGGTATCTTCAAAAACAATTTGAGTAGCAATGGGGCCACCCTCAGGCAAGTATGTATCGTAAAGGTGCCAATTGTCGTCAATATCGGCTTCAAAAATAAGCTCAACGTCGCGCCCGTCCTGCTTAAAATCAAATGTCCACTTAATGGGTTCGATGATTTGACCAAGGGCAGAAAAAGCAATAAAATAAGTGAATACTATCAGTGTCAGTTTCTTCATATCGTAAAATTATTTATGCATTCAAAAAACATCTACAAATGTAAATGTTTCAATATAACAAACATCACTTTTTATTGTTTCCTTACCAAATTTTTAACAGGCTCCGGCACCGGATATTTCAAAAAAAAGCCGGCTGTGTGTGCAACCGGCTTTTTTTTATAAAATAATTTCTTCCATATTATCATCAAAAAAGTGATACTCCAGAAAGGAGAGGGAACTGTTGGATTCAATGTGAACCCATTTAAAAAATTTAAAAAACCACTGATTTCTTAAACTTTTAAATCCACTGGTAAGGTATGCAGCAATGTAGGGGTGTACAGAAATCCTCAGTTTCTTTTTGTTCAGGTCTTTCAAAATGTATTTGACCTTATTGTCAAGTTCGTCGGCAAAAAGGATGGTTGGCATAATTTTACCGCTTCCGTTGCAGGTGGGGCATTTTTCGGCAGTTTCAATAATTTCTTCGGGGCGCACCCTTTGTCGGGTAATCTGCATAAGGCAAAACTTGCTCAGTGGCAGAATATTATGCTTGGTACGGTCTCTGGCCATTACCTCCTTCATGTGTTCATAAACTTTTTGCCGGTTCGACTGATTGTGCATATCGATAAAATCGATCACAATAATACCTCCCATGTCTCTCAACCTCAATTGTCTTGCAATTTCGTCGCATGCCGCCAGGTTAACATCGAGCGCACTGCTTTCCTGGTCGCCGGATGTTTTGGCCCGGTTCCCGCTGTTTACATCAATCACATGGAAAGCTTCGGTATGTTCCACAATTAAATATGCCCCGTTTTTGAAGGAAACTGTTTTCCCAAACGAAGATTTAATCTGCTTTTCAATGTTGTAATGCTCGAAAATGGGCCGGCGGCCTTTGAAAAGTTTAACGATTTTCTTCCGGTCGGGCTGAATGCTTACAATATAATTGGTAATTTCATTCCAAACCGACTGGTCGTTAACAATAATGCTGTTGAACTCCGGGGTATAAATATCGCGCAGTAAAGCGGTTGCCCGGTCCATTTCTCCGATGATTAAAGATGGCGCCTGGGCTCGTCTCAGCTTATGAAGAGTAGTCTCCCACTTATCAACCAAACCGCGCAACTCCTGGTCGAGTTCAGCTACTTTTTTTCCTTCGGCAGCAGTTCGTACAATGACGCCGTACTTTCGGGGTTTGATGCTCTGGATGAGTTTTTTCAGCCGGCTCTTCTCCTCGTTCGTTTTAATTTTCTGTGAAACCGACACCTTATCGCTAAACGGCATAAGCACCATAAACCTTCCGGCAATGGAAATTTCCGAAGTCAGACGTGGTCCTTTGGTGGAGATGGGTTCTTTGGCCACCTGCACTAAAATATTTTGTCCAACCTTTAGTATTTCAGTTATCCTGCCTTCTTTGTTAATGTCGGGTTCAGAGTGAATCCTTGAAATAGAGGTAATTTTGTTTTTACGCGATGAGACCATGCGCAAAAACTTATTCAGTGTTGAAAACTGAGGCCCCATGTCGAGGTAATGCAGAAAAGCGTCTTTTTCGTAACCTACATCAATAAATGCTGCATTCAGGCTGGGCATTATTTTTTTTACCTTGCCAAGGTAAATATCGCCAACGGCAAACCTGGCACCGCTTTTTTCCCGGGTTAATTCAACAAGTTTTTTATTTTCCTGTAATGCTATAACAATTTCGGAAGGAGTGACATCTATAATTAAATCACTACTCACAACCTAAATATTAATACTGTTAAATAAATAATGTTTACTTTTAAAACAGATTAAACCCAAGGATTTACCTTAGGTTTAATCTGTTTATTAAAAAACAAACCAGCTCATGCTATTTCCTCTTTTTATGCCGGTTTTTGCGCAATCTTTTTTTGCGCTTGTGCGTGGCCATTTTATGTCTTTTTCTCTTTTTTCCGCTCGGCATAACTTTTTACTTTACGTTGTTTTTTACTTTCGACACAAAAGTTTTCGCTGGCTTAAAAGAAGGAATATTATGTGCCGGGATTATAATTGTGGTGTTTTTTGAAATATTCCGCGCGGTTTTTTCTGCACGCTTTTTCACCACAAAACTACCAAAACCTCTCAGGTAAACATTTTTACCATCTTCCAAAGAATCCTTTACAGTTTCCATGAAGGCTTCAACTGTTTTTTGAACAGTTACCTTTTCAATACCTGTGTTTTTCGAAATTTCATTTACAATATCTGCCTTTGTCATCTCTAAAAATATTTAATATTCAATAAATTAATCGATTTTATACGGTCTGCAAAAATATAAATATTTTAATAACCCAAAAGCATTTCAAATAAATTATTTTTGTTTTACTGAAAGATTTACACAGAATTAAGCAAAAATGGCCGATTTTTTACGTAATATATATAAATGGTATAACCAGAACCAGCGGGATCTACCCTGGCGGAAAACAAATGACCCTTACAAAATCTGGATTTCCGAAATTATTTTGCAACAAACGCGGGTAGCGCAGGGAACAAACTACTACCTTAAATTTATTGAACGGTTTCCAACTGTTTATGACCTGGCCAACGCAGATGAAAATGATGTTTTAAAACTCTGGCAGGGACTGGGGTACTATTCGCGCGCCCGAAACCTGCACTTTGCAGCAAAACAAATTATTGAGAACCACAACGGGGTCTTTCCTTCGGATTACAATGCGATAATCAATCTCAAAGGAATTGGTCCTTACACAGCGGCAGCCGTTTCATCCATTGCTTTTAACCTGCCCTACCCTGCTCTCGACGGAAACACTTACCGCGTGCTGGCAAGATACTTCGGAATTTCCACTCCGGTGAATTCAGAAAAAGGCAAAAAAGAATTTTTGAAAACCGCACAAGAGTTGATACCGGAAAATGATCCCGGATTTCATAACCAGGCACTGATGGAGTTTGGCGCTTTGCAATGTGTTCCCGGTAACCCTGATTGCATTGGTTGCCCGGTTTTTCATTCCTGCTATGCAGCCAGGCAAAGCCAAGTAAACCAGCTACCGGTGAAAACCGGCAAGTCCAAACAGCGTATCCGATACTTCTACTATTATTTTTTCGATGCAGGCAAAGAAACCTGGCTGGAAAAACGCACCGGTAACGATATATGGAAAAACCTTTATCAGTTTCCGCTGGCAGAAAGCAGAACAAAACTAACTGAAGAGGAAATGTTAGTTCGCACCCCATCTACAAATTCCCGTTGCCCGCTTCAGGTAAAATCAGTTTCGCCTTACCAAAAACATATTCTCAGTCACCAAATTATTTATGCACGAATCATTCATATTGAAATCAAAAAAAATTGTTTACCTGAAAACCAATACCTGAAAATAAAAAAAGAAGATTTTTCATTGTACCCTGTTTCACGGTTGATGGAATTATTAACCAGAAAAATTGATTTTTTTGAAAAACACAAAAAAATTAAGGTGAATTAAAAGAAGAATTCGTATTTTTAAAAACTGTTAACCTAAAAAAAAATAAAATGGCTATTAACAAAGTAATTTTAGTAGGAAATGTAGGTAAAGACCCCGAAATCAGGCATCTCGATTCAGGGGTTGCTGTTGCAAATTTCCCCCTGGCCACTTCGGAAAGCTACATTGCCAAAAATGGCGATAAAGTTGAAACCACCGAATGGCACAACATTGTTGTTTGGCGCGGACTGGCGGATGTGGCAGAAAAATATGTTACCAAAGGTCGCCAGCTCTACATTGAAGGGAAAATAAGAACCCGGTCGTGGGATGACAAAGACGGCAACAAACGATACACCACCGAAATTGTTGCCGATGTGATGCAGTTGCTGGGTCCCCGTCCCGACAACCAGCAAAGCGACAACAATTCACGTTACGGAGACAAACAAGCAGAGTCGGGCGGGTTTAGCAGTGCCAGCGAACCCGATGTTGAGGAGCCGGGTGGCGACGACGATTTGCCATTCTGAAATTCCATTTCATTTATTGGGTTTGAGCAACAGGTAACTGAAGTCGCCTGTTAAGAAGAGTTGCGTTTACCAGTTGAGTAAAAATTCGGCTGGTAAACGGTTCTTTCGTGCTTTTTGTGCTCCAAACCACTGAGGAAACCAATAAAGCCCTTATTTTTGCGTTGTAAACAAGCAACGGATTTAACATGAATTATAAAATACTACTTGTAATTTTTGCATTTTTTTGGGTGGGCTGTAAAGAAAAACAGACCCCAAAACCCCGTGGATTTTTCCGTATTGGGTTACCTGAAAAAAAATACCAACCGCTTCCCGACCAATTTCCTTACCAGTTTCACATACCGGAGTATGTAAATGTTACACCCGACCACCAAAACCCCGACCAACCCTGGTGGATTAACCTCGAAATTCCGGAAAACAAAGCCGAAGTGCATATTTCCTACTACAGCTTGTTTAACCAGGCAAAACCCACCCGCGAGATGCTGGCTGAGTTTATGGAAGAAACCCGCGAACTGGCCTATAAACACTCCATAAAAGCCAATGCCATACAAGAACGTGTTTTTATAAATCCCGACGATGATGTTTTCGGCATTGTTTACCACATCGAAGGGAATGCCGCTTCGCCTGTTCAGTTTTTTCTCACCGACAGTACCCGGCATTTTTTGAGGGGCGCCCTTTACATCAGAGCCACACCAGATATTGATTCATTAAAACCGGTCATTGAATTTCTCGAGCGCGATGTCGTCCATCTCATCGAAACCACAAAATGGAAGTAATGCCGGTTGCAAAAATTATAGAATTACCGCACGGAAAGCTGGGAGTTTGGAATCTTACAGAACCTGTTGAAAGACTTGCCGGAATATTTCAATTTTCGGAAGAAGAAAAAGTAGCTTTTCAGAAAATAAAAAATGAAACCAGAAAACAAGAATTTCTTACTGTAAGGCTGCTGCTCCAAAAGTTGCTGGGCAAAAAAACTGAAATTTCCTACAATGAGCACAGAAAGCCTCGAATAAAGAACAAAAATCTGAATATCAGCATATCTCACTGTTCCGGTCTGGCTGTAGTTTTGGTTTCAGACAACAGAGCCGGAATAGATGTGGAAAACAGGTACAGAAATACAGAGAAAGTTGCACCGCGTTTTCTTTCTGAAAAGGAAATAAATGAGACCAAAAATTCACCCGAGCCATCTCTTACACGCATTTTATACTGGTGCGCAAAAGAAGCAGCTTTCAAATTTTCGGAACACCCTGGAATTGAATTTAAAACACAAATTCAAATTTCTCCGTTTAAAGTTAATCCAGAAGGAGGAAGCTTCCGGGGAAGCATTTGCAAAACAGAACCTCACACGTATTTGGCTTTTCAATACATTTTTTCCGGGAACAATGTGGTGGTTTATTGTGTTGAACAAGAAATAATGGAAATATGAAGAAACCGGAAAACCATATTCTGGTCATTTTTGGTGCATCGGGCGATTTGACCAAACGAAAACTCATCCCGGCACTTTTCGACTTGTACCTGCAGGATTTACTGCCCGAAAAGTTCGCTGTTCTGGGAGCCAGCCGGACTGAACTTTCCGATGCAGATTTCAGAAAAAAGACAGATGAATTCCTGCCGGAAGAAAAGAAAACTGCTGATTTTAAAAAATTGCTTTTTTACGAACCTGTTTCACCAACCAAACCGGCTGATTTCAAAAAACTAAAATCGAGGCTGGAAAAACTGAAAAAGGACAGCAATATTGACCCAAACTATATTTTCTACCTCTCCACTCCCCCATCGGTTTACGAAAATATTGCCCAAAACCTGGCTGAACAGAAACTGAGTAAATCGGACAAATATTTCCGGAGGCTGATTGTGGAAAAACCGTTCGGTACCGACTTTGAATCGGCCCGCAAGCTGAACAGGGATTTGCTGCATTATTTCGATGAAAACCAAATTTACCGCATCGACCATTACCTGGGAAAGGAAAGTGTGCAGAACATGCTGGTAACCCGGTTTGCAAATGGAATTTTTGAGCCGTTGTGGAACCGCAATTTTGTGGAAAGGGTTGAGGTCACTTCGGCAGAAAGTCTGGGCGTGGAAGGCCGTGGCGGCTACTATGAACATTCCGGGGCTTTACGCGATATGTTGCAAAACCACCTGCTTCAGTTGGTAGGTTTTGTGGCCATGGAGCCTCCCGTGGTGATTGAAGCCAACGCCATCCGAAACGAAATTGTGAAAGTATTTCAGTCGTTACGCCCCATCACCGAAGAGCAGGTGGCAGAGTTTGTGGTGAGAGGACAGTACACGGAATCTACCATCAGAGGTGAACAGGTGAAAGGATACCGCGAAGAATCGGGGGTTGATCCCGATTCACGCACCGAAACCTTTGTAGCCATGAAGTTTTTCATAGATAACTGGCGTTGGGGCAATGTTCCTTTTTACATTCGCACAGGAAAAAAACTACCAGCCAGGGTTACCGAAATTGTCATCCACTTCAAACAGGTTCCGCATCATTTGTTCAACAACAAAGGAATGCCCGGCCCAATTGACAACCAGCTGGTTATTCGCATTCAGCCCGATGAAGGAATTTTGCTGAAATTCAGAATGAAAACTCCTGGAGCTGGTTTTCAGGCACAAACTGTGAATATGGATTTTCACTATTCTGAGCTGGCTGAAGTTCGCCTTCCGTCGGCTTATGAACGGCTTTTGCTTGATTGCATGCAGGGCGATGCCACTCTTTACTCGCGGGGCGATGCGGTGGAAGAAGCCTGGAAATTCGTGCAACCCATTTTGAATGCATGGAACACGAATACGGAAATTCCCCTTTTCGGTTATCCGGCAGGAACATGGGGCCCCGAAGATTCGGACAAACTGATAAAAGACGGGCAGTGGCGGTTTCCCTGTAAAAATTTATCGAACGACGGCGCATACTGTGAACTCTGAAAAATATTTTTTTATATTTAGTCCTTAAATTCTGAAACTATGGCAACTTCAACAGAGGTAAAAATTTATCCGAAACCCAAAAAGGTATGTAAGGCTGTGGCCCGCGAAATACGAAGAATGACAGAGGGTTCGCCACTGCCACGTTTCGATATTGCCCTTTCAGGGGGAAATACGCCTAAAAAACTGTTTAAAATTCTGGCAAAAAAACACAGAGAGACCATTCCGTGGGAACGCATTCATTTTTGGTGGGGCGACGAACGTTGCGTTTCGCCCACCAGCGACGATAGCAATTTTAAAATGGCCGATGATTTTTTGTTTTCCCGTGTGGGGGTTCCTACCAAAAATATTCACCGGATAAAAGGGGAAAATCCACCTGAAGAAGAAGCGAAACGCTATGCAGCCGAAATTGGCAAAAACCTGGTGTACAGAGGAGAAGTTCCTGTTTTTGATTTAATCCTTCTTGGACTGGGCGACGACGGGCACACGGCATCCATTTTCCCGGACCAACTGGAAATTTTTGAAGAAAAAAGAAACTGTGTGGCCACTAAACATCCGCTAACGGGGCAGAACCGCATTACACTTACCGGGCGGGTGCTGAACAATGCCAGCAGGGTGTTTTTTCTGGTAACGGGTGAAAACAAATCGATGCGGGTTTCGGAAATTATGAACAACGATGAAGCTGCCAAACTGCTGCCAGCCTATTATATTGAGCCCAAAAACGGT
>Ga0334883_1004212_pt1 | contig 14130 bp, 16 predicted proteins | sample GraSluR1_MG_6_FD_207230 | JGI IMG/M metagenome (GOLD analysis project Ga0334883, IMG submission 207230) | Sludge microbial communities from methane-producing bioreactor in Wageningen University, Netherlands - Granular Sludge_09_05-R1 | ecosystem: Engineered > Bioreactor > Anaerobic >... | reverse complement strand
GAGGCAGAGACGGAAATAATCTGCTTGGGCGACACGTCCATGTACTGCATTTCCTCGGGCGGCCGCATGGTGTAGTCGCCCTGGTGCCTGCAGGAGATGGACTCGTCCAGAAAATTGCCTTCCTTGTTGATGCGGGCCGAAGCCTGGGCTATGTAGTAGCGGTCTTCGTCGATGGCCGAGAGGTACTCGATTTCCCTCGAGACAATCCCGTCCTTCACCTTGCGGTAGGGAGTTTCCAGAAAACCGTAATCATTGACCGTGGTATAGGTGGCCAGCGAAACTATGAGGCCGATATTCGGCCCTTCGGGAGTCTCGATGGGACACATCCGCCCGTAATGGGTGTAGTGGACATCGCGAACCTCGAAACCAGCCCTGTCCCTGGAAAGACCGCCGGGACCTAAGGCATTGAGTCTGCGCTTGTGGGTCAACTCGGCCAGGGGATTTACCTGGTCCATGAACTGGGAGAGCTGGGAGGATCCGAAAAACTCCTTGATCGCCGCCACGATGGGTTTGATGGAGACAAGGTCCTGGGGGCGGACGGTCTCGGTTTCCTTGAGGGCCATGCGTTCCTTGGCTATCCGCTCCATGCGGGCGAAGGCGCTCTTCATCACATTGGCCAGAAGCTCGCCCACCGAACGCACGCGACGATTGCCCAGATGGTCGATATCGTCCACATAGGCCTCGCCGTAGTACACGTCCATCAAATGCTTCATGGTCGCGACAATGTCGGTGCGGGTCAGGGTGAACTCGGTAAAGGGAGTCTCGTAGTTGAATTTCTTGTTCAGCTTGTAGCGGCCCACCTTGCCCAGATCGTACTTGCGGGAGGAGAAGAACATGGAATTGAGATCCTTCTCGGCACCCTCGACGGTGATGGGCTCCCCGGGTTGGAGGGTGGAGTAGATGGCCGCCAGAGCGTCGGCCTTGGAAGGCTCGTCCTGCTCGGCGCTCTCCTTCTCCAGCTTCACGTCCTCCCGTTCGAAGCAGTGGAGGATCATCTCGTTGTGCATCGAATCGGGGTGCTCCAGATCGACAACTTCCACCGTATCGATGCCCAGGTTGGCCAGCTCATCGATTTCATGCAGATGAAGCTTTTCGCCGGCGCGGAAGAGTTTCTTTTTCTCCCCGTCCACCTCGATATAGACCGCCCTGGCCAGAACCTTGCCGATCACCTTTTCCTTCTGCTCGGGGTTTTCGCCCAGCTCGACGGTTACGGTCTTGTAGAAAGCCTCGATGATCTCTTCCCTGTTGTTGAAGCCGATGGCTCTCAAAAAGAGGGTGCCAAGAAACTTTTTCTTACGGTCGATCTTGGTGAAGATGAGTTCTTTTTTCTGGTCGATTTCGAATTCGAGCCAGCTGCCCCTATACGGAATGAGCCGGGCAGAGAACACGCCCTTTTCGTGGCTGAAGACGACGCCGGGGGAGCGATGGATCTGGGAGACGACGACGCGCTCGGCGCCGTTGATGATAAAGGTGCCCCGATCGGTCATCAGGGGGATGTCTCCGAGGTAAATCTCTTTCTGCCTGATCTCGCCGGTCTTCTGGAACACCAGGTTGACCGTAGCCTTGAGGGGAATGGAATAGGTAAGCCCTTTTTGCTTGCACTCCAGCTCGCTGTATTTCATGGCGCCTTCATCGAGGCTGTAGCGTTCGAACTCGATAACCATGTCGCCCGATTGGCTCTCTATGGGAAAGGTATTCTTGAAGACTTCCTGTAGTCCCGTCTCCTCGGGGGCAAGCCCCTGGCGGAGTTTATCCCGTTGAAGAAAACGCTCGAAGGATGAAAGCTGTATATCAATGAGATCGGGAAGCTCCATCGCCTCCTGGAACTCTTTTCCAAGATAACGGCGTTGGATCTTATGTGCGGTATATGACATCCCTTTCCCCTCCTAGTGATCACCGCGCGCCCTAAGGCGCTGAATATCGGGCTGTCCGCGCCCTTACGAGTCCCTGCGTGCGGTCATTCCGGGGCACTTGCACTCGCGCGCCGCCGGCCTGCGCGGCCGGCGGCGCCAAATGCCCCCGAAAAACCGAACTTTCTCCCCGCGCGGCAGGTCTTTTTCAAGCTCCTGCCAGGGGGAGAAAGCGGCGGGTAGAACAACGAATATTCCCGCGGGGCAAGGGCACGCCCAAAAGCTTTTCGGCTTTTCGAAAACGGCCCCGGCGGCGGGAATATCCCGATGCCTTATTTGACCTCGACAGCTCCACCGGCGTCTTCGATCTGCTTCTTGACCTTGGCGGCCTCTTCCTTGGAGACATTCTCCTTAAGGGGCTTGTCGCCGGCCTCGACCAGGTCCTTGGCCTCCTTGAGCCCCAGGCCGGTGATCGCCCTGACTTCCTTGATGATGGCGATCTTTTTGTCGGCGGGAACGCCGGCTTTCAGAATGACGGTGAACTCGGTCTTCTCCTCGACAGGAGCGGCCGCGGCTGCGGCGGGACCGGCGGCGACGGCCACGGGGGCCGCGGCGGTTACGCCGAACTTCTCTTCCATTGCCTTCACGAGATCGGCGATCTCGAGAACCGTCATCGAAGCGATCGCGTCGATGATCTGATCTTTGCTGAGCGCTGCCATATTATCTTCTCCTCTTTTACTACTCTGGCTGCCCATACGGGAAACCTATTCCGCAAGACCGACAGGAACGGCAGCAATCCGAAGCCTGACGGTCCTCAAACCAATCCGACCCCCGCGCGTTGTCTCGAATTGGGCCGCGCGGGCCTTGAACAGCTCCTGCAGACGCTTCCTGCGGAATTCCCGCATTGCAAGAATTCCGCTAAACCAAGCAATAACAACGCAAGGTTGTTATTGTCGGTTACGCCTCCGAAGCTTTTTTCTCCTCGATAGCCTTGAGCAGCCTGACCAGCTTGGTGGGCAGTGCGTTGAGCACGTACACCAGGTTCTGGGCAGGTCCGTTCATCGCCGACATGAGCATTGCGATGAGCTGGCCCCGGCCGGGCAGCTTGGAAAAGGCGTCGATCTGCGCCTCGTCCATGAAGCCCTTGTCCACCAAGGCGCCCTTGACCTTGAGCGCGGGCACTTCCTTGGCGAATTCCAAAAGCAACTTGGCCACCTCGTTGGAATCGGAACTCACGAAGGTGACGGCGGTGGGGCCGGCGAAAAGTGGTTCGATATCCTTTGTAAAGCCCAGCTCGTCGAAGGCTATGCGGGCGAAGTTGTTCTTGACGACATGAAGTTCCGCGCCCTTCTCCCTGAGCTTCCTGCGAAGGTCGGTAATCTGCTCCACCGTGAGTCCGCGATATTCGGCGAAGACATAATCCTTGGATTCGCCGATCTTTGTCTTTAAAAGGTCGATCGCTTCGGCCTTGTTCGGCTGTATCTTATGAGCTCTCATCGCCATATCTTACCTCTTCTCGTTCTTGACGGTCGTGACACGTACGCTAGGCCCCATGGTGCAGGCCAGATACACGGAGGTCACGAAATCGCCCTTCGCGTCGGAGGGGCGCTTGCGGTTGATCTCGTCGAGAAGAACGGTCAGGTTCTCGGCGATCTTTGCTGCTTCCATGGAAGCCTTTCCGATGGCGATGTGGACGATATTTGTCTTGTCCGACCTAAACTCCGTCCTTCCCTTTCTAAGTTCGTTCAGGGCAGCGGCAAGATCGTTGGTCACGGTGCCGGTTTTGGGATTGGGCATGAGGCCTCTGCGGCCCAGAACCATACCCAGCTTGCCGACATCCTTCATCATATCGGGGGTGGCGACGGCGACGTCGAAATCCACCCAGCCGCCCTTGATCTTTTCGATGAGCTCCGCATCGCCTGCGTAGGCGGCTCCGTTATCCAGGGCTTCCTTGACCCGCTCGGGCTTGCAGAACACCAGGACCTTTTTCTCTCCCCTGAACTGATTGGGGAGCACCACCGTGTCGCGGACAGACTGACTCTTCTTGAGGTTAAGCCGCACGTGGACTTCCACAGTTTCGTCGAACTTTGCCCGGGCGGTTTCCTTCACCAAGGTGCAGGCCGCCGCGGGGTCGTATTCCTGAGTCCTGTCCAGTTTCTTGACGACGTCTAAGTATTTTTTGCCGTGTTTCATTTTTTCATCTCCGTCTCGACACCCATGGACCGGGCTGTTCCGGCGATAACGCGCATAGCGGCGGTGATGTCGTTGGCATTGAGGTCGGGGAGCTTCTGCTTGGCGATCGCCTCAAGCTTGTCATTGCTGAGCTTGGCAACCTTGTCCTTCTGAGGAACAGCGGAACCCTTTTCAATGCCGCAGGCCTTTTTGATGAGCACGCTGGCAGGGGGAGTCTTCAGGATAAAGGTAAAACTTTTATCCTGATAGACGGTAATGATCGCAGGGATTACGAGCCCCGGTTCCATTCCCTTGGTGCGATCGTTGAACTGCTGGCAAAACATGGGCGCCGAAACACCGTGGGGACCGAGGGCCGGTCCAACGGGCGGAGCCGGTGTAGCCTTGCCGGCGGGGCACTGCAACTTAACTATTGCAGTAATCTTCTTCTTGGCCATAGCCATTCTCCTTGCGTGGTATACCCGACGATCTCAAGCCGCCGGGATAGCGTGCGCGACGATTTACCCTTCGTCCGCCTGCAATCGCCTTAAAAGGCGATTGTCACGCGAATCGCCGGGCGATTCGCGCACTCCCATCTGTGGAGTAAAAACCCCTTATCTGAGAAGCTGAGGTAAAACCATCCCCGAAAGGACGATTCCATCCAGCCGCTTTTAAAAAGAACTCCATGTTCGGACCGCAGCCATGAGGGTCCGATCCATGCCCTATATCTTTTCCACCTGGGTCATCTCGACCTCCACGGGAGTGGATCGACCGAAGATGCCCACCATTACCTTGAGCTTGTTCTTTTCGGCGTTGACTTCCTCGATAACGCCGGAGAAGGACTCGAAGGGTCCCTCGATTATCTTCACCTGTTCGCCCTGGGAATAGCTCTGCTTCATCCTCACCTGGCGCTCGCCTTTGATCTCGCCCGAACGCTGGAGGATTCGGCGTACTTCTTCGCTGGGAATGGGCTGGGGTTTGTTGCTCAGGTTTGAACCAACGAAACCAGTGACGCCGGTGATCTTTCGTATTCCGGAACAGGTGGCCTTCCACCCATTCTCGGGCAAATCCATTTCAATAAGAATGTAGCCCGGAAGTATTTTTCTGGTAACGGTTTTTTTCTTGCCGTCCTTGACGTCGGTGACTTCCTCGGTCGGCACCTTTACATCCGCGACGATATCCCGGGAAAGATCCCCCGCCTCGATCATCGTACGGATAGTCTTTTCTATTTTATTCTCATATCCCGAATAGACATGAAGGATATACCATGATTTTGCCATCAAGCCTCCGCCTTATCGGAACACGGCTTCGATGCCAAGCACAAGGAAGAAATCGATCAGGCCGAGCACCAGCGCCACGGCCACCGTCGAGAAGATGACCACCTTGGTTGAGGATATGACATCTTCTTTGCTGGGCCAGACTACCTTGGCCAGCTCGGCGTATGATTCCTTGAAGAACTGTATAATCTTCTTCATGACGGCTCCTTGATCCTCAAAAAGGCTCGCGACAGGCCAGGAAGGACTCGAACCCTCAACATCCGGTTTTGGAGACCGGCGCTCTACCATTAGAGCTACTGGCCTAGGGCGGGTCGAGCGCTCCTGCGGACCGCTCGACGCATATATCCTAAAAGGCCTACCCGAGGGCGACCTATTTAACCTTAGTCTCCTTGTGGAGGGTGTGCTTGCGATCCCACTTGCAGTACTTCATCATCTCGAGCTTTTCCTGCATGGTCTTGCGATTCTTCTTGGTGGTGTAGTTCCGGCGCTTGCACTCGGTGCACTGCAGGGCGATTATCTCTACCGTTTGTTTCTTGGCGGCCATTATTCTGTCCTTTCGCGGCGCGACCAGCGGTCTTCCGCGCCTGGATTGCTTCTACTTAAAAGAGCCCCCGAACGGAATCGAACCGTTGACCTTATCCTTACCATGGATATGCTCTGCCGACTGAGCTACAGGGGCGAGGCGTAAAGCAGAGGGACTTTAGCATCCGACGAAAATGATGTCAAGCCCGGCGTGGTTAAGTTTTTTCCCCCGGGGCTCGACGCGAAAAATGCCCGGCCAAGGCCGCGGCGGTCTTATCCTTGCTCACGACCAAGAGTCCGAGGCCGAGAACGGCATAGAGAAGTGTCATTACCAGAAACGGCAGCCCCAGGGAGACCAGGCGCGAGGGTGAAAAATCGAACAGGGCCAGCAAGGGTTCGCGCAGGAAAAACACCGGGACCCCCGCCGCCAAGGAAAAAGCCAAGAGCTTGCCCGAGTATCGACCGAAACCCGACAGGGCCTCGGAAATGCCCTCGGTTTTTTTACGCAGCAGCGCGAAAATCAATATGGCGCAGTTAACCGCGCTGGAAAAAGAAAGCGCGAAGGCTATGCCCGGCCCCTTGAAGGGAAAGGCAAGCATGGCCACCAACGCGATATTCACCGCGAAACTCCCTATTCCCGCGAAGGCGGGGGTCTTGGAATCCGATCGGGCATAAAAAGCAGGGGCTATAACCCTGTTGGCGGCGATAAAAGCCAGCCCCGTCTGGTGCCAAAGGAATGCCGAAGCGGTCAATTCCACCGACTCGGCGGTAAACCCTCCCCTCATGAACAGTAAGGCGACAATCTCCTTGCAGGTTATTATGGAAAAGACCGCCACGGGCACCGTGACCAGGCTGAGTGTCTTGAGCGTTTGTCCCAGCCGGGCCGAATACCGCTTCCATTCAAGCGCCTTTGCGGCGTCAGCGAGTTCGGGGAGAAGTACCGTCCCCGCCGATACGGCAAAGATACCTAGAATAAGCTCCTGAAGCCTGATCGAAAACTGCAGGCTGGAGGCGACCCCAACGCCGGCCCTCGAAGCGAAGGCCGTGGACACCAGATCGTTGATCTGATACGCGGCCATCCCCAGAATTGTCGGAGCGATCAGGACAAAAACTTTTTTCATGCCTGGATTGGCGAAAGCCCGGCGGGGACTTATAAAGCCGAAACGCATTCCAGCCCTGAGCAGCGCCGGCAGCTGGCAGGCCGCCTGGGCGAAGCCCCCCGCAACCACACCGATCGCCATAGCCCTGGCGGGATTGACCGTCCAGCGGGACACGAGCATGGGCACGAGTATAAAGCAAAGATTGAATAAAATAGGCGCCAGCCCGGAGGGGGCGAAAATTCCGTAGGAATTGAGCATCCCCTGAAAAAGCGCGGCGATGGACACCAATCCCAGGTAGGGGAACATGATCCTGGTGAGAATCGCCGTCTCTCCGGGATCGGAGCCGAAGGCAAGGACTATCCAGGAACTCGCCGCCATTCCCGCCGCGACGACGGCGCCCACCAGAATAAGCAGGACGGTCAGGCTGGAGGAGAGGAACTCCCGGGTCTTCTCGTCCTCGCCATCGTGGAGGTAGGTCTTGAATGTCGGAATGAAGGCGACGGAAATGGAGTTCTCGGCAAAAAGCCGTCTCATGAAGTTGGGAATCATAAAGGAGACCGAGAAGGCGTCCGAAAGCCCTCCAGTCCCCAGGAAGGCCGCCTTGGTCATCTCCCGCACGAGGCCGAGTATTCTGGAGATCATCGTCAAGGCGGAGAGCATCCCCGCGTTGCGGACCATCCGCTTTTCGTCAGCGTCGGCCATCCCTTTCCTTCGAGAAACCCTCTAAAAGCGACAGCAGCGTATCGATATGTTCTTTCCGTATCCAGTAGTGGGTTACGAAACGACACAGCCCACCCTCGGGAAGACTGATCCGTATGCCTTCGGCCTTGAGTTTTTCGGAAAGTTTTTCCGGGTCCACCCAGTCCGGCAGGCGGAAGAACACCATGTTGATCTCCACCGAGGAAGCGTCCACGGAGAACCCCGGCAGAGCGGCCAGCCCGGAAGCCAGATAACGGGCATTTTCATGATCCTCGCGCAGACGGCGCGTCATATCCTTAAGGGCGATGAGCCCGGCGGCGGCCAGAATGCCCGCCTGGCGCATACCCCCTCCCATCACCTTGCGTTTTCGCCTCGCACGATCGATAAAACTTCTCGGGCCGGCCAGGATCGAACCCACCGGCGCGCAAAGCCCCTTTGACAGGCAGAACATCACCGAATCCACCTGGCTCCCCAACTCGGCCGCGGACAGGTCCAAACGGGCGGCGGCGTTGAAAATCCGCGCCCCGTCAAGGTGAATCGGTATCCTGTGCTTCCGCGCCAGGGCGGAAACTTCCTTCATGTAGGCCAGGTTCGGGACCCTGCCCGAGGAATGGGCGTTTTCCAAACAGATAAGCGATGTGGGCGGAAAATGAATATCGCTGCCGCGGATAAGGGATTCTATTTTTGCCACCGGGAGCACTCCGTCGGGGGCATCCACCGTGCGGGTTTGCACCGCCGCGATCACCGAGGCGGCCCCCGCTTCATGCTGAATGATATGGCATTGTTCGCCCAGGATCACCTCGCTGCCCCGGGGGCACCAGCTCAGCAGGGCCAGCTGATTACCGAAGGTACCGGAAGGCACGAAGAGCGCCGCTTCCTTCGCGACCATGGAGGCGGCCAGCGCCTCCAGTTCGTTGATAGTGGGATCGTCGCCGTAGACGTCGTCGCCCACCGGAGCCTTTGCCATCGCCTCGCGCATTTCCGGAGTCGGCCAGGTAACCGTATCGCTTCTGAAATCTATATAATCCATGCTCACCATCCTTCGCGTCCATCAGAATAGCCGCTCCGGAGCTTCATAGCAAGGCTGGGGCCCCGGCGCACCGCCTATCGCCTCAGGACGCTGTCGTCCGCCTCGGGCCGCCTTCCCCTCAGGGCTGCCGCCCGCCCAACATGTGCCGGCATGCCTGCCGTCCCCCACGGCAGCGGCCGCGACATATCGCAGCCGCGCCTGACTGCGGCGCGTCGCGGGTCCCCCGCGACGCGCCGGCTTTTCACTCCCGCCGCTCGCGTAGTATATCAATACCCATGAAAATCGACCTCATAGCCCTGGACCTCGACGACACCTTGCTCAACTCCCGGCTGGACATCTCCGAGGGCAACCGCCGCGCCATCGTCGCCGCCGAAAACGCCGGCATAGAGATAGTGCTCGCCACAGGAAGAAATTACGCCGGGGTAAAAAAATACATTCCCCTGCTCGACCTCGGCAGAAAAGGCAATTACCTGGTCTGCTCCAACGGCGCTGAAATACTTGAAGCCGCCACAGGAGCCACCGTCGAACGGCTTACGCTATCCCGGGACTTTTGCCACGAAGCCTCGGCGTTTATCGATTCCGAAAACCTGCCGTGGCAGGTCTACATGGACGGTAAAATTTTCTGCAGCAGGATAAACGACTGGGCGCTCATGGACGAGAAAATCACCGGTCAAGCTCTGTTCGAAGCCGGACCTAGGGATTCGCTCTTCGAGAATGGCCAGGTCAAATTCGTCGTGCCCGGCGAGCCGGAACGCATCGCCGAGCTCTATAAAAAGGCTCGCCCGCGTTTCAGGGGAAAGGCCGAGATCGTCACATCCAAGCCGTATTTTATGGAAATCCTCCCCCTGGGCGCCGACAAGGGTTCGGCCCTGCGCAGGCTCACCAAGAAATTGGGAATCTCCATGGAGCATGTGATGGCGATCGGGGATGCCATGAACGATCTGACCATGATTCGGGAAGCGGGCTGGGGCTGCGCTCCCTCCAATGCCCTGGAAAAAATCAAAGCAAACGCGCGTCATGTCTCGGAAAAAAGCCACGATCAGGATGCCGTCGCCGACCTCATCTACGCTATCGCTTTGCGGAAAGATCCTTCGAACGCGACAGCTGATCTAGAAATAGCATAAGGTTCTGCTGAATATCCGCGAAGAACTCGCGCTGCAGATTCGCCGCCGTTTCGCCTATGTAACGGTAGTGCCAACTTTCCCACACATAGCCCGTCAATTCCTCCATCCCCTTGGGGAACGAAAGTGAAAAACCGAATCGGCCAGCGTTCCTATCCAACCAACGCCCCGCCTTCGTCTCGGCAAAGTCGTCGGTGATGGAGCCGAAATCGATGACAGTTCCAAGCTGATGCTGGCTCGTCCCCGGCGCCGCCGACACCCGGGAAGCCTCCAGCGCCCCCAGCTCGGCAACATTGCGGGCATACAGATTCTCCTGATACCCGTAACTCCTATAGGTCGAAGAAACTAAAAGTGTCAGGCCCTCCGCCGCCGCAGCCTTGCTCATGACCTTCAGCGCTTCGAACGCGGGCCTTCTCAGCCTGTGTCCCGTCCTGGAAAGGGAGAGGCCCGAGCCGTCCAGCGCCACCAAATCCTCAGGCTCGTAATCGGCGGACAAGGCCATGGCCTTGTCGACCCTCTTCAGCAAATACGGGTCGGCTTCCATCTCCATCAGTACCGCATCCACCAAAAACAGGAACCTTCCCTTAGCGCCGTCAATCTTGGAAACAACCGCGGCGGCGGCGGTGTCGCTCAGTCCCGAACCCGAAAGCAGAGCTTTCATTTCCTTGAGTCTCCGATCATTGGCGCTCTGGCACCCGGCGAAAAGAAGCCAGAAGAATAAAAACGCGGCGGCGAGATATCGATGTTTCATCGATGTTCAGTATACAAACTCGAAATGAATCTGGGAATTGCCCTGTAACTCCTTTCGGCCTTCTGCTAGTATGGTCGCCAAGGAAGGCCCCTTCATGACCCAGGCACAATTCGCAATCTTCGATGCACTAAGGAAGGATTTCTCCGCCTATGTGGAAAACTTGAATCGTCGCAGTCCCTGGCTAAAAAACCTCCAGGACGAACTCAGGGAAAGCCTGGGCTATCAAGACTACGAGGTGGAAACACCCATCGTCTACAATACGGCGCTGGACGACATCGGCCCCCGGGATCAACCCCTTTTCCTTATCGTGGCCGACAACCCCGGGAAAAACGAGCAAAAAACCGCTAATCGGCGTTATTTGGTGGGACAGTCGGGCAAGCTCGCCAAAGGATGGTTCGCCGCCGAATTGAACTTGGATTTTTACAAAGCCTGCATCATTATAAACAAAACACCACTTCATACCCCCAAAACGGCGGAATTGCGCGGTCTGCGCAAAATCGCCCGCTCACGATCGGCGGAGCTCGATAAGGAACTGGCCCTTCTTTTGGATGAAAGCCAACGCTTTATGGCTGCTCTCGCCTTCAACCTGCACTCCACTCTGAACTGCGTCCTTTGGGTATCGGGGTATGGGGAGCTAAGTCCGGGAAAACTTTTTTCGGTCTGGGCCGAGGAAACAAAAAAACTCTATGCGGACTCGAACCCGGAGCTGCGCGAGAACTTTTGGGTTTTCAAACACTTTTCCATGAACCAGTTCGCCATCGAGTACAAAAAATCGACAACAGCGCCGGCCGACCCTATGTCTGGCTTAGCCTCGATCGGCAAGACCAACCGCTTTCGGATTCTGGGCTGGTAAATACGGCCTAGCACCCCTGGAGCTATAATCCCAAAACTTCGACCAGCCAATCGCCCATCTGCTTCAAGGCTTTTTCCGAGAAACTTTCTTCGATTCGAGGATACTCATCGGGCAGACCGGTCCTGGCGTCCTGGAATAAATGATTGAGTCCCGGTAGCTCCACGATACTGAAGCGCGTGTTGCCCGCATCGTCGAGCGCCCGCCGGATGGCGTCGAGGTTTCCGCCGGAAGGTACCTGAAGGTCCTTGGTTCCATTCATCGCCAGAAGGGGAAGGGACAAGGTGCGCAAGTAAGGACGGGGGTCCAGAACAAGAAATGTCCTAAACCAGGGCGATAGGAGCTGTTCCGCCACGAGGGCCGCCTCCTGACTCGCCTTAGCCTTCAAAGCCTCGTCCGCACTCGAAGGCAGGAATGATAGATAAGTGGAGATCAGCTCCTTTCTGAGGTTTTCCGGCCGATCCGGACGCTTGGCGACTTCGTAGAGCGCCTGGTTCACCTGTCTTGCGCCCCGGATCGCCTCCGGACCTATCCCGTAGGCCTCGGCTATGGCCGCCTGCTGCTGGTACAGCAACTCCTCACCTGAAACCCCGGGACCCGCCAACAACACAGCGAAGGCCAGTTCCGGCATCTTCGAAGCCACCATAGGGGCGATGAGTCCTCCCTCGCTGTGGCCTATGATGCCCAGCCTCCCAGGATCGATACCTGGATGGTTCTTCAAGTATTCCAAAGCCGCCTGGGCGTCGGCGGCGAAGTCCAGACTCGTCGATGCGGCGAAATCCCCCTGGGATCCTCCTACCCCTCGGTCGTCCAGCCTGAGCGTGGCGATACCCCGCCGAGCCAGGTAATCGGCGATTATCAAAAAAGGCTTGTGCCCGTAGATCGTTTCATCCCTATCCTGGGCTCCCGATCCAGTTACCAGAAGGGCGGCGGGGAACGGACCCTTTCCTCCGGGCAGCAACAGCGTTCCCGCCAGCTTAGTCCCAGCTCCCCCTGCGAGGCTAAGCTCCTCGCTGAGATAGGGGAAGGGAGGCTTCGGCGTTTGGGGGCGCGCCGGCAAAGCGGAATCCTTGGCTTGGACTACCGCTTCGTTTCCTTGCGCATCCGGGGCAGGTTCCTGAACCGCAGCCCTATCCCCCCGAACTGTGGATCCGGCCTCTTCCGAGGTCCTTTCCGATTTCTCGATCCGGCTTCCTTCCTTTAAATACACTGTCAAGGGAAAACTCCCCCCGCCCTGCTTCCAGAAACCTCCTATGCTGCAGGCTGTGGCATCCAGCCTGCCCTCGTAAGAGCCGCCAACGGCGGTCACGTCGAGGATAAGCCTATCCCCCTGAAACAACACCGATGCCACGGGGATCCCCCTTACCCCCTGATCCGGACTGTCCATCGTGGCCATCGGCTTTCCCTCTTCATTGACGCCGATCGTATACACCACCCTCAAAGAAGCGGATCCCACCGAAAGACTTCCCTCCCAGGTCCCCGAGATAAGCCACAAATCGGGCTCCCCATCACGGGGCCCTTCGCCGTATATCTGGATACTACTTAAGAAGAACAAAACAATGATCGCCAGCAAACTTCCCGATATCGACGGCACTCTTCGATTTCGAATTTCCCTTGAATCGCCGTCCCCTGTCGCCAACCTCTTCTGCAAATTTTTTTTGACTGTCATATGATCAGTATACCACCATAGTCGGCCGGGAAAACAGAAGCGGGGTCTTTCCGGTCCTCATTGACCCCTTTTGCCGTCCCGTCTACTCTTTGCGCATGACTAAAAATTCTTTCATCGGTAAATCCGCATGGATAACAGGAGCTTCCTCAGGGCTGGGCCGTGCCCTTGCCCTGGAATTCGGGGCTTTGGGAGCCAAGCTCATCCTCTCTGGTCGCGACGAAGTGGCCCTCGCCCATGTCGCCCAGTCCGCGGGTACCGACGCCCGCGTTCTTGCCTTCGATCTCGAGGACGACGCGGCGTGCGGGGAAGCCGCGAACCAAGCCTTGGCGGTCTTCGGTCGACTCGATTTCGTTGTTCTCAACGCCGGAATCAGCCAACGTTCTCTCTTCGTTAATACCTCGAAAACAGCCTTTTCAAAAATAATGCGGACAAATTTCATATCCTCGGTGGAAATAACACGAGCGGTACTGCCATCCATGCTGCGGCAGCGCGGCGGATCGATACTCTGCGTTTCAAGCCTCGCCGGCCTTATGGGAGCTCCGTTGCGGAGCGCGTATTCGGCATCTAAACACGCGCTGGCCGGCTTCTTCTCTTCCGTGAGGACAGAAATAGAAGGAAGCGGAGTAACAATCCATATAGCATATCCAGGTTTCGTAAAAACGATGATATCGCACAACGCCCTTAAAGGAGATGGTTCCCGCCACGGAGTATTGGATCCCCTCCAGAGAAACGGGCTGGATCCAACCGCAGCCGCCCGGAAAATCGTAAAAGACCTGGCAAGGGGCAAACTGGACATCCGGGTCGCCATGGATGGCAAAGCCCGTCTGGCGCTCTTTCTATCGCGACATGTCCCATCGCTGGCCGCCAAAGCGCTTTCCAGGCAGAAGAGGCGCTAGAGTCACGCCCATCTTTCGAAAATTTTTGTCTTGCGCGCCATCGATCGCCGGTATATATTCAAAAACCGACATATAGCTAAAACGTATTCGGAGGAACCATGCTCTGCCGTAGAGGACCAGTACCCTTGCCGCCTCCCCCAATACCGGAAAACCCTTCGGTGCTCGTAATAGGCGCCGGACTCTCCGGCCTCAGCGC
>Ga0334883_1004210_pt1 | contig 14133 bp, 12 predicted proteins | sample GraSluR1_MG_6_FD_207230 | JGI IMG/M metagenome (GOLD analysis project Ga0334883, IMG submission 207230) | Sludge microbial communities from methane-producing bioreactor in Wageningen University, Netherlands - Granular Sludge_09_05-R1 | ecosystem: Engineered > Bioreactor > Anaerobic >... | reverse complement strand
ATTCCTTCTCCCACACCCTGCGCTCCGATGCCGACGGCCTGCGCTCCATCGTCACGGTGCTCAATTACATAGACGCCATCGCCCCCGACTTCGACGAACGGCGCGACGGCTTGGCCCATTCGGTGACTTTGGACGACTGTTTTCACCCCGCCGCGGCCGAGCTCACCGAAGCCGCCATCCAGGCTTCTTACGAGCTCATCCTCGCCTTGCAATCCGCCGATCCCGAGGTGGCCCTCGAGGACTTCTTCGACACCTGGCTCAGCCTGCGGGAAGGTTGCACGCTTGCCAACGAGTTCTGCGACAACCGGCGCTGGCTCGACCTGGCCCGGCGAGAGCAGACCGAGCCCTTTCTCGATGATTTCTTTGGCTGTCAGCAGGTGAGGGGAGGGACCCAGCGCGGCGGCTGGCTGGCGCTGCTCCTGCTGGGCGCGTGGCGCCTGGGGCGGCGTCTGCGGCGAGCGACGCCGCCGCTTCCCGGGGCAGCCAGGCCGCAGGGCGATCAACGTCGCCGCGGGTGCCGAGGCTCGTAGGTCATGACGTAGCGCACCCAGAAGAGCACCGCAAAGCCCAAACACAAGGTGGTGGCTGCCAAGGCCCCCACGGCGTAGCCGCGGTCGAAGACTCTGGTGAGGGGTATCAGCGCCAGGCCGAAGAGGATAAGGATGCGCAACACATCGATGCCTCGAAGCCCCGTACCGCTGGAGGGGCGCGGCGCCAGCGGCCAGGTGCTGGGGTCGCTGGCGCGGAGTCGCGGCAGAAGGGGCGCCGCGCCGCCAGCGCTGGCGAGGTTCATGGCGTGGACGATCCGCCGTCGGGAGCGCTTGCTCAGGAAGACGCCCCCAACGGGCGTCACCAAGAAGGCCTCGATCCGGGTGCGTTCGGTCCAGGGGAGGCGCCACGGCCGGCCCCAGCGGCCCCACAGGGAGAGCGTTCCCTCGCCCAGATGGCAGCGCACGTTGCCCCGCAAGCCCTGGGCGAGGAGGAGGTGCCCCAACCAGCAACAACACAGGAGCCAAGCCAGCGCGTCGCGCGCCGGGCCAGCGTAACCCTTGTCGTCGATGCTGATCCCGACCATGACGATGGCGTTGATCAAGAGGCCCAGCAGCGCCACGGCGAGCACCAGCCACCGCAACAACGACCAGAGTGCAGCGCGACGCAAGGGCACCTCGAGGATGCCCCCACCCAAGTGCTGGGGCAGCTTCATCGACCACGTTTTGATCACCCTGCGATCGGGTTGCTGCGCTTTGAGCGACAGCCACAGCTCCCAGAGCCAGACCGGGCCGAGCAAGGTGATGGCTTGCCAGAGCCAGTGGTCGTTGGCCGAGGTGGCCTCGTCCCACGTCAGGAGGATGCCGATGCTGCCGGCGACGCTGGCCGCGAGCCCAAACACGGTTAGAACCCAGGCGCCGTAAGCGACCTGGCGCAGGCCTTCTGCGCTGCTGTGGGGCGCTGCCAAGAACTCGATCCTGGCGCCACCGGCCTTGGCCATGGCCATGAGCGCCAGCGCCTGAGGCCAGGGCAGCGGCACACCGCCACCGGCAAAGGCTTGCAGCCCCTCGCTGAGGGTCCGCGCCTTGCCACGGGGGCTGCTCTTCCAGCGCAAGCGCTCGCGCGCGCCGCGCAGCTCCAGCCCCACGGGCGGGTAGCGCCATCTGGAGCGCACCTGGCCGTCGTCATCGGCGTAGATCGTCAGGGTCAGCGTCTCCCAGAGCGCGGTCTCCGGCGCTGTGGGCCACCCAATCTGGACGCCAGCCGCAGACAAATGCAGCGCTACGGCGCCAGCTCGGATCTCCTGCGTCTCCCCATGTGTCACCTGCGCCAGCAGGGAGGCAAAGCGTTGCTCGACGTTCATTCGCCTGCTCCAGGTTGACCTTGGTGTCGGCCCTTACATCCACAGGCTAGCGCGCTGCGGCGGACTTGGCGAGGGTGACGCTGGACGCGCGGGGCTGGGGGCGACGGTGTCAGGCGAAGGAGCGGGGCCTGTGGTGGGCCATGCCGCTTCTAAAAATTGAAAAGCCGTGCGGCCACTCACCACCCAGGTGTTGGCCTTGCCGTGCACCTCGGTTGGGGCGAACCGCTTGGGTGGCTCGGGGCACTTGGTCGCGGATCGGTCAAGGAGAGCCAGCGGGAGACTTGCTTGTATCTGCCGCAACACGCACCTGTGGTGCGTGTTCTGGTCGCATCTGGACACTGAAGACGCCCACGCCTATACTTGCTTAGACGCATCAATCCACGCACCTCGGGTGCGTGTTTCCGCAGAGAATGGTCAGCGATGTCCTCCGAAGAGTTCTTCCAGGCACACCCCGTGTTCACGCACGACGAGTACGCGCAGAGCCGCGAGAGCGCGAGCCCGCGGACCGTCGACAGCCTGCTCCGCAAGCACGTCGCGAGCGGCCGTGTCGCGCGGGTCCGGCGTGGCCTGTACGTCGCGCCCACGACCGGGGCGAGCGCCGAGACGGTGGATCCGTTCCTCGTCGCGACCAAGGCTGCGCCCGACGCAGCCGTCAGTCACCACGCCGCCCTCCAGTTCCACGGGCGCGCGTACTCGATGTGGAGCCAGGTCACGTTCCTCACGACGCACGCGACGCGGGGCTTTCGCTTCGGGACCGTCGAGTACGTGCCGGTCCGCCCGCCCGAGCAAGTGGCCCAGCTCTCCGACATGGGTGGCGGTGTCGAGCGCGTCCCGAGCGGCGGTGGCATCGTACGGGTCAGCAGTTGCGAGCGGGCGATGGTTGACGTGCTTCACTCGCCGACGCTCGGGGGTGGCTGGGAGGAGATCTTCCGATCGCTTTCGATGGTCGAGTTCTTCGACCTCGACGCCGTGATCACCTACACCCTCGCGCTGGACTCAGCGGTGACCACCGCGCGGGTCGGCTACTTCCTCTCGTTGCACCGCGAGCGCCTGTTCGTCGAGGAGGCCCACCTTGCTCGCCTCGCCAAGCACGCGCCGAGGCAGGCGCGCTATCTGGACTCGGCGCGCGACCCCGGGCGGCTCGTCCACCCGTGGAACCTGATCGTCCCCGATTGGGTGCTCAATGAGCGCTGGGAGGAGGTGGCCTGATGCTGACACGCGAACAGCTCCAGCGCGCTGCGAGCGACACCGGCTTCCCCATCGACGCGCTCGAGAAGGTGTCGATGCTGGTCCGGCTGCTCAACCTGATGGCCGCGCACCCGTTCCTGGGGCCGCGCGTTGCGCTCAAGGGCGGGACGGCGCTTAACCTCTTCGTGTTCGAGCTCCCCCGGCTGTCGGTCGACGTCGACGTGAACTACATCGGCGCCGCCGATCGCGAGACGATGATGGCCGATCGCACGAAGCTCGACGCGGCGCTGGCGCAGGTTGCGTCTCGCCTCGGCCTGACCGTGAAGCGCGCGCCCGGCGAGCACGCCGGAGGCAAGTGGCGGCTATCGTACACTTCCGCGTTCGGGCGCCCGGCGATCATCGAGGTCGACGTCAACTACATGCTCCGTGTCCCGCTCTGGGACGCGGCGCCGCAGGATTCCCAGGAGTTCCTTGGTGACCGCGCGAAACGCTTCAACCTGCTCGACCCCCACGAGCTAGCGGCGGGGAAGCTCGCGGCGCTGATCGCTCGCGGTGCGAGCCGAGACCTCTTCGACGCCCGCGAGCTACTCGCGCGCGACACCTTCGACCGAGACAAGCTGCGCCTCGCCTTCGTGGTCTACGGCGGGATCAACCGCGTCGACTGGAGGACCGTATCCGCCTCCGCCGTGACGACGAAGGCCTTTGACGTGAAGCGGCAGCTCTTGCCGATGCTCCGGCAGGACATCCGGCCCGCAGACGGTGACGTCGAGCGGTGGACCTCGACGCTCATCGACGAGACGCGTGCATTGCTCAGCGCCGTCCTCCCGCTGACCGAAGACGAAGCCCGCTTTCTCGAGCGCCTCAACGGCGACGGAGAGATCGAGGCGGCGCTGCTCACCACCGACAGCGAGCTCCAGCGCCGCATCGCGGCAAGCCCGGGGCTACAGTGGAAGGCGTTGAACGTGAAGAAGCACGCCACCGGCCTGGACGATTAGGCCCAGCGAACATGCAGGTGCTTGAGCCATGACCAAGACCGACGAGGATGCTCCGGATTCCCAGCCGTCGCGACCGCGGTCGACGACGGACGACGACGGACGTCATGGCCCCAAGACAACCTCTGGCTATGCGCTAACCGCAGCGGAACGGTGCCAGATCGCGCAGGTTGTGACGTCTCGCGAGATTCGAGACAAGTCTCCCAAGCAGGGCGCGCCTACCCTCGCCGACCGCGGCGAGACCATCGCATTGAAGTCGAGCTTTTATCGCGTTGTGCGGATACAGGGCATGGTGCGTCATCGCGAGTCCAGCAGGGCACCCACAGCTCGGCCACGGGCCCTCGAGGCCGACGGGCCCAATCGCATCTTCATCGTAGGTAGCGTGCTTCGTCGCGTGGTACAACCACCGCCACCTACACAGCGGCAATCCCTTCGTCATACCCGCAGACCGCCAGGCTGGAATCAATTACGACGCCCTTGCGAGACGGCAGCGAGCCATGAGGAGGCGCGAAGGCGTCACCCAGAGCGATGGAGTGGCCAAGCTCGAGACTGGACACCCACCAAGGTTGCCTTCCTCAAAACGGACGCCAACACACTCTGGGGGCTGCTTTGCGTGATGTTGCTTGAGACCAAGAAACCCGACAACTATCTTGACACCCACCGTCTTTCCAGGCCAAGCGCCGTGGCCGAGTGGTGGGCCATGCCGCTTTCAAAAAAAGTAGGCCGCGCCCAGGCTCAGGCCGATGAAGGTGGCCATGGCGTCGAGGTTCTTGTCTAGCCCGTCGGAGCCTTCCGTGCCGACGAGGAAAGAGAACTCCAGGCCCATGCGCAACTGCACGGCGCTGCCGATGAAGTAGGTCGCTGCCGCCGACAGGGAGGTGACGAAACCGCCCGTGGTGGTCTTCTCGTTGACCTCGATGGGATCGCTCAAGAGGTCCACGGGATCGATGAGCACCATGCGCTCGCTCGATCCTACGTAGCCGCCCAGGCTGACCCCGCCGATGAGCCCAAAGCGCTCGCTGAGAGGCAAGTGATAGCGCGCCGCCGCCTCGAAGAGCCAACCCAGCTCGCTGACCAGATCGCCATCGTCTCGCGTCAGGCCGCGGCTGAAGCCGCCAATGTCCAGGGCCAGCTCGAAGTGGTCAAAGAGGAAGTAACCAATGGACGGGGAGAAGCGGAAGAAGAGGGTCGCGTTGCTGGCCTCGCCGCCGTTCATCAGCTCGTTGCTGGCGTGGGTATAATGAAAAGCCGTGCGGCCACTCACCACCCAGGTGTTGGCCTTGCCGTGCACCTCGGCCGGGGCGACCCGCTTGGGTGGATCGGGGCACTTGGTCGCCGCTGCCGTCGCCGGGCGCGATTCAGCTTGCAGACCGTGGCGTTGTTCGTAGGCCTCGAAGGGATTGGGCTGGGCCGAGGCGTGGCCGGCCGACAGCAGGAGGGCGCTGCAGACGAGGCCCAAGGTGATGCGTCCCATGGTGGTGACTCCGTTGTTGGCTGGCAGAGCGTGCCGCGTCGCGTGTGACATGAAGCGATACCTCATGGGCGCGTCTCGATGTGGATCTCGACCCGGCGATTGAGCTCGCGCCCTTCCGCGGTGTCGTTGTTGGCGATAGGTGACTCGGGGCCGCGGCCTTCGGTCTGGATGAGGCGCGCGTCGATACCACGGCGCACCAGGTCGTCTCTGACGCGTTTGGCCCGGGTGAGAGAGATCTCCTGGTTGCGCCGCAAAGACCCAGAGCTATCGGTGTAACCCACGACGCGCACGCTCACCAGGAGGTCCGTGTTGGCTTGCAGGGTCTTGACCAGGTCATCGAGGGAGGCCAAAGACTCCGGGACGATGTCGTTGCCGCCGACGGCAAACTTGATGCGCGGCGAGAGCGCCAGGCGGTTGCCCTCGCGGGTGATCCGGCTCACCTCGGCGGGGATGCGGAAGGTGGGGGCTTCGATGCGTTCGAGGGCCCGGATCTCCTCCAGCGCCTGCTCGGCGAGGGTCAGGGCGCGGTCGTGGTTCTGTCCCCCTTGCTCGCTGCGAGCGTCCTCGCGCAGAGCCGTGGCGCGCAGCCAGCGGCCTTGGTCGCGCGCGCCGCATTGCTCACGCTCACACAGGGCGTAGGCCACCTCCAGCTCGCGCAGGGTGTCTTGGGTCGCTTGGCGCTGTGCTTCGAGGGCGGCCGCGGCGCGCGCCTCTTCTTCCGCATCCAGGGCCAGCCGTTGCGCCTCGGCGGCGCGTTCGGCTTCGAGCTGCGCGCGCTCGGCGGCGCTCATGCGGCTCTCGGCGCGGCTGACGATCTTCTGGTAAGAGAGGGCCGCCTCCTGGGCGTAGCGGCCCGATGCGGCGTATTGGCCTTGGTGCCAGGCGCGCCGCGACGACTCGATGAGCTGGTCGCCGAGCTCCAACTCCCCTTTGTCGGCGTCTTGGGCCAAGTTCAGCGCGCGGTCGCGCAAGGCGAGGGCGTCCACCACCTGGCCGTAGGCCGGGCGCCAGCTCGGGTCGAGGTCGAGGGATCCGGCGCTCGCCGGTCCATCGCTCAGGCTCTCGAAGGCGAAGGTGGCTTGGGTGGCCAAGGTCGCGGCCGTGTCATAGGCGCCGCGGTCGAACTCGGCCAGGCTCTGTTTGAGCAGGCCCGAGCCGGTCATGTAGGCCTGGGCGTTGGCATGGCCCATGGCGCGGCCGCTCGCCTCGCGGGCCGTAGTGATACGGCGCAAGGCCTCGTTCTTGTTCCCGCTCGTGCTGCGCCCGTCGCTGGTTGGCGCGGCGGCCGTTGTGGCGGCGGTTTTCGCCGGGGCGCTGGGGCTGCCTGCGGCCGCGCGGGCCGCGGCGAGGTCCGTGACGATGGCCGTCACGTCCTCGGCGAGGAGCTGGGCGCGGTCACATTGCCCACTCGTTTGGGCCGCCGTGGCCTTGCGCAAGGCTTCGGTGGCCCGCTCGCGCCGCTGCCGCTGCGCCTCCGTGAGCTGGTCAGGGCGTAGCGCGTCGAGCTGCTTCTGCGCCCGCTGGACGGCGCCTTTGGCGGCGGTGCAGTCGCCGCTGCTCGCCTGCTTGCCGGCGCTGCTGGTCTCGCGCAAGAGGGTTTCGTAACGCTGGATGGCTTGCTTGGCCAGGGGCGCCGCGCTGAGGCCGTCTCCCTCGGCGAGGGTGGCCTTGGCGGCGGTGGTAAAGGTGTCGGCTTCGGCGACCCTGGGATCGGCGGCGAGGTCGGCCCTGGCCTTGACCTGGGCTTGGAGCGCCTCGGCGCTGCGCACCAGGCTCTCGGGGCTGGGCGTGTCGCTGGCGGCGGCGGCGCGTGGGGAAGCGACGGGGGCTTTGGTGGCGGCCACTGGAGCAACGCCCGTGGCGGCGTCGGGGTCATCGCGCAGGCAGGCGTTGAAGCGCTCACTGGCTCGGATGGTGACCTCGAAAGCGAGGGCGTAGGCGCCGACGTCGAGCTGTTCCTGCGCCAGGTCCACCAGGGCCGAGTACTCGCGGAAGGTGTTGGGGCAGCGTGCGTCGACGCGCAGGCCCAAGGCCTCGGCGCGGGCCATCTTCGCTTTGAAGACCGAGTCCCGGGCCATGGCCGCGAGGTCGCCGGTGGGACCGCGCTGCTTTGCTGAGGCGCGCTCAGTTTTCTGCTGTATCTCTGTGTCCGACGTGGGTGGATCCCAAGAGAGAGCGAGGCTGAGCCCTTGGGCTTCGGGAGGGGATGCCAGCGTGTCCGTGGCGTCTGGTGAGAGTGATTCTGAGAGGGCACGGGCGGCGTCCCGCGCGATGATGTGCTCAGCCGTGCGCAGGCGTTGGGTGGCCATGAGGCCGTGCAGCTCGGCCGTGAGGAGGCGCCGGTCTTGATAGGCCGCTTCGCCGGCGACCAGGTGCTCCCGCGCTTCGGCGATGAGGCGCGGTTGGAAGAGCTCGTGTTCGTTGGCTTGGGGGCCGTGGATGGCCTCACGGGCTTGCTCTAGGGTCGCGGGTCGCGGCGGGGTGGCGCAAGCGAAGAGGGCCAGGGCGGCGACGGGAGCGAGGGCCAGGTGCAAGGTGTGGGTTGCAAAGGTCATCTCATTCTCCTCCCTGGTCGTAGCCCCAGTAGGTGGCGCCGTCGGGGCCGAGCTCACCCTGGCGTGCGCGCAGGCGCGCCTCGGCTTGGCGGCGGGCGAAGTAGGCGCGGAGCATCTCGATCTGTCCCTCGGCTGCGGCCACCAGCAAGGCGTGCGCGCTGTGGTCGGCGGCGTCAGGGTTCTGGGCCAGGGCCGCGCGCTGGATCAGCTCGCGCGCGACGATGAGCTCCGCTGGGACCTCTTCGGCGTAGGGGTTGGCTTCGAGGGCGGTCAGGGCGGTCATGAGATCGACCTGGTGCTGGGTCTGATCCGAGAAGAGGGGCACTTGGCCAGCGCTGCTGCCGCCGCAGGCGCTCAGGAGCGTGGCGAGCAAGGCCAGGAGGGGGACCACGCGAAGGGGGGTTGGGGACATGACTCTCTCCACAAGGCGAGCGGTTCAGAAGAGGGCGTGTTGCAGGCGCAACGAGACGTTTTGCATGATCTGGAGCTTGTCGAGCTGGGCGTCGTCGTGGTGCAAGACGGCGTTGTAAATGAGGGATGCCCAGCCGTTGAGGCGCAGGGAGGCGAGCCCATCGAAGCGGAAGAGGGGGCGCAGGGCGTCGTCCTTCCAGATCTGCTGATAGGGGACGAAGGCGTCGACCACGGCGCGGATGGCGATGAGGCGACCCAGGCGGAGGCCCAGCTCGGCGCTGCCCTCGGCGCCGGCGTACCACTGGTCCTCGAGGCGTTGCGCCATGACCAGGCCCTCGTCCTCAGCGGTGATGACGCGGCCATTGCCGAAGAAGGCCCAGCGCAGGGCAGGGCCGGCGCGCACGATGAAGGTGAAGACGTCCGTGTCCACCGGGCTGAGGAGCAGGCCAGCGCCGCTTTGGAGGTAGAGAGGGGCAAAAGCCCGCAGCAACTGCACTTCGTCGTCCGCGTCGAAGGCGCGGGTCGTGCTGGTCTCGCCTTGCTGGGTGCGCAGCTCGCCGGCAGCGCCGGGATAGAAGTAGGTGGGGAAGATGGCCGTGTTGAGGGTGCCACGGCCGTAGAGACCGACGATGCGCGCGACCCGAAAACTGTAGAGCAGCTCCAGGGCCAGCTCGTCGCGCACCTTCTGCAAGGGGAGTTCTAGGCCAAGGACGGGGTCCAAGCCCAGCCATGACTCGGCGATTTTCATGGAGAAACGCAGCAAGTGAGGCCCCAGGTCCAGGCCCAATTCCAGGTCAGAGAAGGCTGAGGCCTGCAGACGCACCCCGTTGAAGGCGCTCACCTGATCGCGGCTGTGGCCAAAGACGAAGTCGCCGCCGACGATCCAGCGCAAGCGCAACCAATCATCCCGGCGCACCAGCTCGCCTGCGGCCAGCTCGGTGCGCAGCAGGGTGTCGCCGTCCACCACGAGACGGTAGCGCAGGAGCGCTCCCGGCCAGGTGGGGATGGTCACCACCCCTTCGCGGGCGTTGGGATCGGCGCCCAGGGCCAGGCGCACGGCCCCCCGCGGCACGAACCAGGTGGGGTGTGGCGTGCGCTGCGGGTCTGCAGCCGTCTGCGCTGGGCCAAAGACCTCACCCGTGGCCGTGTCCCGCATCACGTAGGTCACCGCCACGGGGTAGCCATCGCGGTCCATGGCGCTGATCCGCAGCGCCGTATAAAAGGGCTCGACCACGGTGGTCTGGTTGGCCACGACCTTGGCCGCGACGGCCGGCCGATGGCGCACTTCGCCATGCCCGGCATAGACGACGTAGTCTCCGGGCGGCAAGACGATGCGCGCGCCCGTCGCGCCGCTCGCCACCCGCGTGTCATCCCTGAAGACCAGCAGGGGCGGTTCGAGCTCGGCGCTGCTGAGCACGGGGACGAAGAGGGCGCCTTGGCCCAGGGGGAGTGGGGTCATGTCGCGGGCGAGCTGGTCTTCGGCGCTGAGCGGCTGCAGCAGCGGCGTTTGGGCCAAGGCGGGCGGGGTGGCGCAGAGGAGGGCAGACAGCAGCACGCCCCCCAGCAGGAGCCGTTGCCGGGCCAAGTGGCCGGCTCTGTTGCCGTGCCGACGCGGGTGGGTAAAGGGTGAACCAAGGAATCCAAGAGCCATGGCTTCGTCCTCGAGGTGAAGAACGGGCAAATTCTGGAAGGGCCATGCCCTGCGGCGCATGGTCAGCGCAAGGCGAAGGCGCGGACCTGCACCTTGGGCGGTGCGTCGACGCTCAGATCGGTGTTCAAGAGGGAGAGGACGATGGCTTTGCCCTCGCGCACGTTGACCACCCCTGAAGACGCGGCGTCGCTCATGCGCAGCGGGATGCCCTCTCCGGGCAGCTCGCCGGCACGGTAGACCTGCACCACCGCCCGCTCACCGGCGCTGAGGAGGGTGTAGGCCGAAGCGGCACCGAAGTCGACACCCGCCGCGACCAGGGCGCTGTTGACGTAGACATCGACGGGGATGGCCTGGCGCTCGCCGCCGGTGGCCTGTTCGGTCAAGAAGTTGACCACTTGAATGGCGGCACGCTGGGCCGGGATGCTCTCGGGCTCGCCTTCGCCGTAGTGGCGAATGTAGACGGTGCTGGTGTCGCCGGGGCGCTGAAAAATCCCGATCAGATAGGTCTGCTCACCAAAGGTGAGCTCGGCCGAGGCCAGCTCCAAGCTCGCCCCACGGGCGCGAACCGTCACGGTGTGGGTCCCCGTGCCGATCTCCCGCACCTGGGAAGTGTCGATGGTGTTCGAGGTGGCCTCGCCCACGCGCTTGCCGTCGATGAAGATCTCCAGCGGCCCTTGGGTGTAGAGTTGGTGCGCAAAGAAGAGACGGGCCCGCGGGCTGCTCCCCTCGTCATCGCAGGCGATGGCCGTGAGGCCGAAGGTGAGGCTAAAGGTGAGCGCAGCTAAGATGCGGCTTCGCAACATGGTGGCTCCAGCATTGAGGGGAAGGTCAGAAGCGGGGCTCATTGGCTGAGAATGAGGCCTTTTCACTTCCTGAAAGCATAGGGATCGCTTCGGTGTTTTGCAAAGGGCTAGGGGGTGGAAACGCTCAAATATACACAGCATGAGGCCTGAAAACGCGCCACGGCAGACAGCGACTGACACCCTCACCAGCCCCCAAAGGAGCCCGCGTGGGCGGCGGCTTGGCTACCTTCTTTTGCGGGGCGACGCCGTCGACCCTGTCAGCCGGGAGACGCCACCCACTCGGCCTGCAACTGGGCGCACCAAGCGCTGATCCGGCCCTCGCTCAGCTCCGGCTGGTTGTCCTCATCCAGCGGCAGACCCACGAAGCGACCGTCGACGAGGGCGCGTGATGCCGCAAATGCATAGCCCTCTGTGGGCCAGGTGCCCAGCAAGGTGACACCGAGGGGCGCGAGGGCTTCCCACAAGATCCCCAGGGCGTCCACGAAGGTGTCCCCATGTTCGTCGGCGTCGCCCGTGCCAAAGAGGGCCACTCTGGGGAAAGTGCCCGCGGCGGAGGCGATGAGCCCGAGGTGGCGATCCCAGTCGTCCTGCAGATCCCCGTAGCCCCAGGTCGAAGCGCCGAGGATCAACAGGTCTGCCGCCAAATCTTCTGGACGCGCCTGGGCCACGGAGAGCGCCTCCCCGCCCATACGCGCGGCGATGCGCTGCGCCGCTGCCGCCGTGTTGCCGCCCTCGCTGCCGTAAATCACCTTGACTGTTCCCATGGGTCGCTCCTCCTGGGGCTGCGACGCGGCAAACGCGCGCGCGCAGCCACTTGCTCCGCAATCAGGAATCCTAATGCCGAAATGGTCGGCGTCAAGACACGCCGTCTGCCGGGTCGTGCCAGGGTGACAAGGCCACCCCGATTGGCTATAGGCCTGCGGTCGCTGGCCAAGCGCCAGCCGTTTTCCTCCTAAATGAGAGCCTCTTCATGACCATCGCCCGGGAAAAGCTCCCTGTCATCGTCGTAGGCGCCGGCTGCGCCGGTCTGTCGGCCACCTATACCCTGCAGCAACGAGGGGTCGACGTGCTCTGCCTCGAAGCCCAGGACGTCGCCGGCGGTCGCTGCCGCACGGTGGTCGAGGACGGCTACCAGTTCACCATCGGCGCGGGCGTCACCGAGCCCCAGTGGGACACCACCTTCAAGTATTTCGCTGAGTTGGGGCTACTCGATCGCGTCTACCCCATGAAGAAGCTGCGCTTCAGCTTCAAGCGCAAGGGCAAAATCCACACGGTGAACCTCGGCGGGAGCTGGCGCGAGATGCTGGCGGCCGTCCCTGGCAACCTGCGCTTCTTGGCCTCGGCCATGCCGGCGGGCACCCTGTGGCAGACCCTCAAGGTGCTGCGCGCCATGCGCCGACACATGCGCGGCGTCGATCCACACCACCACGACTTCTCCAGCCTCGCCGAGATCTCCAACACCAGCACGGCGGACTTCGCCCGCACCCACGGCGGCGACAAGGCCCACGACTGGGTCTTCCACCCCTTCACGGCGACCATGATCCTGGCGCGGCCCGAAGACGTCTCCGTGGCCCACCCCATCACCTTGCTCTCCCTCATGAAGGGCATGTGCAGCGTCGATGGCGGCTTGGGCACCCTGACGGCCCACCTCTACGAGGCCGTGCGCGACAAGGTCCGCCTCGCCACGCCCGTCCAGCGCATCGTCATCGAAGCGGGCGAGGTGCGCGGGGTGCAGACCGCCGAGGGCTTCATCCCCGCTGCGCACGTCATCTGTGCCGTCGACGCCGTGCAGGCGCGCCAGCTCATCCCCGAGCTCCCCGACACCATGCGCCGCGCTCTGGAGACCTGCCACTACAGCTCCACCTATTACTACCAATTTGGTTTGGACCAGCACTTTCTCCCAGACGATGTCGAGTTCCACGTCCACGTGACGCCCGCTTGCGAAGACACCATCTTGTCGTGGACCGCCAAAGGCAGCCGCCCCGGAGAGAAAGCCGTCATGATCGTCGCCACCCGCGGCTGGCGCGACGCCGAGCTCGACGCCATGAGTGAGGAGGCGCGGCGCCGCTTGGTCATCGACGAGATGCAGAAGATCTACCCGGCCTTCCCCAGCGAGCCGCCCAAGACCAAGCTCTTTCGCTGGAAGCGGGCGGTCAACCTGGAGTCGCCGGGTCAGTTCACGGCCATCCAAGATCTCCTGGCGAATCACTACGGCGATGTGCCCGGCTTGTATCTGGCGGGGGAGTATCTGTTCCTGATCGCCTGTACCGAGGGCGCGTTGCGCACGGGTAAGGAGGCGGCTGAGCGCGTCCTGGCGGCGCGGGCGGCTGACCTCTAGCGCCCCTCAATCCAGGCTGTCCATATCATCGAGTTCGAAATCGTCGACGTCGTCGGTGAAGTTGCGCTCTCTCGGCTCCCAAAGGAGAGCATCGTCGAGGAAGTCGTCCGAGCCGCTGGGATCGGGATCCAATGGCGCCGGCGGCAGCGCGTCGTCTAGGGCGTCTGCACCGAGGACAGGGTGATCTGAGTCCGGGCGCGCGACCTCCTCGGCAGCCTCTCGCCCCGTGGGCGCGGTGGCCGCCGCGGGCGGCACGATCTGGCGGATGGCACGGTCGCCGCCGTGGTTGTCCGTCTCGGGGAAGACCACGCGGGCGCTCGGCGTCGCGCAAGCTGCGAGGAGCAGGGCGAGGCCCAGCAGGACAAATCGCATGCCGAGTGGTCTGCGCCCGCGAGACCGGGGGCGGTGAGCTGGGGGAAGGGCGTCGGGGTGCCACATGAGGTGCAGGCCTCCATCAAGGCGAAGGTGAGCGACCGCCTCTAGCCTAAGCGGCGCTCCCGCGGGGCGGCAAGCCCGTTGGCAGCGAAGGGCCGTTTACTCTCCGTAACGAATGACCGTGGTCTCGGCGGCCACATCGACGCTCACCAACAACTCGCCGCCAGCGCCGATGAGCTCCTGTGCAGGATCGGCCGGGAGGAGGTGGGTGGGCTTGAAGGTAACGATCCAGAGGTAGCGGCCCTCGCGCACGATCTGCTCGACCCGCGTGATGGTATAGCGCTGAGTGGCGAAGTCCGCTTCCTGGGCGATGGCTGCCTCGGCCAAAGCGATGGCTTGGGCGAGGGCCGTGCTGCTGGGGGTGGCCGCTGGAAGGGGCGCTGCGGTCGGGCACTCCGCAGGCGGCGCCGCTCTGGGCACCTCCGCAGGCACCT
>Ga0334883_1004209_pt1 | contig 14137 bp, 9 predicted proteins | sample GraSluR1_MG_6_FD_207230 | JGI IMG/M metagenome (GOLD analysis project Ga0334883, IMG submission 207230) | Sludge microbial communities from methane-producing bioreactor in Wageningen University, Netherlands - Granular Sludge_09_05-R1 | ecosystem: Engineered > Bioreactor > Anaerobic > Unclassified... | reverse complement strand
GCTCAACCACCCGCGCACCGCCACCACCAACTCACCCACAATCTCCCGCGCTGGCGCGCCCTCGGCCCGAGCCAGCAGGGCCCGCAGCTCGCGCTCCCGCGCCCGCTGGGTCCGGGCACGCGCCCCCCGCACGGCCTGCCGGCGCCACACCAGCAACACCACCAGCAGCACAAAAGGCAAAGCATAAAGCGCCACGACCCAACGCAAAACATCTCGCGTCCGCCACGCCCGCCGCAGCGACACCGCCGGCTCACTCAACCCCATATCCAGCGCCAAGGCGGGTGACCCGCGCTCCACGCCTTGCCCTGCACCCTCATCGCGGCCCCGCTCCCCCTTGGCCCCACCCTCTCGTGGCGCCGTCGCCGCAGCACCGCTCACCACATCGCCCACCCCGACCCGACCCGCGTCGGTCACCGACAGCGCGATGGGCTGCGAACGAACCGTCTGGTACTCCCCACGCTCTGGGTTGAAGAATGAGAAGGCCAGCGGTGGAATCTCACGCACGCGCTCGCTCTTGACCCGCACCACGACCCGAAAAACCTTGCTGGCCACGCCATCGCTGACCTGCGTCTCACCCGGCGCCATGTCCGCCGGCACGGCAAAAAGCGTCGGGTCCATCCCACCGCCCTGATCGAGGCGCGCCAACATCAGCCCATCCATGTTGCCATCGCCGCGCACCACCACGCGCAGCTCCACGGGATCACCCACCTTGACCACCGTACGATCCGCCGTCACCTCCAGCGAAAAGGCGCTCCCCACGGCGTTGGTGAAGGACGCCGGTTTGTTGCGCAGCGGCAGCGCTTTGACATCGAAGGTCCGTGGCCTGTCCTCGGCCTTGAAGACCCGGGTACGCGCCGTTGGAAAACCAAAGCGATCGCGCGTCATGCCCACCTGGAGCTGGGCCATGACCTTGGCGGCACCAATCTCGAAACGACCGGCCTTGAGCGGCGTCACCCGCACCACAAAACGGAAGCGCACGTAGGACTGGCCCTGGAGGGTGACGTTGTCGCGGCTGAAAGGCAGGTTCAAGGTCTTGGTCGCGGTCTCGAAGGCCAAGGTCCGCTCCCGCCCTGACAACTGGGGCTCCTTCACCTCGAACACATCCCCCATCTCAAAGAGCGGCACTGCAAAAGCCTGCCCTTGCACGTCCTTGCGTAACAGCCAATCCAGCGTCACCGCGAAGGTCTCCCCCACCCACACCGGCCGCTCGGGGAAGCGCATCTCCAAGCGCATCTCGTCCGAGTCGGCCACATCGATGGCCTCGAAAACGGCCTCGCTCGTCGCAGCGCTCTGCCCATCTTGGCTGGCCACAATCGGCGCCACCGTATAGCGACCAGCCCGGGGGACCGTCACCCGATAGCGGTGCACGAAGGTCACCTCCCGCGAGTCCGTGCGCTTGCCGTTGATGATCGTCGTCATCGAGCTCACGCTCGGCGTCACCCCCATGAAGCGCACCTCCGCCCCAGGGATGCTCACCTCACTCAACGCCGGCTCCGGCACCTCCGCAAATCCTTTGAGCACCACCGAGAGCGTGAAAGGCATGTCCGCATAGATCTCCGTCGCATCCACCTGAAGAGACACCTCTTGGCCCCAGAGGGCCGACGGCACCCCACCCAGCAGCAGCGCGAAGACGAAAACCCGAATCAGACGAGGTTGGCATGACATGGCTTGGACCGTGGAACGAGAGGGAAGGAAGCAGGCGACGCAGAGGATGCCATCGGCGAACGAACTACCAGTCGCGCTCGACAGGCTCAGGCGGCGCTTGCCGGCGATCCCGTTGACGACGGCGCTCGGCCTCACGCTCACGGATCTCCTGCAGCTTGCGCTGCGCCTGCTCTTCTGACATCTGCGACTCAGACGCCTCCTCCTCCTCCTGCTCATCTTGTGGTTGCTGCTGTGGGGGTTGCAAGAGCGCGAGCGCATTGTGGATGTGTTGCACCGCCTCCTCTTGGTGCCGCACAGCCGCGGAGAAGTCACTCGGACTTTGGCTCAAGGCGCCATCGGCCAGACGCATCACCGCCGCCGCCGATTGCAGCTCACCAGCGGCCTGGCCAAGCTTCTGCGCCGTCTCCGCCGGCGATGCGCCGCCAGCGTTCGGCCCGTCCCCTGCCGCCATGGCCTGGTCGGCCTGCGCCTCGAGCGCTTCCGCCAAAGCCAATGCCACCGTCTCGTGCTGACGCTGGCGATCGCTGAGGGGCCCAGCCAGCAGGGCGCGCACGGCCTCATCTTCAGGCAACTCTGCCGCCGCCCGCGCGCTTCTATCCAAGGTCTCCACCTGCACGCGCCCCAGCTCCTGAATGTGTTCGATCAACGTCATGAAGAGCAAACGCAACTGTTCCAACCCCGCGTTGGCTTGCTGCACCCCGCCAAAAACCTCGCGCGAGAGCCGCCCCACCTCCGCCATATAGGCCTCCTCACTCCCCTCTTCATCGCGCTCCACCGTCAAAGGCAACGCCTCCAAGCCCCCCAGGGCCCGCGCCACTTGGGCCAGGCCCGCCAGGGTCTGCTGGCGCGCCTCCTCGGCCGCCGCAAAGAGCGCCCCCGCTTCCTCTCCCTCAGCGCCGGCCCCTTCCTGTTCCAAGAGCCCCTCTAGCCGAATCATCCGCTGCCAATTGCGCTCCACCCCTTCCCGCAGCAGCCGCTGCCGCTCCGCTGGCGCGAGCGACCCTTCTGCCGCCTCTGAGCTGCCGTCATGGATCGCCAGCCGCGTCACTTGCTGCTGCTCCGCCCAGGCGATCTCGATGAGCGACTTCAAAGCGGCAAAACGCTCCAGCGCCGCCGCCAAGTGACGCATGGCGCGCTCCTGCGCCGCGGCACCGAGCGCCACGCGCTCCTGTCCAAAAGCCGCGATGGCGGCATCCATCTCGCCAATCGCAAGCTCTACCTCGGGCAGCGCCTCGGCCGCCGCCGCGATGAGCGCTGCGGCCTGGGCGTCCACCTCTGGGCCTTCGCCAGCACCGGCTGCCGCCACTGCCGCGCCAAGGCGTTGCGCCATCTCTTGCAGGCGCGCTTGCACGCTGCCCTGCGCCTCACTCAGATGCCCCGGATTGAGCCACGCTGGCAACACCACCTCCCCTTCGCCCCCTTCGACCTTGAATGCCCCCGCCGTCAATCCCTGATGAAGCTGCGCATAACGCCACACCTCCTCATGGTCCGCCGCGATGGCCCGCAACACCTCGAGAGGGTTCGCCAACTGCTCCCGCGCCCGCATCAAGCCGCGCAGCGCCGCATCGGCGCGCCGGTGGGCTGGTTCGGCGTCGAGATCGCGCAGCAAGCGACGCGTATCCGCCATCGCGCGACGCGCCTCCTCGACATGAGCGCTCAGCGTCTGAATCTGATAGAGACGCAAGGTATCCGCCTCGGATCGCTCCTCCTCCGCCATCCCCTGCAGGTGGCCGATCTCATCCCAGGCGCTCTCGGCAACACCATTGGCATCGCTGATCAAGGTCCGCTGCCGTGAGGCCACCGACCTGAACTCGCTCATGAAGCTCAGCGGCTCCTGGGCGCTCTGCGCCACCTGCACCCGACTCGAAAGCTGCCGAATCTCCTCACGCATCCCCCGCTGACCCTCGATGAGCGCGTCGAGCTGACGCTCCAAACGATCGCTGCCGCGGTTCATGAAATCCACCAAGACCTGCGCTTGACGCAGCACCACCTCCAGGTTGTGGCGCGCGTCCGTGTCCGTCGGGCGCTGACGCACGGCGTCACGAAACCACGCCGCCGCGTTGCGCAAGTCATCCAGACACGCCTCCAGGCTCTCGGGCGACTGCTGTTGCGGCGCGCCGTGGCTATCGGCCCGCGCCGCGTAGGCCGAACCCAAATTGAAGGCCGCACGAAAACGCAGATCCCCGTCCTTGCCGGCCTCGTCCCGCGCCGCCATGAAGCGCTCGATGGCCCTATCGATTTCACCGCGATTCAAGTGGGTCAGCCCCTGGTTGTAGGTCCCACGCGGCGTCAGGACCACCTCCTCATCGGCGACGCCTAGCGCCGAGGCGAGACACAGGCTCAGCCACATGCCCCAGCCCACCCAGGTCCAAAGCCGCCGAGTCACCTTCCCCTGTCGCGCACGTCCCTCACTCATGACCACATCACCTCAGAGCCACCCTTCGGCGCCGCTGTACCACGACGCAGGGTCGTCGAGAAAAGCCGAGACTCCGTCAACATCGCCCCGAGCAGCGCCAAGAGCGCACCGGCGATGAACCACTGAAAGAGCTCCGTCCGCGTGGTGCGCTCCCGGGCCTGCGCCGGCGCATCGACCAACGGCAGCACATAGGTCTCCAGGATCCCCTCCAAATCCAAAACCCCTGTCCCCGCAGGGATGAAGACCCCTTTGGTCGCCATGGCGATCTCCCGCAACAGCTCCCCATCCATGCGCGACACCACGGCCACCCCGCGATGATCCACCACCGTCGTCAGCGCCCCGCTCTGGGCGTCGGGCACCTGCAACTGACTCCCCTCCTCAGAGCCAAAGCCCACCGCGACGATGGGCACCCCAGCGCTCCGCGCCGCGTGCGCCGCATCGAGGGGACTCGAGCCCTGGTCCTCGCCATCGGTGATCAGCAAAATCGCCCTGGCACCGCCCGTCTCACCAAATGCATCCAACGCCTTCCTTATCGCGTCGCCGATGCGGGTGCCGCCCAAACTCACGCTCCGTGGATCAGCAGACTCCAAAGCCAAACGAAAGAAAGCGTGATCCGTCGTCAGCGGTGCCAAAATGGCCGCCCGCCCCGCAAAGGCGATGAGACCCACGCGGTGCATCTCCAAAGCCGGCAACATATCCCGCACCTCGGCCTTGGCCCGCTCCAACCGGTTCGGCGCCACGTCCGCCGCCAACATGCTCTTGGAAACATCCAAGACCACGAAAATGTCGGCGCTCCCCTTCTTGGCGTAGTGCATCTCCGTCCGCGTCACCTGGGGCCGCATCAGCGCCACCACACAACCCAGCCCCGTCAGGGCAACGAAAACCAAGCGCAAGCTGCGCCGCCACCGACTCGCCTGCAGCACCAAACGCCCCTGCATCACCGAGCTCAGCATCCGCCGCAACGCGTCGCCGCGCCGCACCTCCAACGCTGCCAACAGCGCCACCAGCGCCACCACCACCCACACCAAATGGATGCGCTCGGGATGTAAAAATTCCATGCCGCTCATGCCGCTCCCTCTGCTCTCAGGGCAGGCGCCTAAACACACTCGCCCCCAACAACCACCCCAACCCGACCAGCACCAAGGCTGCCGCCGTCGTCAACTCGAAGAGCTCCCGGTAGAGGACGAAGCGCTCCTCATGGATCTCCGTCTTCTCCAGGGCGTCGATCTCTTCATAGACCTGCGCCAGCGCCCGCGCGTCCGTCGCCCGAAAGAAGACCCCCCCGGTCATCCGCGCGATCTCTTCCAAGGTCGGCTCGTCCACGTCCACCGGCACCTGACGCAAGACGCTGCGACCGCTGAAGGGATCCTCGACCCGCACCGGCGCAAAACCAATGCTCCCCACCCCCACGGTGTAGACCTTGATCCCTTGCGATGCTGCCACCTTGGCGGCGTCGAGCGGCGCCTCCACCCCCGTGTTCGACACCCCATCGGTCAACAGGATCGCCACCCGTGAGCGGGCCTTCGACTCCCGCAGACGCTCCACCGCGAGCCCCAAAGCGTCACCCAGGGCCGTCCCATCCTCGGCGCGGCTCCGCACGATCTCCAAATCCCGCGCGATGCTCACCAAAGACGCGTGATCCAGCGTCAATGGACAACTCGTATCGGCATAACGCGCAAAGGAAATCAGACCAATCGCATCATCGGGACGCCCGCTGAGACCCCCATCGGTGCCCTGCACGAAATCGATGAATATCTCCTTCACTGCATCCAGACGCGTGCGCTCAAGCTGCTCTGTCGACATGTCCAACGCCGCCATCGAACCCGAGAGGTCCATCACCATCATGATCGCGATGCCTTCCCGCCGCTCGCGCACCATCCCGCCTGGCAGACGCGGCCCCGCCAGCGCCACCCCCAGCAGCACCACCCCACCGGCGAGCAGCCCCGCTGGCAGCCAGGCCATCCGCACCCGCCAACTCGCGTGCCGCCGCGGCCACAGCGAGAGGGCAGAGAAACGAAGCCGACCCAGCGGCGCTCGCACCAAAAAATACGCAGGCACCGCCAACAAGCAGGTCCAAAGCAGCAAGGGTTCGCGAAAGTCCGGCCAATTCATCGCCATCCCCAATTCATCACATCCCATCCATCGCGGCCACTCACGCCGCACGCGCCACGGAGACCTCTTCTCGCGTCTCCTCTTCCCTCGACTCCTCCAAAAAGCGGCGCGCCGACGCCAAAGCCTCAGCGCTCTCTTCGGCCGCTGGCTGGTAAGCCGTAAACTTCACCCGGTCGGCGCGCTCCAAGAGCGCCGCCAGCGTCGCCCGATGCTGCACCTTCAGCACCTCCGAACGCCCCGCCAAAAGAAGAAACTCTTCCGTCGTCAACTTCGGCGCCCGCAAGCCATAACGACCCTCGATGAAGGCGCGCACGATCCCGCTCAACCTTACATACCATGCGTCCACTTCCTCGCCGCGCGGAAGCGGCTCCGCCTCCAGCGCCAACAGCGCCTCCCAAGCGATCTCAAAGGCCGACCGCTGCTGCGCCACCCGACGCCTACGCCGCCACCACACCGCCGCCCCGACCAAGCCCAACACCAAAAACCCCATGCCACCCCACAGCCACCCTGACTGCGCCCAAGAAACCTGGCGCTCCCGCGCCGGCAACTCTGGCAGCGCGTCGCGAGGCGGCTTGAGCCCCGGGCTGACCACATCGGCAGGCAGCACGCTCGCCACCTCCAGCACCACCTCCTCGGTCAACAACTCCTGCACCTCCGCCGCCCTGTCGTCGCGGCGATCGCTGAACTCCACCAAAAAGGAGGGGATGCGCTGGCGACCGCTCATGGGAACCTCCAGCGTATAGCGCTGCACGTGCACGCTCCCACCATCGCTGCCCACAGCGTGCGTCGGCGCGTACTCCGCAATGCCAAAACGGCCAAGCTGGTCGCCAAAGGCCGGCATGAACACCTCCACCCCCGCCTCGGCTTCGACCTGAAGGGTCACCCGCACGGGATCACCCAAGACCGGTGCCCGTGGCGTCACGCGCACCACCGCCTTCACCGGCCCCACCACGCTCTCCTTGACCAAGGCGTCGCTGTCGTCGGCGGCCACCGGCACCGGCCCCTCATCGGCCGAGCTACAGCCCACCACCGCCCACAGCGCCAACACCATCCAAGCTCGGGTCGGCGCCAACGCCTGCGGCCCCTTGCTGTCCCAAGTCAAACATCGCATGTCAACGTCGTATCCTGCGCTGTCGCTGCTGAAAGAAGGCCAGCAGCGGTTCCACCACCGACGCCGTCGCGTCCACCGTGATAAAATCGACCCCTGAAGCCCGAAAGCGCCCCCGCAGCGCCTCGAGACGCTGCGCACCCTGCGCCGCGACGGCCTCCCGGAAGGAACGCGAGCCCGTATCGACCACGGCCGTCGCCCCGCTCTCGGCATCCTCGATGGTCAGCAAACCCACATCGCCCACCTCCAGCTCGCGCCGGTCCGTCACCAAGACGGCGATCACGTCGTGCTTCCGGTTGGCCGCCTGCAGAGCCTTGAGATAGCCCTCGTCGATGAAGTCGGAAATCAAAAAGAGCACCGCCTTGCGCCGCAGCACCTTCTGACAAAACTCCAGCGCCAGGGCGATGTTGGTGCCCCGGCTGCGACCCCGCTGGGTCAACGCCTTCAGCCGTCGCAAGCGCGCCCACACCATCGCCGGCAATCGCCGCCAGCTCGCCCGCGCCTCGGGAGCCTCCGCCCCAGCACCCCGCGCCAACACCTCACGCACCACCCGCAAGGCGTGCTTCTGCGTCTTGCGCGGCGGTATATAGGTCTCAGCCCCACCTTGAAAGAGCAACAAGCCGATCTTGTCGTCGTTCTGAATCGCAGAAAACGCCAGCAGCGCCGAAAGCTCTGTCGCCGCCTCGCGCTTGGAGCGCTGACCCGAACCAAAGTCCTGCGAGGCGCTCACGTCCACCACCAACAGCACCGTCAGCTCCCGCTCCTCCACGAAGCGCTTGACATAAGGCAAACCCATGCGCGCCGTCACGTTCCAGTCGATGGACCGCACGTCATCCCCAGGCACGTAGGGCCTCACCTCGTCGAACTCCACCCCCACCCCTTTGAACACCGAGAGGTACTGGCCCGCCAAGACGTCCGCCACCTGGCGCCCCGTCTTGATCTGAAGCTGCTTGACTTGGCGAATGATTTCCGAACTCAGCATGGCGCCCCCCAAGGTCCTGACCTCATGGCACAGGGATACTCTCCAAGATCGTCTGCACGATCTCGTCGGCACGCTTGCCCTCGGCCTCTGCTTCATAGGTCAGCAACACCCGATGCCGCAGCACATCCGGCGCCACGCTCTTGATGTCGTGCGGGCTGATGTAGTTGCGCCCTTGCAACAGCGCATGCGCCTTGGCCGCCTTCACCAAATTGATCGAGCCCCGCGTGCTCGCCCCGTTCTCGATGAGCGGCGCCAAGCCCGCCAACCCCGCATCCTTGGGACAACGCGTCGCGTGCACCAACTCCACCACATAACGCGTGATCTTCTCGTCCACGAAAATCTGCTGGGCCACCGCCCGCGCCCGCATCACCTCTTCGCCGCTCAAACACGTCGCCGCCTTCGGCTCGGCGCCCGCACCGGCCATCCGCTCCACCACCTTCACCTCATCGTCTTTGCTCAAATAGTCCACCAAAACCTTGAGCATGAAACGATCGAGTTGCGCCTCCGGAAGCGGATACGTCCCCTCTTGCTCAATCGGATTCTGCGTCGCCAACACCATGAACGGCTCAGGCAGCAAAAACGTCTCCGAGCCAATGGTCACTTGCCGCTCCTGCATCGCCTCCAACAACGCCGACTGCACCTTGGCCGGCGCCCGGTTGATCTCGTCGGCCAACACCAAGTGGCCAAACACCGGCCCCTTCTTCACCGTAAACGTCGACGACTGCGGATTGAAAACCTCCGTACCCACCACGTCGCCTGGCAACATGTCCGGCGTAAACTGAATCCGCGCAAACGACGCCGACAGACACGACGCCAAGGTCCGCACCAACAGCGTCTTGGCCAAACCAGGCACGCCTTCCAGCAACACGTGACCGCCAGCAATCAGCCCGATCAGCAAGCGATGCACCATCCCATCCTGGCCCACCACCACCTTGCCAATCTCGCTCTTGACCTCCGCAAAACGCTGCTGCAAATGCCGAATGTCCTCGTCCAATCCTGCTCCCGCCATAACCCTCTGCTCCCCTGTTGAGCGGCCGACACCCCGACCATCGCGGCCGAGCGCCGGCGATTTGCATGCGGCGCTCTTTCTTGAACACCAGCGCGGCTCTGACAACCCAAAGTTGCGCCATTTTCATCCCCAACGCCCCAAATTCTCAACCATCGATCCACTTTTCTTCTGGATCCACACACATTTGGACGCCCGGGCGCGCTCACCGACGCCGGCGCCAACGCTCACCCCTCGAGCACCGCGCCAAGTCCCCCACCCACTATCCCCCACGAACCACGCGCCAAACGTCGCTCCCGCCCATCTCGCCTAGCTTTTCCCGCCCACCAACTCTACAATGGTCCCGTCCACGCGCACCTCACCTTGGGTGCCACCCACCGGCTCGCCGCGAGGATCTCCCATGACCCACATGCGCCTACCCCTCAGCGCCACCTTGCTCACCTGCTTCCTCCTCTGCCTCACCCTCGGCGGCTGCAAGCTCATCTTCGAACCCGCCCCCGACGCTGCCCAACGCCTCATGCGCGCCCTCGCCGCCAGAGACTTCCGCGTCATGGAAGAAATGGTCGAAGACGAGACCCTCCGCCAGAACTTCCGCGCCCTCGGCACGGCCTTCGCCTCAGAGCACTACCGCGGCTTCACCGACTACTGGGAAATCAGCGAAGACGTCGAAGTCGACGAAACCACGAAGCTCTCCTACGTCGAGGTCGTGGTCTACGTCCCCCAACGCGGCAACGCCGACCCCAAGTCTTGGACCCTCTACTTCGAAATGGAGCGCTCCTACCTGCGCTGGTCCATCTATCACGTCGAAGGCCTGGACCACCTCCTCCGTGACATCGCCCGAGCACGGGGTATGTAGGCGAGCGTCATGCTGCACCTCTACCTGTTCCCCCGCACCCATGGCGACGAAAGCGCGCCCAAACGCAGTCAATGCGCCATCCTCGAGGCCGAACTCACCCGCGACCTGGCCGGGCGCCTGCCCCTCTTTGGCCACCTCCAGTGCCACTTCGTCGCACCGCCCGCTGATCCCGAAGCCCTCCCATCCCACTCCCTGTGGGAAGCCCTGCGCCACGACCCCACGGTGAACAACCACGCCCTCGGGCCCGACGACCTGCTCCTCACTACCCACCTCCAGCTCACTGACGACCACGCTTCCCTTACGCTGAAGTTGCACGACCATGACCCGCCCCGCACCTGGGAGCTACGCCAACCCAAAGCCTGGCTCTATAGCCTCAATGTCAGCGCCGTGTGCCTCATCCACCGCCACCTCGGCCTCGAGCCCAGCCAACGCCAACGCGACGCCTACGCCGTCGTGCCCTCTCGCCACTTCGACGCCATCCAGCGCTATTTCTGGGTACGTCACCTGGGTCACACCCTGACCGCCATCGAACAGATCAAACACCTGGAACACTGCCTCACCCTGGATCCACGCTTCGACCACGCCGCCCTCGCTCTCGCCAAGTGCCTCTTCGCCGTCGGCCGCGACCACCAAGCACGACAGCGACTGGAACGCCTCGCCGAAGACCACCCCGAGCGCCTCAACACCCTCCTCCTCGCCGCCCAGCTCCTCATTCAGCACGCCGACTACCTCCCCGCCCAGAACATCCTCTCCGACATCCTGACCCACGATCCCCACAACCTTCGCGCCATTCAACTCCTAAGCGGCGCGCTCCTCGCCCGCGGCGACTTCGCCGAAGCCACCTTCGTCATCAGGGAAGCCCTCTGGCGCTTCCCAACGGACCCCCTCCTCGGACGCTATGACGCCGCCCTCACCCTCCAAGAGGGAGAGCTCGCTGCGGCCGCCGCCAAGCTCGAGCGCTTGGCCACCGCAAACCCAGAGCAGGCCGATATCTGGGTCGATCTCGGCGCCACGGCCATGGCCCTGGGAGATTTCGACACGGCCCAACACGCCTGGGACAAGGTCACCCGCCAAGCCCAACCCTTCCCCGAAGCCGAGGGCCCCAAGGCCATCCTCGCCCTCGCCCTCGCTGATGGCGCAACGGCAGCAAGCGCCATCCACGAGCTCAACACCGTCGCGCCAGATCACCGCCTCATGGCTGCCCTCTTCGCCCGCTATGGCGATCCTTCCCTCGCCCTCGCCAACGATCCCACCCTCAGCGCCCTGAACACCCACGCCGCGCCCTCGTCGCCCGCCACCCTCGCCGCCTGTGAAGCAGGCCTTCGCCTGGGCCAAATAGAAGCCATCGACGCGACCTGCCAAGCCTGGGAACGAGCCCACCTCGCCACCATCGACCAACATCTGCTCGCCCTGTGGCGCCTCGACATCTCTCTCCAAAAAGACGAACAGACCGCGGCGTTCGCCTTCTACCACCAGTGCGCGCCGCCCATCCAGGCCTCCCTGCGCGCCTACGCCAAACACCTCGTCCTCGTCGCCCAGGCCACCCGGCAAATGACCTTGGCCCTCGCCGCCGCCCACTTCTGCCGCCACTTCTTCCCACAGGAACTGCGGCTATGGCACTGCATCGCCAGGGCCCTCGTCGCCCTGGACGCCGCCCCTGAGGCCACCTCCATCCTCGAGCAAGCCTATGCCGAGACACCACACCTCCTCACCTTGCTCCCTTGGCTCGACCTCCTCCGCGAACAACACGGACTCGGAGCCGCCCGCGCCGCCCTGCGCGGCGCACCAGGCCAGGCACTCCCCCAAGCGCAGCACACCGTGGCCGCCCTCGCCCTCGCCATCTCCACCGCCGCCACCCCAGACATCGAGCGCCATCTACACACGCTGACCAGCGGCGACCTCGATCCCGTGGCCTGTGACCTCCTCTGTGCCTGGCACAGCACCTCCACCGCCTGGGCCGCGCCCCTCGTGGCCTATCTCCAAGCCGGCCACTGGCGGCGCCTGGCCCTCACCCAGCAAGCCTTGCGCTTGCGCTTGGCCTGCACCTGCCTTGATGCCCATCACCCCCTCTTCGCCCAGGACTGGACCCACCTCGCCAACGGCGTCGACGGCCACTGCGCCCTGGGCTTCCTGGCGCTGCGCCGCAGCCAAGAGGCCATGGCCGCCACCCATTTCAGCACCGCCCTCGCCGAAGCACCGCAGCACTTGGTGCTGCTCCAGCAGCGCACCTACTTACATCTCCAGCGGCAGGAGTACTCAGAAGCGCTGCGACGCTTGCGCACCCTCATCGAACATCATTACCCAGAGCCGGGCATGATCTACCTGGTCCATGAATGCCTCTCCCATGCCTGCATCCCTGAGGAAGACCTGTAGGCGTCACCCAATAAAGCGACAAAACCACCTCCAAACGCCCGTAGTAGGCCACCGCGTTCGGCCCTCGCGAGGCAACACAAACGGGCGTGCCGTTTACATCAAGGCCGGATCGGCTATAGTGCCCGTCGATGCTGCGTTCATGAACCTGCAGTGCCATTGTGCGACCCTGCCTACGCAATCATGCAATCTCATTCAACATTTTCTCAGGCACATCACGCTGCACGAGAGGCTAAGATGAGGATGACCTTCCTCGGCACGGGTACGGCGTGGTCCAAAGCACCCGGCAATTACAACAACAACGTTCTCGTCTCTACCGCCGACCAGCGCTGGCTCATCGACTGTGGCACCACGGCGCCCCTCGCCTTGCATCACATGGGCCTGAGCGTCGCTGACTTCGACGGCGTCCTCATCACCCACCTCCATGGCGACCACGTCTTTGGCCTAGAAGAGACCGGCTTCTACAACTATTTTGCCCTCGGACGAAAGGTGAAGCTGTGGCTGCCGGAGCTGCTCTTGACCCGTTACTCTGGCATCGACGGCGAGGACCTGTGGGAGAACTGCCTGCGCGGCCCCATGGGGACCGTCCAGATGCTCGACGGCTCACCGCGGGAAGTGGGCCTCCATGACTACTTCGATGTCGAGCTCCTCGTCGCCAACCAACCCACCCTCATCCACGGCACCAAGGTGGAAATCATCGCCGTCGATCACGTCCCAAGCAAGCCCAGCTTCGGCCTCATCCTCAACGACACCGTCGCCTACACCTCGGACTGCACCTTCAGCCTCGAGCGCATCTCGCGCCTACTCGACGCTGGGGTCACCACCCTCTTCCACGACGCCTACTTCGGACCACCCTTCGCTGGCCGCGTGCACACCTCTGTCGAAGAACTCCTCACCTTGCCACGCGATCTCGCCGAATGCCTCGTGCTGATGCACTACAACGACGATGCCTCCGCAGAGGAACGCCAACGTGTCATCGACGCCGGCTTTCGCCTCGCCATCAAGGGCGAAGCCCATGACTTTTCTGCTGTCTCTAGCGCCGAGCCGTGAATGCGACCAGAACTTGCCTTGTTGCATGAGCAACGTGTGGCTTCGCCCCGCACTCCAAACGCCTACAGATGAACCGCACGCAGAGGTTTTAGCATGATTGTGTGCCCCAACTGTAACAACGAATCCGCCGATGACGCCCTCTTCTGTGGCTTCTGTGGTGGTAAGTTGGCCACCGATGGCGACAAGAAGACGCTCTTCGGCCTCAGCGCCGTGCCCAGACAAGCCCTCGCGCCGGCTGGCGGCACGCAACCACCGGCCGCAGCAGAGCCCGTTCCACCCGCAGCGCTCACCCCTGCCGCCGCCGTAACGAAGCACACCGAACCAGCCCCTGAACCCCGCCGCGTCGAGCCAGCCCCTGAACCCCTCCGCGTCGAAGCGGCACCGGAACCCCTCCGCGTCGAGCCAGCCCCTGAACCCCTCCGCGTCGAAGCGGCACCGGAACCCCTCCGCGTCGAACCAGCCCCGGAACCACGCCGCGTCGAAGCGGCACCGGAACCCCTCCGCGTCGAGCCAGCCCCTGAACCACGCCGCGTCGAGCCAGCCCCTGAACCCCTCCGCGTCGAGCCGGCACC
>Ga0334883_1004208_pt1 | contig 14139 bp, 15 predicted proteins | sample GraSluR1_MG_6_FD_207230 | JGI IMG/M metagenome (GOLD analysis project Ga0334883, IMG submission 207230) | Sludge microbial communities from methane-producing bioreactor in Wageningen University, Netherlands - Granular Sludge_09_05-R1 | ecosystem: Engineered > Bioreactor > Anaerobic >... | reverse complement strand
AACACGACCGCCCAGGACGACCGGCCGGACTGGAATCCCGGCGACACGCAGACCCTGGACCAGGAAGCCACCCGGCACGATCTGGCCTTGACGTCGCGCACCCGGCTGAGCCGTCAGGCGCGCTTGAAGCTGGGCGTGCAGTGGATGAGCGTCGAGGTCGACCAGGACCGCACCTGGGATACCGAGTCGGGCGACCCGTGGTACGGCGTCCTCGGCGATCACAAGCGGACTCGCCTGGGTTGGGACCTGGCGCTGCAGATGCGCCCCCGGCGCAACCTGCCGCTCGATATCGGGTACCAGGGTCGCGATCAGACGCTGGAGCGTACCGAGCGCGGCGGCGCCGAGACCACCTGGCAGGTCAATCGCGTGTTCGCCAGCGTGAACTGGTTAGCCACTGGTAGGTTGACGGTCTACGGCATGGCCTCGTACGGCAAGGAGACCTACGAGTTGGTCGGCGTCGAGGATCCCGCGGCGACCATGGGCGCCTTCAACTACGACGGTACGACCGCGCGTTTCATGCCGGGGGCCGTGTTGCAGGTGACGCGCACCTTGCAGCTCGAAGGCATGTACGAGGGGATTCACTACGAAAACACCGGCCACGAGTCCGCGCGGCTTTCCGCCGTCGAGGCCGATCACGACCGCGGTCTGCTACGAGCCCGCTGGCAGGCGCGGCCCCGACTTGCGGTCAGCGCAGCCTACCGCCGCAACATGCTGGACGAGAATCGCTGGGACGACTACATCCAGGATCTCTACAGCGTTTCGCTCAGCGGAACGTTCTAATCGCCGGAATCGCCCGGCGTCACCGGCAGACGGCGACCGGGGTCCTGCGCCAGCGCAGGACCCCGGTTGCCGGCGGGAACGGGCTACAACCCTAGGTCGCCGGCCGCTTCTACCAGCGCCCCGAGCACCAGCGCGATCACCTCGTCCTGTTCCAGCCCCAGCGCGGCGGCGCCCGCGGCGATCTCCTGCCGGCTGACCTTGGCAGCGAAGTCCTTCTTCTTGAGCTTCTTGCGCACCGAGCGGACTTCGACCTGCGCGAGCTTGCGTTCGGGGGTGACCATGGCGCAGGCCATGCAAAAACCGCAGAGTTCGTCGACGGCGAAGAGCCAGCGGGCGCAATCGTTCTCGCGGGGCACGCCGGTATGGCTGGCGTGCGAGAGCACGGTCGCAACGAAGTCCTCGGGGTAGCCCTCGGCCCGCAGGATCGCCGCCCCCTGGAACGGATGATCCGCGAGGTCGGGGTACTGCTCGTAGTCGAAGTCGTGGATCAGCCCGACCGCGCCCCAGTAGGTCTCGTCGCCGCCCGTGCGCCGGGCGGCGGCGCGCATGGCCGCCTCGACGGCGTACGCATGTCGGCGCAACGACTCGCTCTTAGTGTGGGCGTGCAGGAGCGCCAGGATACGGTTGCGGTCATATAGTTCCTGCTGGCTGGGCATCGTCGCACCTCCGGGAATCATCTCGACAGCCGTGAGCATGCCACGGCGAGGGCCCGGCAGCTATCAGGAATTTTGCACAACAACCGGTCTGTGTGTTAGCATGTTGCAGGGCGTCTGGCGGCGATCTCCGGGCACGGGATGGCGGCCGGCCCCCGGGAGTGCACCATGCCCGACCACCTGATCCTCATGGCGAGCTACCCTGAGGTCGGACTGAGCAAAGCCCGCTTCATCCCCACGCTGGGTCACGAAGGCGCCGCGCGGCTGCACCGGCGGTTGACCGAGCACACGGTGGCGGTCGCGCGCCGCTGGCGGGCCAGTGGGCGCAGCCGTCGCGTGTTCGTGGCTTGCGACGGCGCCACGATCGGTGAGTTCCGCGCGTGGCTCGGCGACGATCTCGCGTACGACCAGCAACCCGGCGGCAGCCTGGGCGCGCGTTTGGCCATCGCCATGGTCCGCGCCTTCACCCGCGGCGCTGACCGCTTGGTCCTCGCCGGAGCGGACTGCCCGAGCCTGGACGCTGCGCAACTGGCCCGGGCTTTCTTCGCCCTCGACTATACCGACTGCGTCATCGGGCCGAATCATACCGGCGGCTACTACCTGGTCGGACTGGTCGCCCCCACGCCGGCATTATTCGCGGGCATCCCCTGGGGCACCGGAGCGGTGCTGTCGCGCACCCTGGCCACCGCGCGCAACGAGAACCTGCGCGTCGGCTTGCTGCCAGCGCTGCCGGTGATCGGCGGCCCGCGAGACCTGATCCACGCGGCCGAGCTGCTGGCGCCGTTCCCCGTGCCCGGGTGATCGGCGCCGCCGCCCGCCGGGTCAGAGTTCCAGCTCGCCGCCGTGGTCGCGAAGCCAGGCCATGCATAGGGCGTGGTCGGGATACGCCCGTTCCACGCGCGCGCGCCACTGCGGGCCGTGATTGACGTGCTCCAGATGGCACAGCTCGTGGATCACCACGGCGTCGACCACCGGCGCGGGGGCCATCACCAGTCGATAGCAGTAGGAGATGGTGCCGTTGGTGGTGCAGCTTCCCCAGCGGCTGGTGCGCTCGCCAACCACGACCCGCCGCGGCTGCAGATGCAAACGACGGCCAAGGACGGCGGTGCGCTCGCGCAGGTGCCGGCCGGCAAACCGCCGCAGCCAGGCGTCCAGCGCCGGCCGCGGATCCAGCACCAGGTCCGCCGGCAGCTCGAGACGCAAGCACTCGCCGTCGACCTCGATCCGCGGGCGTTCGCGGCCGTCCGGCAGGGAGCGGACATCCAGCCGCAACGAGCGGCCCAGCAGCGGCAGTTCGCTGCCCGTGGCCCAGTTCCGGCGGCGAGGCCCGTTCCAGACGTCGTGCTCGATGACCTGCGCCTGCAACCAGTCCGCAGCCTGGGCCAGCAGCTCATCGACATCGCGCCGGCTGGCCCAGCGCGGCAGGACGACCTCCGCGCCGCTGCGCCGGCTCACGGTCAGGCGCAGGTGGCGCGCGCGGCCGCTGCGCCGCAGGCGCAGCCGCAGGGGGCGGCCGCCGACGAGGTGGATTTCTTCGCGGAGCTTCATCAAGGTAGAAGTTGCCAGGCGGGCCGATCGGCCGCAAGCTTGGCCTGATTGCGCCCGCGCCGCGCCGGGTTGCCGGTAAAAGGAGGATCGATGTTCTTCCTGCGAGGACGCCGCCGCCGCCGTCTCTTGCAGACCCCGCTGTCGCCCGCGCAGCGGCAGGTCCTCGCCGCGGCCGCGCCGCTGTGCGCCGCCCTGCCGCAACACCTGTGCCCGCGCCACGAAGGGGTCGTCCAGGTGCTGCTGGCCGAGAAACACTTCGAGACCGCGGGCGGCCTCGAGCTCAGCGAAGCCATGCAGCTCGCGATCGCCGGCCAGGCCGCCCTGCTGCAGTTGCGCCGGGGAGCCGACTACTACCCCGGCCTGGACACGATTCTGATCTATCCGGACAGCTTCGTGGTGAACGAGCCTGAGCCCGATTCTGACGGTCTGGTCCACGAGGGACCCGATGAACGCGCGGGCGAATCCTGGCAGCGCGGCGTTGTCGTGCTCAGTTGGCGGGATGCTCGGCAGGAGTCAAAGCGGCGCGACGGGTATAACGTGGTGCTGCACGAGTTCGCCCACCAGCTCGACGACCAGTCGGGCGAAGCCGACGGCACACCCATATTGCCGACCACCGACCTGGCCGCGCGGTGGCCGGACGCGTTCCAGCCTGCCTTCGAGCGCCATCAGCGCGATCTGCGCCGCCGGCGCGAGGTGCTCTTCGACGCCGACGCCTCCGAGAGTCCGACCGAGTTCTTCGCCACCGCCGTCGAGTTGTTCTTCGAGTTTCCGCGCGACCTGCGGCGCGAGTTCTCCGCCGTCTACGCCGTGCTCGCCGAGTATCTGGAGCTCGATCCGGCTGCCTGGCCGGATCGAACGCTTCGTTCCCCCAACCAGAGGTGAGATCATGATTCGCCGCGATCGTCGTTCCGCGTGGTTCGCCTGGTGTTGCGCGCTCCTGGGTGGCGCCGCCGGCTGCAGTCAGATGGCCGACCTCGGCCTGGACGGCGTGCTCGGCGGCGCGCGACCGCTCGACGAGCGCACGGTGGTCGCAGGCCTGAAGGAAGCCCTGGCGATCGGCACCGAGCGCACCGTCGAGCGCACGCACACCCGCGACGGCTACCTCGGCAACGCACTGCTGCGGATCGCCCTGCCGCCGGCCGTGCAGGATCTAAGCGGAACCCTGCGCAGCGTCGGACTGGGCGCCAAAGTGGACGATTTGGCGGTCGCGATGAATCGCGCCGCCGAGTTGGCCGCGGGCGAAGCCACCGCGCTCTTCGTCGAGACGATCAAGGGGCTGACGCTGCAAGACGCCTGGGGCATCCTGAAAGGCCACGACACCGCCGCTACGGACTACTTCCGCGAGCGCACGGCCGCCGCGTTGACCGCGCGCTACCGGCCGATCGTCCAGACCAGCTTGCAGCGGGTGGGCGGCTACGCCGAGTACGAAGATCTCGTGGCGCGCATCGAGGCGCTGCCGCTGCTCGAACCGCCCGACCTCGACCTCGTCGGCTACGTGACCGACCACGCACTCGCGGGACTCTTCACGGTGCTCGGCGAGGAGGAGCAGCGGATCCGCGCCGATCCGCTGGCGCGGACCACTGCGCTGCTACAACGCGTGTTCGGCGCGCCGTAGGCGGTGTAGAACCAAGCGCCGCACGATCAAGCCAAAACAGAGAACCGAAAGCGCGTTGATCACCGGCCTGACCGCCATGGCATGGCGCAGAACCTCGACTTCATCGAGAGCCGCCGCCGCGAACACGACGATCACAGCGCACAGATAGAAGAACAGCAAGGTGGTGATGAGCAACCGATCTCGGCGATGCAACGCAATGGTCAACACGATCAGCGCTAGCAGCGCGGCGCCGGCGTGCCGCCCCAGAAGCAACCGGTTGTACCGCCGCAGGTCCCGATTGCAAAGCGCCGACAGTTCACGGGTCACATAGATGTTCTTCACGTCGCGAAACCGATCGGACCACGCTTGGCCGTTACGCGCGAGCGCCTCGCGCAGGAACTGGGGCCAAGTCCGCCGCAACACCAGATGATTCACCTCGTCGGCGAACAGGTACATTTGGAAGTTGTCCCGCAGTCCCAGCGCCGCGGCGGTCTCGGGATACGCGCGCTTGATCGCGTAGTACGGCGACGTTTGCAGAGCCTGGCGCACATTGTCTTGCAGGACCGCCAACCGCGGATCATCGACGTCCATGGCGGCGAAATGGCGCGCCGAATAATTCTGCAGCGTGATCGAGAGATTCTTCGTGAAGAAGAAACGATCGCGAGCGTGGTGATTGGCCAGCGCCCAGGACAACAGGAAGCAGGAGACCACGGCCGCATACAGGAGGCCGTGGCGCAATCCCACTCGCCAGCATCGCCAATCCGCCAGGACGATCACGAGCGCGATCCCGGGGACCAGCACCAGCAGCGCAGCTTTGGTCCACACGCCGAGACCCGTTGTGATCGCCAGCACCACGACCCTGCGCCAACTCGGCGCGCGCGACGTCCAGCCGGCCAGGCAGAGCATCGTCACCACCAGAAGTTGAGCCAGAGTCTCCGGCAAGAGAACGAACTGGTAACTGACCGATGGAAGATCCAGCATGTAGACCAGAGACACGAGCAACGCCAACCAGGGCGACCGCACGACGAGATAGGCCAGCCAGAACAGCGCGATGGGAATCAACAGACCGATCACCTGTTGGATCAGGATCGTCGCCTTGACGAGCGCGCGCCCTTGCGGATTCGTCCCCCCCCCAGTTGCGCAGTTCGATGCTCGCTTCGGAGGGCTCGACGCCGGCAAGCTTCGCCGCGGCGTTGAGCAGCAACGCGTACGACGGCGGCCGCAGATCGTCCCACACGCCGACGCTCGGATCGCCGAGAAACGCATCGATGCGCTTGGCCAGTCGAATGTATTCGAGGCTGTCGGGCGTCGTCACGCTGTCCGACCCGAACTCCCCGACGAGCAGCGCCTGAAAGGCGAGCGAGGTCCCCAGAGCCACAACCAGTGCCAGGACGAGAGAGTGGTTGCGACGGCACGCGTAACGCCGCCCGCCGCTTGGAATTCTATTTTTACCAGCGATGACGGCAGTATCCATCGGTCATTGGCGCCGGGTCTGCCGCGCCAGCCGCGCCTGGACCTTGTCCGAGGCGAGCTCGCGCCGCGCGTCCGCAGCGATCCAGCGGGCGCTGCGCGCGCTCACCTCGCCGCCGAGCGCGCGCAGTTGCGCGAGGACGGCCTCGGCCCGGGCGGCATACTCGGTCAGGTTCGGCGCGCGTCTACCCATGGAAAACACCCCTCGGTCGATAGCCGGTGATCCCACGCCGGCGCCGCGAGGCCGCCGCGCCGTTCGGTCGCCATCCCGAGCGACCGCCGCCCCGCGCCCCGCCTAACGCCGGATCCCGTAGTTCGGCGCTTCCTTGGTGATCAGCACGTCGTGCGGATGCGATTCGGCGACCCCCGCCGCCGTGGTCCGCACCAGGCGGGCCGTGCGGTGCAGCTCGGCGATCGAGGCGCAGCCGCAGTACCCCATGCCCGAGCGCAGACCGCCCGTCATCTGGAACAGGAGATCCCGCGCGCGTCCCTTGTACGGCACGCGTCCCTCGATGCCTTCGGGCACCAGTTTCTCGGCGTCGCTGACGTCGGCCTGCCCGTAGCGGTCCTTGCTGCCCTGCTGCATGGCGGCCAGCGAGCCCATGCCCCGGTACGTCTTGTAGACCCGGCCCTCGAAGAGGACCTTCTCGCCCGGCGATTCGTCGGTGCCCGCGAGCAGACCGCCCATCATCACGCAGTCGGCGCCGACGGCGATCGCCTTGACGGCGTCGCCGCTGTAGCGCACGCCGCCGTCGGCCACCACCGGGATGACGGCGGGGCGGGCGACCGCGGCCACGTTCATGATGGCGGTGATCTGCGGCACGCCGACGCCAGCCACCACCCGCGTGGTGCAGATCGAACCGGGGCCGATGCCCACCTTCAACGCGTCAGCGCCCGCGTCGATCAGCGCGCGCGCCGCCTCGGCGGTGGCGATGTTGCCCGCCAGGATCTGCTGGCTCGGGTACTTGCGCTTCAGTTCGCGCACGGTGTCGATGACGTTCTTCGTGTGGCCGTGCGCCGTGTCGACGCAGATCAGGTCGACCCCGGCCTCGACGAGCAGCTCGGTCCGCAGCAGCAGATCCGACCCCACGCCCACGGCCGCGGCGACCCGCAACCGGCCCAGGGGATCCTTGCTGGCCAGCGGGTAGTCCAGCTTCTTCTGGATGTCCTTGACGGTGATCAGGCCGCGCAGTTCACCGGCGTCGTTGACCACCAGCAGCTTCTCGATCCGGTGCTGGTGCAGCTTCTCGGCCGCCTGCTCGAGCGTGGTCCCTTCCGGCACGGTGATCAGGTTGCGGCTGGTCATCACCTCGTGCACGGGCCGGCTGGTGTCCTTGACGAAGCGCAGATCGCGGTTGGTCAGGATGCCCACCAGCTTCTCGCCGACGGTGATCGGCACGCCGGAAATCTTGTAGTGGTCCATCAGGCTCATCGCCGCTTCTATGGTCTCGTCCGGTCCCATGGTGATCGGCCGGGTGATCATGCCCGATTCGCTGCGCTTGACCCGCTCGACTTCGGCGGCCTGCGCGCGGGGTTTGAGATTCTTGTGTACGACACCGATGCCGCCCGCGCGCGCCATGGCGATCGCCATCTCGGCTTCGGTCACGGTGTCCATGGCCGCGGACAGAAAGGGGATGTTCAGCGTGATGCTCGCGGTCAGGCGCGTCGACGTGTCGATCTGCGCCGGCACCACGTCGCTGTAGGCCGGCACCAACAGCACGTCGTCAAACGTCAAGGCATCTGAAAGACCGCCGCCGGCCGGGGTCAGGTCTTCGCTGTTCTGCATGCGTCTTGCCTTCCTGCCGGCGCCGCCGTCACGGTTTGAGCACCCCGATGAACGGCAGATTGCGGTACTGTTCCTCGTAGTCCAGGCCGAAGCCGACCACGAATTCCTTGGGTATCTCGAAGCCGCGGTAGTCGACTGCGATCGGCTGGACGCGGGCGGCGACCTTGTCGAGCAACGTGCAGATCCGCAGGCTGCGGGGCGCTCGCGTCCGCAGCAGGTCCACGAGATGATTGAGCGTCAGGCCGCTGTCGACGATGTCCTCGACCAGAATCACGTCGCGGCCGGTGATACTCGCGACGAGGTCCTTCTCGATCTTGACCACGCCCGTCGACTGGGTGCCGCCCTCATAGCTCGAGACCGCCATGAAATCGACCGCGTGCGGGATGGAAATGCAGCGGGAGAGATCGGCCAGGAAGACGAACGCGCCCTTGAGCACACACACCAGGATGGGCACGGTGCCGGCGTAGTCGCGGCTGATCTCGACGCCGAGCTGGCGAATACGCAGGCCGATTTCCTGCGACCCGATGAGCACCCGGTCGAGATTCGGCTGGCGGCGCAGGATGTCCTGGTCGTCGTAGGTCACGTCGTCTCTCCGTTCACTGGCTCGACCACGCCGGCGGCCGCCTCGCTCCAGCGGCGCCGCTGGCGCAAAATCTCAGCGATCTTGCTCGTGATCAAATCGATGGCCACCTGGTTGTGGCCGCCCTCCGGGATGATCAGGTGCGCGTGCCGCTTGCTGGGCTCGCAGAATTGCAGGTGCATGGGCCGGACCACCTGCCGGTACTGGCGCATCACCGAGTCCAGGCTCCGCCCCCGCTCCTGGATGTCTCGCTCCAGACGGCGCAACAGCCGCTCGTCGGCGTCCACGTCGACGAACAGACGGATGTCCATCAGGCTGCGCAGCTCCGCGTTCTCCAGCACCAGGATGCCCTCGACGAACACGATGTCCGCCGGCTCGACGCGGCGCGTCACCCCGGTGCGGCTGTGCGTAGCGTAGTCGTAGACCGGTACCGCGACCGCCTCGCCGGCACGCAACGCGGCCAGATCCCGGATCAGCAGCTCGGTTTCAAACGCCTGGGGGTGATCGTAGTTGATGCGGGCGCGATCCGCGGGCGGAACATGCGAATTGTCCCGGTAATAGGAATCGTGGTGCAGGATCGCCACGGTGCGGCCCGGCGCCGCTTCCCGCACACGCTCGGCCACGGTCGTCTTGCCGGAGCCGGAGCCTCCGGCGACACCGATGATCACCGGCGGCAGCGGGTGTGGAATGCGGTGCGGCATGGGCGAAAAGTATCCGGGGCGGCCGCCCGTGTCAACGGCGGCCGGCCAGCCGGCCGGCGCATTGACCTTGACTCGCGCGAGTGCCATATTCTAGCCTGCTTGTCGGGGTCGAGCCGTGAGGATATCTCGTTGCAAACAAACCGATATCCGTCCTTCATGATCCGCTCCGACTCCGGCACGCGCGGTCCGCTCCTCGGCTTCGGGACCGACCTGTGCGCGATCGACCGCCTGGCGCGGGCGCTGGCCGCGCCGGATCGCGATGTCCTGACCGCCATGTTCACACCGGCCGAGATCGCGGCGGGGTTCGCTGGCCGCGAACCCGCGGGCATGTTGGCGGCCTGCTTCGCCGCGAAGGAAGCGGTCGTCAAGGCGCTCGCCGCGGCGGGCGGGCAAGGTTTGTTTTGGCGCGACATCGAGGTGTTGACCGTGCGTGGCCGGCCTCGGGTCAACCTGCGCGGCCGCCTCGGCGACCTGGCGGCGCAGTTGGGCGTCCGCCGGATTCTGGTCTCCCACGCGCGCTGCCGCTGCTATGCGATGGCCAGCGCCCTGCTCCTGGCTTGATCAACCAACGACGGAGGCTGAGGATGCATCCCACGCCCACATACGACGAGAGACGGCGGAACTTCGACTGGTCGCTGGCCGAGCAGGAACTTGGCTACGCACCAGGCGCAAAGATCAACATCGGCTGGTATTGCAGCGACCGGATCTGCCAGCTCGGCCACGCCGCCAAGCCCGCCCTGATCTGGGAGGACAACACCGGCCGCAGCCGCACCTACAGCTTCGACGACCTGCGCGTCCGCTCCGACGCCTTTGCCGCCTTTCTGCTCGACCAGGGACTACAGCCGGGCGAACGCATCTGCCTGTTCATGGACCGCCTGCCCGAGCTGTACATCGGCTTTCTGGGCGTGCTCAAGATGGGCGGCATCGTGCAGCCTCTGTTCTCGGCCTTCGGCGAGGACTCGCTCTGGACCCGCCTCGACAACGCCGGCACCGCCGCCGTCGTCACGCAGATGAAGCACGTACGCAAGGTGCGGCGCATCCGCGACCGGTTGCCGTCGCTGCGCAAGATCGTCGTGGTCGACGCCGAAGACGCCGCGCTCAAGGAACTCGAGACCCCGCTCGCCCTGGACAGCTTGCCGCCGCCGGCGAATTTCCAGGTCTTTCCCTCCACCGCCGAAACGCCGTCCGTCCTGCACTACACCTCCGGAACCACCGGCCAACCCAAGGGCGCTCAGCACGTGCACTACTCGCTGGTGTCGCAGTACTTGACCGCCAAGTGGGTCCTCGACCTGCGCCCCGACGACATCTACTGGTGCAACGCCGACCCCGGCTGGGTGACCGGCACTTCCTACGGCATCATCGGCCCCTGGTCCAACGGTGTCACCCAGGTGGTCCTGGACGCCGGCTTCAACGCCGAGAACTGGTATGCCTTCATGGCCAAGCGCAAGGTGACCGTCTGGTACTCGGCGCCCACCGCCATCCGCCTCTTGATGCGCGAGGGCGACGAGTTGGTTCGCCGGTTCGATCTGTCGAATCTGCGCCATCTGTGCAGCGTCGGCGAACCGCTGAATGCCGAGGCCGTGATCTGGTCGGAGAAGGTTTTCGGCAAGCCGTTCCACGACACGTTCTGGCAGACCGAAACCGGCTGCATCGTGATCACGAACTTCCCCGGCATGAAGGTCAAGCCCGGCTCGATGGGCCGCCCGTTCCCCGGCATCACCGCCGCGGTGGTCGATCCGAAGTCCGGCGAGCCGCGCAACGCCGCCGGCCAGGTCGGCGTGATCGCGCTCAAGCCCGGCTGGCCCTCGCAGATCCGCGGCTACTGGAACAATCCCCAGGGCTACGCGGCCAAGTTCGCCGGCGGCTGGTACCTGTGCGGCGACCGCGCCAGCATCGACCCCGACGGCTACTTCTGGTTCGTCGGCCGCGACGACGACGTGATCAACACCGGCGGCCACCTCGTGGGCCCGTTCGAGATCGAGTCGGCCTTGCTGGAGCATCCCGCGGTCGCCGAATCGGCCGCCGTCGCCACGCCCGACAAGGTCAACATGGAAGTGGTCAAGGCTTTCGTGGCGCTCAAGCCGGGATACGAGCCGAACGACGACCTCGAGCTGGAGATCATGAACTTCATCCGCAAGAAGCTGTCGCCGCTGGCGATGCCGCAGGTCATCGCGTTCGTCGACAGCCTGCCCAAGACCCGCAGCGGCAAGATCATCCGCCGCATTCTGCGCGCCCAAGAGTTCGGCGAACCTGTGGGCGACTTGTCGACCTTGATGAACGATTGACGCCTGGCCCGGATTATTCATGAAGGACCGCCACCCTAACAGGGAGAAACCCATGCCGATCGACAAGCAGATGATCCTGGACTACGTGATCCGCGAATACCTCGAGGAAGACGACGACACCGAGATCACCTACAACACCGAATTGATCTCGGGCGGCATTGTCGACTCCTTCTCCATGGTCTCCTTGAAGCGATTCCTGGAGAAGAAGTACAACATCCAGATCCCGGACGCCGACGCCACGCCCGAGGCCTTCGACACCGTCAACAGTATTGCCGCTCTCGTGGAGCGGTTCGTCAAAGCCTGACCGCAGGCGGCAAGGGGACGACATGGCATTTTCGACCACTATTCGCCAAGCGTACCAGGACGAGCTGGCCGGCCTGCGCACCGCCGGCCTGTTCAAGGAGGAACGCTACATCCTCGGCCCGCAGGGCGCCGACATCGAGGTCGAGTTTCCGGCGGGCGCCGACGGGCGCCCGGTGATCAATTTCTGCGCCAACAACTACCTCGGCCTGTCGAGCCACCCCGACGTGGTCGCCGCCGCCCGCCGGGGCCTCGAGACGCACGGCTACGGTCTGTCCTCGGTCCGCTTCATCTGCGGCACTCAGGACATCCACCGCAAGCTCGAAAAACGGCTCACGGAATTCCTCGGGACCGAGGACACGCTCCTGTTCCCGTCCTGCATGGACGCCAACGCCGGCTGCTTCGAGGCCATCCTGGGCGAAGAGGACGTGATGATCGCCGACCGCCTCGTGCATGCCTCGATCGTCGACGGCATGCGCCTGTGCAAGGCGATGCGCGACACCTACAAGCACTCCGACATGGGGCATCTGCGCGACAAGCTGATCGAGCACCAGGACAAGCGCATCCGCATGATCATCACCGACGGTGTCTTCTCCATGGACGGCGACCTCGCCAAGCTCGACGAGATCGTGGCCCTGGCCGAAGAATACAACGCGATGGTCTTTCTGGACGACTCGCACGCCTCCGGCTTCATCGGCAAGACCGGCCGCGGCACCCACGAGCACTGCGGCGTGATGGGCAAGATCGACGTCATCACCACCACCATGGGCAAAGGCCTGGGCGGCGCCTCCGGCGGCTGCGTCAGCGGCCGGCGCGAGCTGGTCGAGATGTGCCGCCAGCGCGCGCGCCCGTACCTGTTCTCGAACACGGTGGCGCCGATGATCGTCGCCGGCACGCTCAAAGTGCTCGACCTCGTCTTCGCCAGCACCGAGCGCCGCGACCGCCTCGAAGCGAACACGAACTACTGGCGCCGGGGCCTGACGGAGATGGGCCTGGACCTCAAACAGGGCGAGAGTCCCATCGTGCCGGTCATGCTCTACAACGCCAAGCTGGCGCAGGACATGGCGCGCGATCTCTTCGCCGAAGGCATCTACGTGGTCGGCTTCTTCTTCCCGGTCGTGCCGCAGGGCGCCGCGCGCATCCGCACGCAGCTCTCCGCCGCCCACACCCAGGCCCATCTCGACAAGGGTCTGGCGGCCTTCCGTAAGGTTGCCGGCAAGTACGGGATCCTGGGCAAGGGTAAGCGGGAGATCACGGAAATGTACGGGAAATAGGCTCGCCGGGGGTGGCGGCGCTCGGCGCCGCCCCCGCCGCGAAAGGACGGTCCGCGCGATGTCCCACTCACGCACCATCGAGGTCGCCCTGCCCGACTGCCTGGAGATGTCGGCGGACGATCTGAACGTCCTGAGCACCACCCTGCAGACGATCATCACGCTGATGAGCGGCGGTTGTGACGGCGCGGAAGCCCACCTGCAGCGCATGCACGACCAACGCTGGACCGTCGAGTGGGGCCTGACCTGGATCGCCCGCGCGCGGCGCGACGGCAGCTACGAGGAAGCTACCGGCCCCACGAAGCAGGAAACGCTGGCCCGCCTCGGCCGCCTGACCAGCCTGCACGAGGTCGAGGGCTGCCCGTAACCGTCGAGGAGAGTCCTTGGTGGTCAACCTCGTTCCGCTGCTGGGCATCGGCGTGTTGCTGGGCGCGGCCTGGGCGCTCAGCAGCCAGCGCCGCCGCTTCCCCGTGCGCACGGTGCTCTGGGGCCTCGGCCTGCAGATCGCGCTGGCTTTGTTGCTTCTGCGGACCGCCGGCGGACGGGCCTGCTTCGGCTGGCTGCGCGGCGCGGTCACGCAGTTGCTCGCGTTCACCGATCCCGGCGCCGAATTCGTGTTCGGACCGCTGTTTCGCACCGGTCCGCAGTACATCGAGAACCTCGCGCAGGGCGCGAACTGGTGGCAGGGCCTGGACCCCGTTAGCGGCGAACCGGTAGCCCTGGGCATCGTCTTCGCGATCCACGTGCTGCCGATCATCATCTTTTTCTGCAGCCTGATGGCGATTCTCTACCACCTCGGCGTCATGCAGCGCCTGATTGCGGCCGCCGCCTGGATCATGCGCAAGACCATGCGCACCAGCGGCAGCGAGACGTTGTGCGTGGCGGCCAACATCTTCGTCGGCCAGACCGAGGCGCCGGTGGTGGTGCGTCCCTACCTGGCCGGGATGACCGCGAGCGAGCTGATGGCCGTGATGGTGGGCGGATTCGCGACGGTCGCCGGCAGCGTGATGGCCGCCTATGTGCGCTTCGGCATCGACGCCGGCCACCTGCTCACGGCCAGCGTCATGTCCGCGCCGGCGGCGCTCGTCATGGCCAAGATCATGTTGCCGGAGACCGAGACCTCGGCCACGGCCGAGGGCGCGCGCCTGCAGATCGACCGCCGGCACGTCAA
>Ga0334883_1004207_pt1 | contig 14146 bp, 8 predicted proteins | sample GraSluR1_MG_6_FD_207230 | JGI IMG/M metagenome (GOLD analysis project Ga0334883, IMG submission 207230) | Sludge microbial communities from methane-producing bioreactor in Wageningen University, Netherlands - Granular Sludge_09_05-R1 | ecosystem: Engineered > Bioreactor > Anaerobic > Unclassified... | reverse complement strand
CCTCTCCCAGGCCCGAAGGGCCGTCAGGGAGAGGTCGGCTGTTCGGGCTCGCAGGCGAGCCCGAACAGACGGGTGAGGGACCGCCCCGGTGAGAGCCACCGCCGCGACATGACGGCAAATGACACTTGGGCCCGTGCTCCCGCCGAGCGGCATGGAGGCGGCCGTGGGCTGTTCTACCTCTCCCAGGCCCGAAGGGCCGTCAGGGAGAGGTCGGCTGTTCGGGCTCGCCGGCGAGCCGGAACAGACGGGTGAGGGACCGCCCCGGTGAGAGCCGCCGCCCGCCACGGCCGTTGCCCGTTGCCCGTCCCGCGCCGGCAGGTCGCTATGACGGGCGGGGGGAAACTGGGGCCAATGGCGTGCCGGGAGTGTGACACCCGACCAGCGAGGAGAGACCAGTACCATGCGGATCTACATCCATACCGATCTAGAAGGCATCAGCGGCGTCGACCGGGCCGAGATGGTGCCGCGAGACAGCGAGGACTACCGGCTCTCCTGCGAGCTGCTCATGGGCGACGTCAACGCCGCCGTCGACGGCGCCTTCGCCGGCGGGGCCACGGAGGTCGTGGTCCTCGACAGCCACGGCGGGGGCGGCAACTTCATCCTCGAGATGCTCGACCCCCGGGCGCAAAACGACACCAAGCCCAACCGCAAGTGGTGGGGCGTGATGGACGAGCGCTGCGACGCCACCTTCTTCATCGGCGCCCACGCCATGGCCGGCACTCTCAACGGGTTTTTGGACCACACCCAGTCCTCGCTCACTTGGTACAACTACTGGATCAACCGCAGGAAGCTGGGCGAGCTGGCCCAGTGGGCTCTGGTGGCAGGCAACTTCGGCATCCCGCTGGTGATGGTCAGCGGCGATGAAGCCGCCTGCATGGAAGCCCACGGGTTCTTCTCGCCCTGCAAGACGGCGGCCGTCAAGAGGGGCGTGGGACGCCAGAGGGCCGAGGCGCTGCCTTTGGAGGAGGCCCGTGAGCGCATCCGCCGTGCGGCCGAGGAGGCGATGACGATCATCCCGCAGGCCAGACCCTTCTCGCCCCAACGGCCTCTGGAGATCATCGTGGAGTTCACCCGGGCCGACTACGCCGACGCCGCCGCGGCCGGCGGGCGTGTGGATCGCATCGACGCCCGCACCGTGCGCAAGGTCACCGATAACCCTCTGGACCTGTTCCCCTGGTAGGAGGCGCCCGCACCGCTCCCGGGTCTCCGCGCCTTTCGCTCCGCCAATGCCCCGCCTGCGCGGCGGGCGGCAGATCTCAGCACGACCAGCGGGAGGAACTCGCCATGCGTCTGCTATCCATCGCCGCCGTGCTCCTGTGCCTCGCGAACGTTCACGCCGCGGAGGTGCTGCGCGCGGACTTCGAGCCCGTCGGTGACGAGACCGCGCCGGATGGCTGGACATTCCGCCGCGCCCGGGGAGAGTGTTTCGGGCAGTGGGACCAGGAGCAGGCCGCCGGAGGCCTGCGCTCGGCCCGGCTGGCCATCCCCACCGACGGCACCGCCCGCGCCCACTGGGCCTACACCCGGCGCGTCCCCGTGGAGCCCGCTACCGGCTATCGGCTACGGGTGAAGATGATGCTCGCCGAGGTCACCGGCGAGGCCTACGTGATCTGCTACGAGAACGGCCAGGAAGTCCCGGACCACTGGCACGACACTGCGCATCTGAGCGGCAGTCGCGATTGGCACGAGCAGGCAATCGAGTTCCGCACAAGGCCGGACGCCCAGTGGCTGGTGGTGGTCTGCAAGCTGCGGCACGGCACGGGCTATGCCTGGTTCGATGACCTGATCATCGAGCAGACCGAGATCGCTCCGGCCGCGAGGGTCCGAGTCATCCCCGAGGACGACGGCTTCCCCCTGCAGGCAATGTGGACCCCGGCGCAGTGGACCAGGCAGGATGTGCTCCACCTGCTCCCCGGCCGGGTCAACCCGCTGTCCGTGTTCTTCTGGGGCGACAAAGCCAATGTCACGGCCCCGGCGATCGTGATTGAGACTCCCCACGGCATCACCCTGCACGGGCCCGTCGTGCGTGGCCGTGGTCCCATGGCCCGGGACGTGGAGACCGTACCGACGGCCGTCGAGAGAGGCGGCGAGGCCCTGCTGTCCTGGCGTTTCGAGATTCCCAAGGAGCCTCTGACGGCCACGCTGCGGGACAGGCCCTCGTGGGAAGGCTACCACCACCTCTACGCCGAGGTGGCCCCGGATGCCGTCTCCGGTGGCCATTTCCGGTGGCGCCTGGAGACCGGCGGCCAGTTGGGCCCCGAGCACGCGCTGGCGCTACAGATCGCCGCCCCTTTGGAGGGCAGGCTCACGCCGCCCGAGGACTTCCGGATCTACGTGCAGCACACCGGCGCCCTGCGCACCCCGAACGCCACGGTGCGCCGGGGTCTTGTTGAGTACCTGCAGGCCGCCGGAATCGTGGGTGGCTTCTGCATGAGCTTCTACGAGCCGGAAAGGACCGACGTGGACGCCCATCTGCGAGGCCTGGGCTTCGATCTGCACACCTGGCGCTTCGAGGGCTTCGCGGGCACGGCCGAGGGCGACACGGCGCTGGTGAACGTGAAGGGGGAGACGGTGACGGGGCATGTGTGCCCGGAGGCGCAGCTTCAGCGGGTGCAGCCGTGGTATGACTCGGTGAGGGCACACTATGAGGCCAGGCTCATCGGGGGGATCAAGCGCCTGGTCATCGACTACGAGCCCTCGACGTTCAACACGTGCTTTTGTCCCCGCTGCCGGGCGGCCTTCGCGCGGCGCTTCGAGCTGTCGACCGAGGAGTGTGCGACGCTCCCGGGCGCCGAGATACAGGCCAGGTACGGCCTGCAGTGGGGCCGGTTCTGTGCCGAGCAGCACGGCGCCATCGTCAAGCTTCACATCGCCCTGATCCACGAGATCGACCCCGAGGTGGCCGTGGGCCTGTGCAGTTGGCACGGCACGGCCGCCTCCGCCGACAGAGGGGCCGACATCACCCTCTTCGAGCCCGATGCCGCCTTCCATGCCCCGATGATCTACGCCTCCGGGCCCACGTACCATCAGGTGGTGCAGGAGACCTGCCGACGCGCGGGCCGGCCGGTGCTCCCCTTCATCGAGCTATCGGACATCTCCCAGCCCCGCAGCCTTTCGCCCCGGGAGCTGCGCCAGAACCTGCTGGCAACGGGCCTGTGCGGCGGCGAGGGAGCCTTCATGTGGGTGGGTATCGAGTGCTTCGACGCCGACTACATGCACGCCATCGCCCGGTCGGTGCGAGACATCCGGCTGCTGCGGTCGCACGTCCCCTTCTCCGGTGCCAAGGTGGAGTGGCTGCGGGTGGAGGGAGCCCCGGAGCGGGTGCGGGAGATCACCGTGGACGGCCGCCGGATTGCCGTGCCCTCCTCGACACCCTTTGGCTCGGTGCGCTGCCATGTGTGGGGCAATGAGGAGAAAGCCGTGGTGGCACTTCTGAGCTACGAGGAGACGGAAGCGCAGAACGTGCGGGTGTCGCTGTCCAAGCCGGGCCGCGCAGGCTATACTGTGCTGGACCTGTCGACCGACGCCGCCGCCGAGGCGCAGGGCACTCTTCCAGACAGCGGCTATGAGATCTCGGTTGCCCCCGGCGACCTGACGGCCCTGATAGTGAGTAAGAATCCATGACACCTGAGCCCCAAGAGGTTGTAGAGCCACCTGTGCAACGCCGCAGCTACCTGCGGCGCATCGAGTCCAGTGAGATGGGCAGCGCTCCGGTGCTGCGCACATTGATTACGCTGGGGATTCCGGCGGCCACCGCCGGGATCATGCAGACGTCCTTCGAGTTCGTGGACACGCTGTTCGTCAGCCGCCTGGGTAAGGAGGCCGTCAGCGGCGTGTCTTTGGTGGGGCCGCTGATGTTTCTGATGTTCGCGATCACCACCGCGGTGAACGTGGGCGTCTCGGCATTGGTGGCGCGCCGGCTGGGTGAGCGCAAGCTGGAGCAGGCCCGGCGGGTGCTGAGCTGGGGCCTGGTGGTCAGCGCCATCGTGGGTTGCCTTCTCACGGTGCTGTCCCTGCTATTCCTGGACCGCCTGCTGGGGCTGCTGGGCGGGAATGCCGATATCGTGCCCTATGCCCGGCAGTTTGGGCAGATCATGCTGCTGGGCATGCTGCCGATGCACCTGGGCACCACGGCCGACTCGGCGCTGCGGGCCCAGGGCGACACCGTGACGCCGATGAAGGTGAGCCTGTGGGCCAATGTGGTGAATGCGGCCCTCAACTGGTACTTCATCTTCGGCCTCGGGCTGGGGGTGCAGGGCTCGGCCCTGGGGACCTTCTGCACGCGCACGCTGGTCTCCCTGATCCTGCTCAGCCGGCTGTGGGCGCGGAGCACCGAGGTGCGGCCGGTATTCCCGTATATCTCCTCCTTCCGCGACGGCCTGCGCACCATCGGCGAGATCTACTGGATCGGCCTGCCGGCCAGTGTGGGCATGGCGGCGATGGCGGGCTCGATGTGGCCCATCAACCGCCTCCTGGTGGACATGAACCCGTATGCCGTGGGGGTGCTGGGGATCGGTATTCGCGTGGAGTCGCTGGCGATGGTGCCGGTGTTCGGTCTGTTCTCGGCGGTTGTGCCGATGATGGCCTACAACTACGGTGCCCGCTCCATCGCCCGCTGTCGCGAGGTGATGTGGACCTCCGCCTGGCTCTCGGCGGCGGTGATGGGCACCGGCGGGCTGGCCATTTTCGCCTTCCCGGCCGAGTTCTTCGGCCTGTTCGTCAACGACCCCGAGATGCTTCCGATGGGGGTGGAGTACCTGCGGGCGCTGACCCCCGTCTACCCGCTGGTGGCGGCCTCGATCATGGTCTCCGCGGGCTTCCAGGGGATCGGGAAGACCTGGGCCGCCATGGTGCTGCATCTGTGGCGCAATGTCATCATCAAGCTCCCCCTGGCCTACTGGTTCGCGGCCCTCTGGGGCGTGTCCGGCGTGTGGTGGTCGTTCCCGGCCTCCTCGCTGGCCAGCGCGGGCTTCTCCTTCATCTGGATGTACCTGGAGCTCAGGCGTCTGGACCTCCAGTTCGCTCAAGTCCCGGAGCAGGAGACCCCGGCGGAGACCGCCGTGGCGCCCATGGAGGCCGAGGCGCCGACGGAGGTCTAGATGCCTACATGGGCGCACTTATTGACGTTTGAGGCAAGTTCCGGGGCCGCAACCAAGCCGTCGGCCACCCCGTAGGTCGGGCTTTCCAGCCCGACTCGGCGATCCCGCCCCGCGGGATCGCCGCCTGGCCGCCGCACCGACCGAAGGCGAAGCTCCGTGCCATGCTCGTCGGTTTGAGGCGGAGCTTCGCTAGAGGTCCAGACCAAAAGTCCGGCTGGTCCGTTTCATGTCATTCTGAGCGTCCATCTCGCGCAGCGAGATAGCGAAGAATCTCGCCGAATGCCGGGAGATTCCTCGAGCTGCTCTTGCCGGGAGCGGACGCTCTGGCAATGACATCCCCGGCGAAGGTGGGGTTTCCGGCCCGACCTATAGGGACGCGCGAACGGCGGGAACGGCCGTGGCGCAAAACGGCGGGGACGGCGCCTGTCGTTCCTGGGACCGCGGGCGTCTCGACCGCATTGCCGTCCGCCCGGCAACGGCGGACGAGCAACGACGGCGGGTCCCGCCCGGCGGGTCCCGCCCGGCGGGGCCCACCCAACCGACGATCGGTGCCGCCCGCCGTTGCCGTTCCCCTCTCCTGAGCGGCCGCATCGCGAAGGAGAGCGAAGGCGGGTCGACAGACCCGCAGGGAGCGGCGCCGTTGCCGTCTCCCGCCACGCGCCACCGCCGTCTGCCGTTCACCCCTCGCCCGCGTTCCACACGGCCCCGAGCCGGCACCCCCGTTTCGTCAACAGCGCACCACAAGAAGGCGTGTGCCGTGCGGACCGCGAACCATCCAGATGGGTTTGAGTGCCGCCCGGGGCGCTCCGCGCCTGTGCCCATGCCCTGCCCCCCCCAACCGTGCCACCGACGATCTCCGGAGGTCTGCCGATGACCAACCGCACACACCTCAAGCTTTGGTTTGCCGTCGTGATCAGCCTCGGCCTCGCAGCCGGCGGTCATGCCGACTGCTACTTCACGATCCTGCACTTCAACGACCTCCACGGCTACCTCCAGCCCGTCGAGCAGGAGGGCAAGAGCATCGGGGGCGTGGCGCGGATCGCCACGGCAGCGAGAGAGGTGAGACAGTGGAACGACGCCCACGGTGTGGGCACGCTGTTTGTCGAAGCCGGTGACATCCTCCAGGGCACGCCCCTGTCCATGGTCTACCGCGGCGAACCCGACGTCAAGTGCCTCAACCTCATGGGCCTGGATCTGATGTGCGTGGGCAACCACGAGTTCGACTTCGGCCAGGCCAACCTCCGCCGCATCGCGGACCTCGCCCGGTTCCCGATCCTGTCGGCCAATATCTACGTCGAGGCCACCGGCGAGCGTTTGATGGCGCCTTACGTCCTGTTCGAGCTCCCGGATGGGACGCAGGCGGCGGCCTTCGCCGTAACATCCAAGGACACCGCGGTGGAGACGATGCCCGAGAACGTCGCGGGCCTGCGCTTCTCCGACCCGTACGAGGAATGCCGCCGTCTGATTCCCGAACTGAAGCAGAAGGCCGACTTCCTCCTGGCCGTGACCCACATCGGCTATGAGGAGGATCTAGTCCTGGCCCAACAACAGCCGGATATCGACGTGATCGTCGGGGCCCACAGCCACACCGCCGTCCAGCCCCCGACTGTGGTGGGCAAGACCCTGGTCTGCCAGGCCGATAGCTACGGCAAGTACCTGGGGCAGGTGGACATGCTGGTCAGCGGCGGAGACGTGGTCAAGCACCGAGGCTTCCTGCGCCCCATCGACGCCCGGATCGCGGCGGACCCGGAGGTGCAGAAGGTCGTCGATCAATACGCGGACCAGCTCTCCACGCGTCTGGCCGAGGTCGTTGCCACCGCCACGGTGCCTCTGGACGGCGAGCGGGACAACGTCCGCAGCCGGGAGACGAACCTGGGCAACCTCGTCTGCGACCTGTACCGGGAATACACCCAGGCCGACATCTGCGTGGTCAATGCCGGTGGCATCCGGGCGCCCATCGATGCAGGCCCGATCACCGTGGGCGATGTGCTGAAGGTCGCGCCGTTCAGCAATCTGATCGCAATCAAGGAGGTCAGCGGCGAGCAACTGTGGCAGGCATTGGCGCGGTCGGCGAGCCTCGAGCGTCCGGCGGGCGGATTCCTCCAGGTGTCCGGCATGCGCCTGACCATCCGGGGCCAGAACCTGGAGGCGGTGGAGGTAGACGGCAGGCCGCTGGACCGCGGGAAGACCTACACCCTGGCCGCGCCCCAGTTCCTCCTGGAAGGCGGCGACGGCTACGAGGTGTTCAAGACGGGCTCCGAGCCCAGGTACCTGGGCTACGCGGACAACGCGATCCTCATCGAGATGCTGGGCAAGCGCGGCACGGTGAGCCCGCAGGTGGAGGGGCGCATCGTGATCGAGTAAGGCGCTCGCCGCCCCGCACCCATATCCGGCGTCTGCCCGGCGCCACTTCCGGAGGCAGCCTGTGTCCTTGCTCTTCGACCCATCCGGCCTGAGTAATCCCGTGTTCTCCATACCCGGTATCAGCGTGCGCGACCCGGCGGCCATCTGGCACGACGGCACCTGCTACCTGTACTACACCCGGGAGATCAGCCGCCCGGGCACCCCCACCACTTGGGACATCGGTCTGGTGACCACCCGGGACTTCCGGAGCTTCTCACCGGAGCGCATCGTCACACCGGGCGGCTACGCTTCGCCGGGGAACGTGGTGCACGACGGCAGGCGCTTCTGCATGCCGATCCAGTCGTACCCGTGGCCGGCGGAGATCGCCCTGGTCTTCTCCTCCGACCTGCTGAGCTGGTCGGAGCCGGTGCACATCGTCCCGGCGGATTCCGGGCCCGGGTGGTGCCCGAAGCACGGGCCCATCGACGGCTGGCTCACGCCGCATGAGGGCCGCTGGTACTGCTACTGGGTGAACTTCCTGCGCGACACCGACCACCGCGCCTTCGGGGTGCACGTCTCCGACGACCTGGAGCGCTGGGAGAACCTCACGCCACAGGCGCCGCTCATCGACGGGAGTGCGTACAACCATAACGGGGGAGTGGAGAACTGCGCGGTCTTGGAGGCCCGGGGGCGGTGGCATTTCTTCGCCAGCGTGGGCGTGAACCCGCAGGCTCTGGCCCACGTGGCCTCGGAGGAGGGCCCGCTGTCGTGGCCGCCGCTGACCCCCGAGACGGTGCTGGACCTGCCCCACGACCGCTGGTGCAGATACCACCAGTCCGCGGTGTTCGTGGACGACTGGCGCGAGCAGTGCGGGCGCTACGCCATGCTCTTCCACGGGATCGAGACCCCTCAGGGGGAGGCGGCCTTCGGCCTGGCCTTCTCCGACGACCTGTGGCAGTGGGAGGCGCTGGATGCAGAGGGGTGAAGGGTGAACGGCCGGCGGCAACGGCACTGATGAGGCCTCACCCCCAGCCCCTCCGTTTGCGGGCGGGAGGGAGAACGGCTAACGGCCACCTCACCCCCCTGCCCCCCTCTCCCTTACGCCCGCAAACACCGCGGGCGACGGGAGGAGGTGGGGCGGCGGTGACGGCGTCCTCACCCCCGCCCAGCTCCTTCACGCGCCCACACGGCGGGCGCTTGGAGAGGGGAAAACGGCGACGGCGGGAACGGCCGTGGCGCGTGGCGCGTGGCGCGGAACGGCCGGCGGCCTCAGCTCAGTACGGCATCGGGTAGCCCTCGACCCCTACCGGCTTGGTGCAGATCCACGGGTTCTCCGGCAGACGGCGGAGCCGGGGCGTGGCCTGCGGGCCGCAGCCGCAGGGATAGTCGGCGGGGCTGTAACCCACAGTCTCGCCCAGCTCCTCCCACATCTGCGCGCTCTCCGTGCACAGCATGATGGGGATGTCCCTGTCGTACTGCCGGATCTGCTCGATGCAGAACTCGTAGATCTCCTTGCGCACCCAGTGTGGGAAGGGCTTGACCCTCAGCTCGGCGACTTCATCCACACTGTCACGGGCGGCCTCAAGGTAGACAGGATCGAGACGCTCGGGCTCGCAACTGCCCACCAGTTCGTCGTAGGTCATCCAGGCCAGGGTGAACAGGGCGATGAGGTCCGGGTGGGTGCGCTCGAAGACCAGGCGCGTCATCTCGGCGATCTCCTCCCGCCAGCCCACTACCGGCACGATAGGCTTGAACTTGAAGCGCGTCGTGATCCCCATCTCGTGACACTTGGCGGCCGCCTCGATGCGCTGCTCCATGGTGGCTGAGACGGCCTCGAGCTGCTCGCTCTGCGTGCGCCCCGTCAGGCTCCAGACGATGATCGTGTGCTCCCGGCCGGCCGGACTGACCTCCTCGAAGAAATCCACATTGGCGCTCTTGCTGTGGATCAGCAGATACCTGTCCTCCGTGGTGGCGAAATACTCGGCCAGGGCGGGGACCGCCCCGTACTCCGGCTCCAGGACCAGGGCCTCGGAATCGTCCTCGAACAAGAACGTCTTCTCCCACGGATTGGCCATGGCCAGCTCGTGAAGGTGGGGGATGTACTCCTCGATGTTCATCATGACGGTGATGATGCCGCCCAGGCCACAGTAGAAGCACTTGTGGGGGCAGCCGTTGGTGAGATGGATGCGCCAGGCCGGGCGACAGACGAGATCGGCGCACGGGGAGCCATCCCGCATCCCGGCGTCGCACCAACTGAAGGCGTCATAGCCGTAGGCGGCGCGCAGGGGGCCGCCGGCCTGGGGATACTCCTCGCGGAGCATGCGATGAGTCTCGGGCCACTTGCCGTCGAAGCGCATGACCCCCAAAAACAGCCCCGGCTCGCCGGGCGGGCTGGTGGTCATGCGTCCGCGGGCCGTGGCCCAGTTGCGCTCGATGATCGCCTCGGGAAGCTTCTCCAAAGAGACCGTCTCGACCGGAGTGTCGGCGGGGAGCGCGGCCAGCATCCGCTGGGCTCTGGCGCGCATCAGGGAGTCGTCCAGCACCTCACCGAGCACCATCACGTAGGGCGGCTTGAGAGCATACATGTTCGGACCTCTGGCCGGGACGTGGGCCGGGGCGGAAGCTCCGCTCCGGGGATGATGTGCTTTGCTCTGAGTGCATCCGCGTTCTATCCGGAAGGCTGCGTTGTCTCGGGAGGGGGCAGGACGACGGTCTTGGGCTCCTCGTCGGTGGTCCAGATCGTGGCGCCGTCGACTTTGACGGCCGTGGCCCCCATTGCCAAGATGCGCTCCACGGTGCCGTCGGGAGCGGTCTTGACATACAGGGCATGGCCGTCGGTACGCACTCGCCGATCGCCGATGGAGGAGACCTGGTGTGTCCGGAACCATGCGGTGCCCTCGTCGCCGACCGTCGCCCACATGGCACCTTCGCCGCTGCCGGTGGTGACCTGCGGTGCGGGCTCACCCGGGCGGAGCGGGCTGAGCACGGAGAGGAACTGGGCCCCCCGGACATCGCGTGCGACGGCACACAGCACGGTGTGGGTCTGCTCCTTGCCGGGGGTCAGGAAGTGCGTGCCTCGAGTCTGGTGCATCCGGGAGGCCCCCTGGACCGGGGAGGCGAGGTGTATGGCCAGGTCGGCGCCGGGCCGCCGCACCCGGGCGCACTGCCTGTCCAGGTCAAGGCTGCCGCCGCTGCCCTCACCCGCATTGACATGCAGGAGCCAGCGGAACTCGTGCTCGCCGTCCTCGGCCAGGGCCTGATCGGCGACGAAGAAGTGCCTCTCGCCCACCGACAGCACCGTACGGGCGAAACGGGCGTCGTTGTGGGCGCAGATGGCGCGGGCGGCGGAGACCTCGGGAGTGAAGAGCGCGCCGGTGACCGAAACGTCCACTCCCACATCCACCACGGCGCCCAGGGTAGTGGTGATCGGGGCGCCCTTGTCGTTGATGAGCACGAGGCTGTGGTGCTGCGCGCGGTTGGTCTTGTCCCTCTCGGCCCAGCCGCCGAACCCGCTGTCGAGGACGAGCGGCTCGTCACCCCTGGAAAGCACGATGGCCGTGGCATCCGGCTGCTCGTAGGCGCCTCCGGCGGTGCGGGCCTTGCCACGCTCGGCGCGGAGCAGGAGATAGGTGGCGTCGGGCCCCCAGTCACTGCGGAACACCACATCGCCCGACGCTTCCAGCGTCTGCCCCGGCTGCCAGGGGGGAGGGGTGGGCTCGACGCGGTCATCGTACAGCGCCAGGGCCTCGGGCAGTTGCGAGGCCGGCACTCCGGACAGCAGGTCCCAATTCCGGCAGTCCCAGGCGAAGAGCCCCTTGTGCTCCGGCAGCCAGGTGAGGGCGTAACTGTGAGAGGGGGTGAGGGCCGAGCTGTCGATGTTGGGGCGCAGACCGTTGGGCATGCGGATGCGGATGGACCACAGAGCGCCCTCCAGGGCCTGTGGGGGCAGCAGGTTCTCTCCGGTGACGTGGGCGTTGGCCGCCAGGAAGGGGATGTACAGGCGGGCGGCCTCAAACTGCCTCCCGGGGCCTTCGGCGTAGGCACCGTCGCGACAGATCTGCTCGCCCATGTGCTGGATCATCCGCTCGCGTGCCCTGCGGTACCAGGCCTTGGGGGTGCTGCGGCCGGCCGGGGGCTCGTAGTCGGAGATGGCCAGGGCGCAGAGGCCCAGGGCGGCATACTGGCGGATCTGACGGGTGTGGCCGCCCGCGCTGGGCCACGTGTAGCGACTGGTGTACAGCTCGTCTCCCAGCTCGTAGAGCAAAAGACGAGTCTTGGCCTCGAGGGCCTCCTGAGGCCTGAGGTAGCCGGCCAGCAGATCGTAGGCGATGGCCAGGTCCGCCGTGCCCTGAACCATGTGGTCAAGAGAGCGCCAGGTGTCGTCGAGAGCGGGGACACGGCAGCGCAGGAGGACTTCCGCGGCGCAATCGCCGTACTTGCGGTCGCCGGTGAGGACGAAGGCGAACGCCAGCGTCTTGGCGTCGGCGGCCTTCTCAACTGCGGGGCGACGACGGGTCTCGGCTCGGGCCACGGCGACCTTCACCAGTTGGTCCAGGCGGCGCCGCCACCGGTGGTAGGGCGCGCGGTCCAGTCGCTGCCGGATCGTGGGGATGTCGTCTCTCTGCACGAGGAGACAGGGGTGACGCTCCGGTGGGAGCCCGGACTGGGTCACACCGATCCCCAATCCGGCCAGGAAGGTCACCGTGGCGAACAACAGCAAAAGAACCCCGAAGACCACCGTGCGCCGGCGGAGCTTGAGACGACGGTGCTCGGGAACCTGGACTCTTTGTGTGTGCATGGTAGCACCCCGTCCGCCACACGGCGCGACCGACCGAGCATGTGCAGGAGGCCTGCGAGACGAGACGCTCAGGCGGTCGGGTCGCGGCTACGATTCTCGCCCGCCCGCCTCGGGACAGGCGCCCACCCAGGAACGTAGCTGGCGAAGCGTCGCCTCACACCGACGGCGACGGCGTATCAGTACCCCTGCGGCGTGCCACGGGTCCGGCGGCGAGCCCCCAAACGGCGGGTGGACGGCCTCGGGACTTGCCTCGTCTGCGCAGGAGTCGGCCTGTCGGAACGTCTAGCGGCCGCGGAAGACGGCCATGTCGGCCACGAACTCATCGAACAAGTAACGGGCATCATGGGGGCCGGGGCCGGCCTCGGGATGGTACTGCACCGAGAACACCGGAAGCTCGCGGTGCCGCATGCCCTCGATGGTATTGTCATTGAGGTTGACGTGCGTCTGCTCCATGCCGGTGCCGGCCAGGGAATCCAGGTCGACACAGAAGCCGTGGTTCTGGGTGGTGATCTCCACCTGCCCGCTGCGCAGGTCCTTCACCGGATGGTTGCCACCCCGGTGGCCGAACTTCAGCTTGTAGGTCCGTCCGCCCAGCGCCAGAGCGAGAATCTGCTGTCCGAAACAGATGCCGAACAGCGGGACCTTGCCCACCAGCTCCCGGGTTGTCGCGATGGCATACGTGATCGGGTCCGGGTCGCCGGGGCCGTTGGAGACCACGACGCCATCGGGCTGCAGGTCCATGATCTCCGCAGCCGTGGTCCGAGCGGGGACGACGATGGGCCGGCAGCCGCTCCTGAGCAGGCAACGGAGGATGTTCTGCTTCACCCCCAGATCGATGACGACCACGCGGTACCGCCGATCTGCTCGCAGCCGGGCGGAGCCGGGCCGCCGCTCCTCGATACCCAGAGTCAACTGGTGGGCGTCTTCGTCCTGGACCTCCACATAACCTTCACAACTCCACTCCCGCATCCGCTCGCAGGTGACGTCACAGGCCAGGTCGACGTTCACGATGCTCGGGGCCGCCTTGGCCTTCTCCACGAGGCTTTCCGCGCAGAGGTCCTCCGTGGAGATCACCCCCATCTTGGCCCCGTGTGTGCGGAGGTGGCGGGTGAGCATGCGGGTGTCGAGGCCACAGATGCCGATGATGCCGTGGGCCTGCAGATACTGCGACAGGCTCTGCGTCGCCCGCCAGTTGCTGGGAAACTCGCAGGCCTCCTTGACCACGAACCCCTCGACCCAGGGGCGCCACGATTCCATGTCCTCGGCGTTGATGCCGTAGTTGCCGATCTGGGGGTAGGTCATAGTGACGATCTGGCCACGATAGGAGGGATCGGTGAGGACCTCCTGGTAGCCGGTGAGTCCCGTGTTGAACACGACCTCGCCGTGGTTCTCACCTTCGGCACCGAAGGCATAGCCCTCAAACACCACCCCGTCTTCCAGCGCCAGCATCGCCGGTTTGTGCACAGTCAGTCTCCTCAAGCAGGTATCGCGCCAGGGGCCGCGGCCGGGCTGCGGGCCTGCGGCCGTATCAAACCCAAGAGCACATTATAGCCCCGCACCGGGGCGGCTGCAAGAAAACGGCGCGGAACGGTGGGAACCCTGCGAGGCGGCGCAGCCGTAGCCTTCGGCCGTTGCCGTCAGGTCCGCAGGACCGCCCGGCGCCGCGAAGCGGCGTCCTCCAGCGGTGGGCGAAAGCCCATCGCACCCGGTGCAGGCCACCGCGGCGGGGTACAGGCTCCCGCCCTACAAACGGCAGCACCCCACCGTGCCGTTGCCGTCTGCCGTCAGGTCCGCAGGACCGCCCGGCGCCGCGAAGCGGCGTCCTCCAGCGGTGGGCGAAAGCCCATCGCACCCGGTGCAGGCCACCGCGGCGGGGTACAGGCTCCCGCCCTACAAACGGCAGCAC
>Ga0334883_1004200_pt1 | contig 14170 bp, 15 predicted proteins | sample GraSluR1_MG_6_FD_207230 | JGI IMG/M metagenome (GOLD analysis project Ga0334883, IMG submission 207230) | Sludge microbial communities from methane-producing bioreactor in Wageningen University, Netherlands - Granular Sludge_09_05-R1 | ecosystem: Engineered > Bioreactor > Anaerobic >... | reverse complement strand
GTTATTACTAGTATTGCAAATATTATCATTGCTACTACTGAGATAAAGCCTGATTTTGAGTTTTTTTGAGGCCCTACACTGTTTGAGTTTCTTAAAACTAAGACTTTTCTTAGGCCACTAACACAACCCCTTGTCTTGTCTTGTCTTGTCTTGTCTTGTCTTGTCTTGTCTTGTCTTGTCTTGTCTTGTCTTGTCTTGTCTTGTCTTGTCTTGTACTTAGTTTTATTTTGCTCATTTTTTTTATTTACTTCTATCTTTCATTATATTTACTTGTCTCTTTTTCGCAATGAAAAACAAAATTCAAATATTAGCAAAAAAATAATGAATTTATAGAAATTACATTAACCTTTAAAAACATTAAATTTGTTTTAAAAAATAGCGAAAACTAATCTGAGTTTATTTGTTTTGGTTTAATTTTTTCAAAAATCCCAGCAATTATAAACCTTGAAAGCTTTTCTATTTTATCTTCTGCCATTTCAATGTTGTGATTTTTTATAAAATCAAAAATCATATAACAGTGAAGATTTATTATAGGTTCTTTTACTTGCTGTGTTGCCTCATTTACTGCGTTTTTCAAAAGTTTAAGCTTATATTCTTCAGCATAAAACAACTGAGACTTTACCCACAAATCAAGCTCCATTCTTAATTCTGGACTTAAAGATCTATCTTCGTTAAAAAAAATTATTGATTTATTTTTTTCTAAATTCACCTTAATTAAACTCGACAAATTGTTGTTTCCAAGCTGAATAATTGAAAGTATAAACCCTGAGGGAATATTTAGTTCTAAACATTCAGAAATAAGCTTTAATAAAGTATCGTTTTTCGAATTTTGAATAAAAATAAGGAGAATCTTATATAGATCCTCCTCTTTTTTTTTGTGCTTTTTTTCTTCTTTTTTTGAAGCAGACATTTCTTTTGCGGCCTTTTTCATCTTTTCTTGAAAGGCCTCATATGCTGATTCACTAAGTCCTTCTCTCTTGTCGGAGCCACTGAAATTTTCTAATAAATCCATTAAACTGGCATTACATCGACAAACACATCTTTATATTTTCTGCCATTGAATTTTTTTACTGCTTTTTCTCTAAATTTAACTACGCCATTTGAAAGAGAAAAAATTGTAAAATCTTTGCCCATTCCTGCATTTTTACCAGGAAAATATTTTGTTCCTCTTTGTCTAATAATAATTCCTCCTGCTTTTACGGCTTGTTCTCCAAATACTTTTACTCCGAGTCGTTTGGCTCGCGAATCTCGGCCGTTTTTTGTACTACCTCCTGCTTTCTTATGTGACATATAATTTTAATTATTGCTAAAATTGCCAGACTATATTAAAAGCATTTTTTTGTTTTTGCAAGTTTAAATCGCTTTATGGTATAATTATTTGAATAATCTTAATATTTATGAACAAAGGGCTAAAAAAAATTCTTGGAATTCTAGGTATTTTTTCTATTGTTCTTTTTTCTAATACTAGTGGCTTTGCTGAAGACATTACTGAAAATAATTCTTTAATTTCTGAAAACACAATACAGGATTTTGAAGATGAAATTATTGAAATTTCGATTTCAGAAGAAGAAATTTTATTAAAAAATACGATTGAGGACCAATTTCGTTTTTCTAAAACAAACCTAAGACAAATTCAAAATAGCTTACAAGACAAGGAATATCACTTATCGAAAATTGTTGAAACAAAAAATGACCTTGAAAGTCAATTAAAAATCCTAAATGAAATCATTAAAAACACTGAAGAACGCCTTAATACTGCTCTTAAATCTAGTGTTGAAACCGAAAATGAAATTAAACTTTTAAATGAAAAAATTGAGATTTTAGAAATTGCTTTAGAATATCAAAAACAATTACTCAAAGACTATATTGAAATATTATATAAAGAAAACAAAAAGTTTTTTCCTTATAGTGAGAATGGAGAAGTAAGCACCTTACGCCTTCTGCTTGCAGATAACTCGGTTGGAGATAATTTAAAAAACATCCAATATATAAATCTTTTAAATCAAACTGCTTATTATATTCTTGATAAACTCAATGAAATTTCCTTTGATCTTGAAGCCAAAAAAATCGATTACAATAATAAAACTGATCTTCTGAATGAATTGTTGGTTTCTATAAATTTTGAAAAAGAAAATCTTGAAGAAGAAAAAAATGCAAAAGTTTCATTTCTAAAACTAACAAAAGGTCAGGAAGAAATTTATTCACAATTAATAGAACAAAGTAAAATAGAGCAAAATGAAGCGATTGATACTGTTCGAGTTTTCAATATCGCAGTTAAAGAAATAAACTCAGAAATTGAAAAAAATGGAAGTTTTGATGTAAATAAGTATCAAAACCTTCTTGGAATGAGTTTTTCTTCTATTAGTGAATATAGAAAAAATTTCATACTTAATGGGGGTGAAGTTGGATTTGATTGGCCAATTGAACCAACTCGAGGAATTTCCGCATATTTTAGAGATCCTGGTTATGCTGGAGTGTTTGGAGTTAGGCACAATGCTATTGATATTCCTGCTTATCAGGGTAGTCCTGTTCGAAGTGCTGGGGATGGTGTTGTTTACAAAGCTGTTGATAATGGCTATGGCTATAGCTATATAATTATTGCACATGCTGATGGTTTTTCTACAGTTTATGGACATATTTCTAAAATTTTAGTACAGCCTTCGGAACTAGTTTCTATGGGCTCAATTATTGGATTAAGTGGAGGTATGCCCGGAACAAAAGGTGCTGGTTATATGACGACTGGACCACATTTACATTTTGAAATGCTTAAAGACTCAGAATTTGTTGATCCGTTATTATACTTACCTCTTTATGTGTTAACAGAAAAACAAATGGATTGGCTTCCTGAAAGGTTTAAAGAACTTTGGAGACTATCTGTACTTGAAAAAGCTGGCGGAAAAATAAGCAGAAATGATGAGTTTTAAACTGGGATAATTGAGTTTTGAATAAATTTTCGAGCTTTGATTTTTAAGCCTTTTTATGGGGTGAATGAAGTAGATGGAGTGATTGATTTATAGCTTTTATTAAACTATAATTTGTTTATGAAAAATCATGTAAATATCATCATAAAAACACTTTCTCCTCTCTATCCTGACGCAAAAACCGCTTTACATTACGGTGATGCGTTTCAACTTCTTGTTTCGGTTATTTTATCGGCTCAATGTACTGATGAAAGGGTCAATAAGGTTACTCCTGTACTTTTTGCGAAATATCCCGATGTTTATGCTTTTGCAGATGCTGATATTGAAGATATTAAAAAGATTATTTATTCAACTGGTTTTTATAACAATAAAGCGAAAAACATTCTTGGTGCTTCAAAAAAAATTGTTTCAGAGTTTAAAGGGAAAATGCCTCGCAAAATCGAAGATCTTTTGAAAATTCCCGGAGTAGCGAGGAAAACCGCAAATGTTGTTATGGGAGAGCTTTATGGAGAAACTTCTGGCATTGTTGTTGATACTCATGTTATTCGTCTTTCTGGAAGACTTGGTCTTGTTGATGAAAAATTTGTGCGAACAAAAAATGCAGTTAAAATTGAAAAAGTTCTTATGGAAATTGTTGATAAAGAAAAATGGGCGCTTTTTCCGAATTTATTAATTCTTCATGGAAGAGCGATTTGCAACGCTAGAAAGCCAAAATGTGATAATTGTGTTTTGAAGGGAGTTTGTCCGAGTTTTAGGAAAGTTTGAGGAGTTGAAACTTTATTTTTTGGTGCTTCTTTTTTTTAGGCTCACTGCCTTATTTATATTGATTTTTGTAAGGAATCCGTTTTTAAATTATTATATTAGCCCCAAAATCATAGTTGGAAACACTTAATTCTTTTTTTGAATTTTACCATTGACTTGGTTGTTTTATGTTATATAATGACAAATCTTTTAATTATACATTATGAAAGCTAGAGAAATTATATTTTTAACAAGTTTGCTTGGAGTTACAGGTGGGGGTGTTGCTTGCGATTCTATGAAAGGACAAACAACTACAAATATCGAACAAAGTCCAATTGTTTCAGACAGTGTTGTTGGTTTTGACAGAAAAGTTGAATTAAGATGTGGACATGATCTTCTTAGAGAAACTATTCGTGATCAATTAGTTCAAATTCTCGATTGCGAAGGCGAAGAATATTTTTTAACCTTTGAAGGATTATATAAAGAAAAAGATATTTCAGATGAAAAAAGAGTTGCCTTGTTAAGTAATGATTTAATTTGTGCAGATGGTGCTTGTACAATGAATATTTTGGTTTATGAAGATGGAAAAATGATTAATGGATTTAGTGTTGTAGGTATCTGTGGAAAGACAAAAGAAGAAATTATTAAGTTATTAGGTTCTGGTTTAAAACCAGAAATTGAATTATCAGGAGTAATAGATAAAAAAGTTGTTTTCTAGGTATTGTAATTTCTTTCTTTTTCTCATTGATTGAGTTTAAGAGCTTTAGGGAAATTTCGAAATTTAGCTTCTTTTTGTTTGACTATATTTACTCCGATTGGTAAATTTTGTTCGTTAAATTGTCATATTGGGGTGTAGCCAAGCGGTAAGGCAGTGGGTTTTGGTCCCACCATGCGGGGGTTCGAATCCCTCCACCCCAGCCAAATAAATATAACTCCGCACTGTTGACCCACTTACCTATGGAGAGAGGGCAGATTTGAAAGTGGCTTGTTTATACTTGTTGAAGCTCTTTGGGTTCATGCGAGGGTAGCAGACCCATTTCCTTTAGGGGAAGTGGCATAACAATGAATTTTATTTTTGTAATTTTTTTGATAGAATCTTTTTAGCTAATAAATTAACTATGTTTTATAAAGTATCAAATAGGCGTTTAATTCCTTTTGCCAAAAAGAATATTTTTATTCATACGAAAAATCGTGTGTTCCTATCTATCATTTATTAGTTCTAATAATTCTGTTTTTTTATGCTTGGCATTCTCTTTGTTTAAGAAATATAATTTTAATTTTTAAAGTTTGGCATGGAAGTTTTCTATAGTAAATATTAATGTTTTAATAATCATTTCAAACTTAAAATGATTTTTCAATATTTATTTTTTTTGATAAATTGATAATGAAAGTTGGTTTAAATATATGAAAATTTCTTGCATTATTTTATCTTCGGACTCTCACATAGACAAAGGAAACTGTGTTTTACATTGTTTAATTAGTATTCTAAAACAGAATTTCAAAGATTATGAGGTGATTTTAGTTGAAAACAGTGACTTAGATAATAAAACAAATTTTGAAAATTTGGACAAAATAATAGAAAAATTTAATGCTAAAAATATCAAATTTACGATAATCAATAACTATAAAAAACTGTCAAGGGGTCTGGCAAGAAATATAGGAATTGATAGTGCAAATGGTGAAGTAATAATATTTATCGATGATGACACAATTATTATTGGTGAAGACTCTTTTCAAAAGATTTCTAATTTAGCACAAAAATATGATTATGGGTACGGGGCATTAAGATATTGGACAAATCCGATAGGTTGGTTTGAAAAAAATTCCCAAGACATTCTAAAAAAACTAGAAAATGGGCAAAATGCATTTAAAAATCACATAGGCAAGATTCAATTGAAAATTCGCAATAACGAAAACTTGGACTTGCAACACTACTCTTTTATTGCAAATTTTGGTTTTTGCACAAAAAATCTTTTGAAAAAGACTACTGGATTTCCTGACTTTAAAGACTATGGTTGTGAGGATGATTATTTTATGTTTCAGCTGTTCAAAATTAGTGGAAACTACACAATCTTACGAGATATTTCAGTGATACATATTACACATAAAATTAATCCCAATACTAATTTTTCTTTATACTTTGAAAAACTTATTGCAGAAGGATATTTTTGGTTTCATGTAGGTAAAACATTTTTTGATCTTAAACAATTACGTAAAGATGAAGTATTAGAAAAATTATCTTCTTATCATCCAGATTATCGAATAGCCGTAGCTTATGAACAGTATCAAACATCGTGTCCACCAAATATCAAAAAAAAAGAGGTTTTATTATGGAAGCAGCGCATGCAATATCATTTTATTGATTTCATTCAGTTATTAAAAAAATTATTGGAAAGTTCTTGTTTAGATGAATTTATTAAAAATAGTAATTCCGATTTTGATAATATCATTCCATTTATCGATGTTTGTATTAAAAACAAACTTTGCAAAATTGACAAACGGGGAAGGATTAAAAACACTTTTAACTTTAAATACTTTCCTGATAGAAAATTTGATAAACAAAAATCTAGAATAAAATTAATATTTCCTTCTAAGAAATGGAATCAGTTTCCGTGCGATATTCACTCACGGGAAAGAAGAGTATCTTTAATAAAGGACAGGTTCCCATATACCGATTTTATTCGCATTACGCTAATAGGTGATGACGATTTGCTCACTATCCCATTAAGTCAATATTCATGGATCGAGACAAATACAATTGATCTTGATAAGCGAGTATTAAACACAATAAGATTTCATTGCCCAAATGCAGAGATTCATAATTTAGATTTATCGAAAAAAATAAATGGCATTAAGCCATCACAGACATTTATTACAGACCCTCCTTACACTTTACACGGAGCACTTTTATTTATTGTACGAGGATTAAGTCTATTAGAGTATAATGGAGAAATAAAAGAATTTTTTGTGGTTTTAAATTCGACTATGATCGGCGAAAACATGAAAATACTTCAAGAAATTCTTTTAAAAAACGGAGTTTGGTTACATGAAACCATTTTGAATTTTAACCAATATCACTTGCCGGAAAAATATCCAGAACGCACTAGGGCAAATAACTTCCTAAAGAATAATAATATCGATATAGACGCGGTTACTTATAGTTCTTCATCAAACTTATTCATTTTCCGAACAATTTCCCCGAACATAAGTGCCCTCGAATCTTTAGTGGAGAAAAATCAAATTTATAATCATCTGCTATGATACATTTTGAACTATTATCTTCAAACTCAATTGAGGAGTTGTCCAGAGAAAAAACTCTGTATATCTCGGATTTCAGATCCTTAGGAGAGTCTTTTGAATATGAAATCGAAAGTATGTGGAAATATGAGAACTTATTACCATGGATAACAAAAAAAGGCTTTTGTACCGTTAATGAAAGCAGTCAAAATTTATTGTATCCTTCGAACAACTCATTACGATTATTGAAATGTGAACAAGGAAAACAGCCGAGTATTTCTATAATAAAGAGACTAAAAGAAAAAGAACACATTCTTTCACAAATTAATAGTATTTGGACTGCAGTTCCACATCCAGAAATTGATGAAATAGCAAGAAAATATAATATCCAATTAAACTATAAATATTCAGATTTTATAGTTTATAATGACAAAATATCCGTTAAAAAAATGATGGGAGAACTTTCTCCTAGTTGGCATCAAATTACCGATTTAAAAATGCTTACAGAAGATTTTAAATCTGGGAAATATATCATAAAACGCTCAATTGGCGCTGGTGGCTATACCACTTTTTTACCAAACTCGAAAGAAATTCCACAAAAACTTTTCTCTCTCTTTTCTAACAATAATTTTAGTTGGTATGCTGAAGAAATCATTGATTCGATTCCCATGAGTATACAATGCTATAAAAAAGATAATACCATTACGGTTTTCGGTTATTCCAGACAAATAATGGGAAACGAGGTTGAGTTTATTGGTGCAGAGTTTTTGAAATTGGAAGCTTTAACAAATGATAAAGATCTTTACAACAATATTACAGAAACATTTTCAAGGCTAAGCGCTTTCCTTTCAAACTATAATGGATTTTTTGGAATAGATTTTTTTTATGATTCTCAAAAAAATTTTTATTTTCTTGAAATAAATGCCCGAATGACTGCCTTAACGATTCCATTTTTACTACACAATCTAAATATAACAAAAACATCTAAATTTTTTGAAGATTATGAAGGAGATGTTTCAAAGGTTAAATTTAAAATCACTTTTGACTCAAAATGGGAGACAAACGACATCATTATTTAAAAACAATGCACAAAAACATTATTTTTATTCCGCCATATTACGAAGGTACATCATTTCAAGACATAATTAATGGAATGAAATGGTCTATTGCAAAATATAAACTGCCAATTTCTCTGTTTGGCAGTTTAACTGTAAAAATAAATTCATCGGTATTTGGAAGTTTTGATGATTTCAAGGAAATAGAAGAATATCTTAAAAACCTAATATTGTTATCTAAAAATATAAAGATTGAAAAAATATTGTTTATTGATTTTTTCTCACCAGGCTTGGATGTTTTTCAATATATTACAGAAATACAAGGACGGAATAAAAAAAAAGGTTCACTCCTGCATGGGGGTTCGTTTGTGCCGGGTGACTTGTATAGTTGGACATGGCTAGAACATGCGGAAAAATTATGGTCGAATTTGTTCGACATAGTTTATGTACCTTCTTTTTATGCAAAATCGACCTTGCCAAAAGACTTTGCTCATTCAAAAATATTTCCATGGGGAATTAACCATTTATATTTTAGTCAAAGAAAAACAAAACGAAACACAATACTTTTTCCTCATAGGCTTGAGGAAGATAAGGGTGCTGAATCTTTTGTAAAATTAGTTGAGTGTTTACCAAATGAATTATTTGTAGTTGTAAACTCAAAGAATTTAGACGATAACAAATATTATCATTTATTAAAAAAACGAAGTAATGTCCAATTTATTTTGGGAGAACACGGCAAAAAACATCTGAACACTATCTCAAAAAATAAAATAGTTCTTAGTACCGCCGATCAAGAAACTTTTGGATATGCTGTGGCAAAATCAGTATTATCTGGGTGTATACCCTTATTGCCAAATTCTAAAGTTTATCCCGAGTATTATTCAGATTGTTTTTTGTATAACTCGATTTCTGAAGCGAAAAATAAAATTGAAAAAATTATTCATGATTCTGACTATTGCAAATACTTACAAAATAAACTTCAACCAATAATCGAAAACTTTCAAACTTTTGAATTTACTCCTTTATTAAAAGATTTTTTTGATATTTAAGCTTTGTTTTAATTTTTCAAATTTAACAAATGCGCCAATATTTTCAAAATTTCTGGGCTTAGACTTCTTTGTCCAAGTGGCCTAATGTCTTTTTTTCCCCAAGCAGCACTAAAGATTGGTTCAAATATGCTGTATTCAGGGTGTCCTTGAACTCCTAGGTTCCAACCACTGCAATTAATCAATTCTTCATTTAAATCGTATCGATCTTTGCTGGTGGAAAAAAATATTGAGCCGTCATTTCTTTCGTCAACTTGACCTTCATTACTTTCAAATAATGGGTGCGCATGATTAAATCCTTTTACTAGATCTCCATTGTAATATGGTAAAAAACCTTTTTCTTGGACACTAGAAGCCTTATTAATAATTCTTAAAATTTTTTTTGAAATCATTTTGGTAATTTTATCAGCAGTGAAGTATCCATCGTTTGATACTAGGTTTCCATATTTATGAGATAAAAACTGATGCCCGTAGCAAATTCCAAAGATCGGTAATTCTAGGTCTAACGCTAGATCATAGAATTTTGATACAAAATCATATACTACTCTGTGTTGACGACTCGATGAATCTTTTACTGGTTTTAAAGCATCAGTTATATTTGCGGGTGAACCAGAAAAAACCACTAAAGCAATATTATTGAATTTGATAATTCTTGACCCAAATTCTGACATGGAAATCACTTCGGTATTTACGTTTGGGCCAAAATACAATTGAAATATTTGTGAAATAGAAATTCCTTCTTCAATATTAAATCTAGATGAATAATATTGAATTAACTTTTGATGTTCATTAATCTGTTTTTTGGCTAGGTCTAATATTTTCAAATTTTCGCCAAGGGTTAAGTCAACAAGAAGAATTGTCCTGTCTCTAATGGATTCAACAAGAATTTCTTGAGATGATTCTAGTAATATTAATTCATTTTCTATTTCCTCTATTATTTCTTCATCTATCATCTTAAGATCTTTTTCTAACATATAATTATCGTTACCCTAATAAATTGCCATGAATGTATTTGTTCGAAAAGGTGAAATTTGTCATTGATATTTTACCTCATGATTCATGTGTTTGTTATCATTTTTATACTGTCTCATTTGTATCATTTCACGCCGAACGATATAATAAGTCTAATTTCGGCTCAAAAGAGTACTAGACCCGAGTAGTCAGCCAAATAATTTTTATTTTTATGAAAAATTTTTACTTAATTATTATTTTATTAAGTGTAGTTTTTGGTATTAGTGCTTGTTTAATTGAAGAGAACAATGAAGAAAATGTTTTAATTGAGATGGATGAAAGTCTGATTGAAACAAGTGTTCTCGAAATGATTGAATGCTCTGCAAAATGTAAATCAGTTTCACTGATTTGTCCTCATGAAGTTAAAGATGTAAAATGTTTTGAAGCTTGCGATGTTTGTGGATTTACAGATTTTGAGGGGATAAATACTCCAGAAGATTGTACAAAAATTAACGAAAATTTTGCTCACTGTAATTTTCCCGTTATTGAAGCAAAATTTTGCGAATCAGCCTGCCAAAACTACAACAATCAATGTTTTACAAAAGTTCCAAATGCTGATAAAGCGCTTTTCGATGAGGGATTTGACTCTTGTATGAATGAATGCAAAGACTGGGATCAAGACAAAATAACTTGTATGGAAGAGGCTAAAGATTGCCCTTCGATGACGATAGTTTGTGGGCTTTAGGGAGGGAATTTAGATAATATTTGTTTATCATTTTCTCCTCGGACTCCTTTCAAATAAATGCTTGAAGGTGTATTTGAGTGAGTCTTTTAAGTGTTGGCGCATGAGCCATTTTTTGAAAAAGTCTTTAAATCCACCTTGAGAGAGTCTTTTTCCGTCTGCATAGACTACAACTTCGGGATAATACACAACCTTCTTTCCTTTTTTCCATGTTTGAAAACAAATTTCAGGATCCGACATAAATATAAAATAAGTCTTGTCAAAGCCACCAAGCTTGTTCCACCAATCTCGAGTTAATAAAACAAATGAAGATTGAAGCCAATCGACTTCTTGAGTTTTTGTGTAGTCTAAGTGTTTCATTTCATCGTATGCGACCATTTTTTTAATAACTGGAAGTTTTCGAAGCCATGTTCGCCTGCAAACTTGAAGAAAAATATTAGGAAAAGCCCTAACAGTCATTGCAACTTCTCCTCCTGGCTCATTTATTTGCTTTGGGCCGAGGATTCCAATTTCCGGGTTTTTGTCTAAATAATCTACTAATTTCTGAAGTGTGTCTTCGTGTTTTATTTGAATATCAGGGTTTACAATAAACAAATATTCCCCTTTCGAAGCGTTTACAAGCTCATGATAATTTCTTATATATCCGTTATTATGGTCGATAAAAATCAACTTCAGATTTGGAATATCTTTGATGCTTTCAAGTGTCTTTTTTTGATCCTCTCTGCAAGAATTGTCGCTTATAATAATTTCTAAATCGAGCTTTGTCTTTTGATTTTTAAGCCGTTTAACACTTTCAACAACTGAATCCGCTTTTCCTGTTGTTGATATTAAAATTGAAGCTAATTTTTTATTCATATTTTCCATTTTTTAAAGGTTTCATAAATTTAACGATTTCACTTGCTGGAGCTATTTTTTTCATTGCTTTCTTTCGTTTTTCTATTTCTGGTTTAATTTTTAAATATGCTAGATATTTTTTAAATAAGGATGGGTTTAAAAGAATTCTGTATGTGTTTTTCAGAAAATGATAAATGCGAGATTTTAAGCGTATTTTTAACGGAAAATCACTGCTAAAATTTTTATTCATTAAAATTAAATCTCCCCAAAAAGAAGATTCTTTCATAAACAAACTTCTTTTGCTTGAACTTTGATTTTTCAGTACATCGAGCCCCATGCTTGCTGTTGATTTTTTCTTTTTTGCAACTTGTCTATCATGAAAAACGCAAACATCTTGAATTAAAAAGCCTCTATTGCCTGCCCAGTTTAATCTGTAGCTTAAATCTACATCGTTTTTATAATGCAATAAATTATCAAAGTATTGATCTTCAAATTTTACGCTTTCAAGAGCTTTTTTTGTTAGAATAAACATTGCTCCGGAAACTCCAAAAACTTCTTTTAAATTATCGTATTGGTGTTTGTCTTCTTCGGTTTGGCCGAGGTCGTAGAAATGATGAAATTCATCAATTCCGATTGCAAAACTATCGATAATGTTTGTTTTCTTTTTGTCATTTTCGTAGTCCCATCTGTAACTTTTAACCGTTCCGAAGCTAAATTCTGGATTTTCCTTGAATGCTTTTACGATTTTGCTAACAAAATCTTTTGGATATAGCATATCGTTTGATGCGCAGATATAGAGATCTCCTGTCATCATTTCGATCATTTTGTTGTTGTTTCCGCTGTGCCAAAGATTTTGCCCTTTAATGAATTTTACTTTTTTTAAGACTTCAGGAAGATTTTTCTCTATGAAATTATAGGCTCGCCATATGCCATCTTCAGAATCCCAAAAGATATATTCGATATCTGGATAATCTTGATCTAGAAGCGTTGGGATTGTGTCTATTAGATATTTATCGCCTGTAAGCGATAATCCGACTGTTACTTTCATAAATTTTTAGTTATTTAATCTGCAAATTGAATTAATGATGTTTTAAAGTCTTCGTAAGCTTTTTGGTATTTATCGTATACTTCTGTGTTTTTGTATTTTATGCCAAAAACGAGGTGTAATTCTGAGTCGCCGAGAAATTCTCTTGTTGATTCTGCTTTTCTTGTATATGCATCTGCTTTGTCTTTGAAAATAATTTCTAATTTTGTTTTTGAATATGATTCTGAGCTTTTTTCTTCTATTTTTTCATCAAGAATCTCTTCGTTTTCTTTTGCTATTAAATAATCTTTTGGCTCACCCGACCATTGTGGTGAAAAAACAAAAAACTCAACTTCTCCATTTTCTGAAACGAAAGTTGCTTCGTCTGTTTCGATATATTCAATGCCTTCCCAAACTTCAATTGGACCGCTTGGATTTGATGAAAAATCAGCTGGGTAGCTTATTTCAAACCAATTTCCCATGTAGGTATTTCTTGCTGTTGATTGTGTGTTTGCTGTTGATTGTGTGTTTGCTGTTGATTGTGTGTTTTCGGCTTCTTCATTAGTTATTTCTTTTTGGCAAGCTGTAAAAGAAAAGACTGCCACAATGACTAATAAAAAAATTTGAATTGTTTTTTTCATATAAAATTATTATTTTGAAGTAATTTATAACAATTTATTGTTATAAGCAATTTTTTGTTTTTCATTGACTTATTCTTGCCTTCTTGCCATAATGTATATGCGTATCGTAGTGAATCCTCAGTTAATGTGCACAGTTTAAGAGGGAGTTCGCGTTTGGTGCGTTCATATCTCTTAAATTTCAGTGTTATGTCAATGAAATTATATGTAGGAAATATCTCTTGGAACACAAGTTCCGATTCTTTAAAAGAGTATTTCGAACAATTTGGTATCGTAGAAGATGCTTTCATCATGATAGACAAAGTTACAAGAAGATCCAAAGGTTTTGGATTTGTAACTTTTACAAATGAAGAAGATGCTCTAAAAGCAATCGAAGCTACAAACGGTAAAGAACTAGACGGAAGGGCTTTAACAGTCAATGAAGCTAGACCACCAAAAAACGACAACTTTTAAGTTTTAAAAGAAACAAGGCAGTTCGTGTGCAGTAAGCCTTGTTTTTTTGTTGTCCGTTTATTTGTAAATTTAAAAAGAACAGCAAAACAAATTGATGTTCTTTTTAAAATGATTATTGATTTTGATATTTATATGATTTTTTCATTGCTTTCCAGAATACATCTTTTTCAATGCAGTGTGGGTTTTTGCCATCACAATCTGGGTTTTCTAAAATATTTCCGTATTTTGCAAATGTATTTTTATCTTCGTATTCATACGGATTTTTTGTCATCTTTGAAATTACTGCTTCATGCGCCTTATCTACATCACCGCCATGTTTTGCGAGCTCTTCTTTCATTCCGAGATTATATGAGCGGACAAGACCTCTAAATTCCTGACTTTTTGCTTCTTTTTTTACATTGTCGAGGGCTTCTCCGAGAACAGCTGTTGTGACGCTATGAGCTCTACTTACACCTTTTCCAAAAATTTCTTCAATAACAAGTCCTTTCACCTTATCTGCTCCGAATTCTGCAACACCACCTAAAACAG
>Ga0334883_1004199_pt1 | contig 14174 bp, 8 predicted proteins | sample GraSluR1_MG_6_FD_207230 | JGI IMG/M metagenome (GOLD analysis project Ga0334883, IMG submission 207230) | Sludge microbial communities from methane-producing bioreactor in Wageningen University, Netherlands - Granular Sludge_09_05-R1 | ecosystem: Engineered > Bioreactor > Anaerobic > Unclassified... | reverse complement strand
AGCATTCTGCAGAAAATATGCTTGGCTGGATTTCAGCTGATAATTTAACAAGTGACAATTTAATAAAAATCGGGATAGCCCATGGTAGTCTGGAGGGGGTGTCTCCTGATTTTGATAAGACCTATTATCCAATGACTAATGAAGAATTAGAATCAAAAGGACTTGACCCCTGGCTACTTGGTCATACTCACCTGTCCTGGCCGGAAAATCCAGATAAAAATTCCCGGATTCTTATCCCTGGAACTCCTGAACCTGATGGATTTGATTGCAAACATGCTGGCAATGCTTTTATTATTAATTTAGAACCTGCTTCAAAAATGAAAATTCAAAAAGTAAGCACAGGTAAATACCGGTTTTTAATTAAACAGATTACTTTGAATGATGAAGATAGTATTAAGAGAATGGAAGAGAAATATAATAAGGAAGAATATGAGAACACCATTCTGAGATTGGTTTTAAAAGGAAGATTAAAAAGAGAAGAATTGCTGAAAGTGAAAGAGGCTATCAAATCAATTGAAGAAAAGGTTTTACACCTTCAAGTTATCCAGGAAGAGCTCGATGAAGAGATTACCCCCGAATTAATTAATAGCGAATTTACACAGGATTCCTTTCCCCATCAACTGCTCATGTCTTTACTGAAAAACAAGGATTTTACTGCCAACCGGGCGCTGCAAAAGGCTTATGACATAATACGGGAGATTAAAAATGAGGATTAAAGCACTGACTTTACAACCATTTGCCGGTGTGGTAGAAAAAACAGTAGAATTTTTTCCGGGACTCAATGTGGTTGTTGGTCCTAATGAGGCAGGAAAATCTACCCTGCTTTATGCTTTAGAAGCAGCGTTATTTACCCCTGTTGATTTAACCAGGTCTAAGTACGAAAAGTTAATAAAAGAATATTTACCTGCTAATGGTGGAAATGTTATCAGGGTTTACTTTGACTTTCAGGTTAACGGCAAAGATTTTCAATTAGGAAAAGAATGGAAAGCGGGAGGCAAAGGCGGGAGTTGTATTTTTAAATCTGAAGGTAGCAGTGAGTACATTGGAGATGAAAAGGTATCTGAGTTAATTAACCAATATCTTCCTGCCCAGGAAGGCACCATTAGAAATGTACTATTAACCTGGCAATCTGCCCTTGATAGAACAAAAGATATATTTGATAACAGTGGTACAGATGTTCGCTCAGATTTGGGGAGTATATTACGCTCATCTATTATGGAGACCGATGGAATCTCGATTGATAAGTTAAAGGAAAAATTAGAATGGGAATACAAGGATTACTTCAACCATTGGGATATTGAAAAAAAAGAGCCGGAAAATAGACGGGGAATTAATAATCCTTATACCAGAGACGTCGGAAAAATTTTGAGTGTATATTATGATAAAGAGAACAAAAAAAGAGATTATAAACTTGCCAGCCAAATAGAGGAAGAGATTGATAAAATAAATGATGAAATAAGAGCAGAAGAAGAAAAGAAAGCAAAAATCCAGGAAAAGCTGATAAAGTACGAACCAATAAAGAATCAAATTGTTGAGCGTCAACAGATTGAGGGTGATTTAAAAACAATTACCAATCAAATGGAAGATATAATGAAAAACAGCGAATCCTGGACGATACAGGAGAACTGGCTTTCCCATAATGCGGACCTGGAGATAAATAGATTAAATGAAAGAATAGATAAACTAAAAAAGTCTCGGGACCAAGTCCGGGCTTATCTTGAAAATAAAGAACTGCGAAAAAGATTTAAAAAAATAAAAGATTTATCCGACAGGTTAAAAGAAGCAGATGAGCGTTTATCTCAGGTTTCTCCAATAACCAGGGAAGATATTGATAGCCTGCAAAAGAAAAATCAGCAAATTGAAGAGATTGAAAAGATTATCACTGCTTCTAAATTAAGATTATCCTTTAATGCAAAGACTAGTCAGAATTTCATAACCAAAGATGCTACCGGACAGAAAGAAGAGCATTTAATTAAAAAAAATCATACTTTTGAAAAAATATTTCATGGGAAATTAGCTATAGAACATGAAGAATGGAGCTTGGAAGTGCAGTCAGGAGAAGGAGATGTCAATGCTCTTATTGCTCAGAAAGAAAAGACAAGAAAAGAATTAAAAGCTGAATTGACAAAAATTGGAGTAACCTGCCTGACGGAAGCTAAATCTGAAAATAAGAAGTACGAACAGTATAAAAATGAAGTATATTTTGCCCGGCAAGCCTATCAGGATGAACTGGGTAATGATGATTATAAGCAGCTGGAGAAAAAGATAGAAAGTCTGGGAGAAGAAAAAGAACCTCACTCACTGGATACAGATGAGCTTACTGCTAATATTACAGATACAATTCGCGACTTGAAGATGATTGAAAATAAAAAAGAGGAGTATGAAAACAATATCAGTCAGTGGCAGCAAAAGTATGGAACAAAGAGGGAATTGCTACTGAAAATTGGGGGGAAACAATATCAGCTGGAAAAGGCACAGAAAAAGTTAAAAAATCTTCCTGAATTACCTGCTGAATTCACAGATTATAAAAGCTTTTTTGACCTTCTTGACTTATTGAATGAAAAAAAGGAGAACTATCTGGAAAATATTTATAAATTAAGAGATAAAAAAATTGAAAAAGAACAGGGAAAGCCGGAATTTTCCTCTGAGGAGCTATCGGTAATGCTAAACGAGGCAGAGCAAAACTATAAGAGAGTATTCCTGGAAGGAGAAGCTGTTGCCCTAATTAAAAGCAAGGCCAGTGAGTTGCTTGAGTCTATTGGCAAAAATCCTTATAAAGATTTCCAGTCCCGTTTCAAAAATTATTTTTTAAATATGTCCACCGGTTCTTTTACCAAAATTGAAATGGATGATGATTATCCCAGCAAATTGATAAAACCGGATGGCTCAAAATTATCCTATAATTTGCTGTCATTTGGTACTAAAGATACCTTTTCCCTTGCATTGAGATTAACTATGGCTGATTATTTCCTGGCAGGGAAGGAAGGATTTCTGGTGCTTGATGACCCACTGGTAGATATGGATTTAGCCAGGCAAGAATTAGCAGCACAACAAATCAAGGAATTTGCCAGAAAAAAACAGGTAATATTTTTAACCTGCCATACCCATACTGCTGATTTGTTGAACGGAAGAAGCATAAAAATCTGTTAGATTAAGCTTCATTATTTAACATTAATAGAAAAGCATTGGAGTGGAGTATCTAAAAATAATGAAGTGATTAAACAAATGTGTAATTGCGAAATGTTCTTTAATAATTTAACTAAAAGGAAAGGCAGATTAATATGAGCAAATATAATTTTGACCAGGTTGTCTCGCGAAAGGATACCAATAGTGCTAAATGGCAGGGATATGAAAGAAAGTTTCCTGATTATGATGTAAAAGGTGCCCTGTGTATGTGGGTAGCAGATATGGATTTTCTTTGCCCGAAAGAGATAATCTCTGCTGTTACCAATAGGGCTAAGCATGGTATTTACGGTTACACTTCAGAAGATGCAGTAGACGCATTTAAAGAGGCAGCCTCCGGTTGGTTTGCAAGACATTATGGATTAAAAGCAGATACAGATTCAATGTTATTTATAGCAGGAGTTGTTCCCTCAATCAATGCGGCAATCCAGGAATTCACTGAACCGGGAGATGGTGTGATAGTTCAGCAGCCTGTTTACTATCCTTTTAATGAAGCAATAAATGATTGTGGTAGAACTATCAGGATTAATCAGCTTATTGAGAAGAATGGCTATTATAAAATGGATTTTGGAAACCTGGAGAAGTTGGCAAAAGAAGAGAGTACCAGACTTATGATTTTATGCAGTCCTCATAATCCGGTTGGACGGGTTTGGACTAAGGAAGAACTGACTCAATTGGGAGAGATATGTTGTAAAAATAATGTGTTAATACTATCTGATGAGATACATGCTGATTTTATTATGAAAGGAAATAGATTTATTTCAGCAGGTGCTCTGTCTGCTGAAATTACCGATAACCTAATTTTGTCCTTTGCCCCCAGCAAAACATTTAACATTGCTGGTTTGGGAGCTTCGATAATTGTTATACCTAATGAAAAAATTAGAGAGAGAATAAAAAAGAGAATAAAAATGAACCGCTATCCTGGTTCTAATGTATTTGGTCCAATCGCAGGAGAGGCTGCCTATCTTTATGGTGATGATTATCTAAAAGAGTTAAAAGAGTATATCGAAACAAATTTTGATTATGCAGTAGCATATTGTGAGGAACACCTGAAAGGAGTGAAGCTTACAAAGCCCGAGGGAACTTATCTAGCCTGGCTGGATTTCAGGGATACCGGGATGAGCAACAAAGAGATTAATTCCTTTGTACTGGAAAAAGCGAAGATAGCAGTAGATCCTGGAGAATGGTTTGGTGCTGGAGGAGAAGGATTTGTCAGGATGAATTTTGCCTGTCCCAGGTCAATAATAGCCGAAGCGATGGTCAGATTTAAAAAGGCACAGGATAAAAAGTAGATAGAGGGAATTAAAATTTAAAAAAATATCTTTTTAAAATGAACAAATTTAGAGTTATAGGTAAAATTGCTAACTAATATATATATGGATAGTTAATTAATAATATTTCAGCACTTGTTTAGCAAGAGAAAATATTTCTTTATTTTAGAAAAAATTTATTCTATGGATAAAAGGATAAAAAAATAATGAAAAACATTTATGTGATGATATTTATAATTCTTTTCTGTCTTATTTTTGTGATAACAGGTGGTGCTAGTATGCAAAAAGAAATTGAAGGAAATTGGGAAGGGACAATAAAAGTCCCTGGAGCTGAACTCAGGCTCGTATTTAGAGTTTATCTGAATCTTGATGGTATCTTAGCTGCAACTATGGACAGTCCTGATCAGGGAATAACCGGGATTCCTGTTAATGAAGTTGTTCAAAAAGATGATAATTTATATTTGGAGGTAAAGGAGATAGGCGGTGTCTTCGAGGGAGTGATTAGCGAAGATTTTTTAATAATTGAGGGACAATGGAAGCAGTCAGGGGCATCTTTCCCTATATTGCTGGAGAAAAAAGAAAAGATAACAGAAATTGTAAGACCACAGGAGCCACTAAAGCCCTATCCTTATATTGAGGAAAATATTAAATATGAAAATAAAGAAGCAGGAATAACCCTGGCGGGAACCTTGACACTGCCTGCAGAAAAAGGTACTTTTCCTGTGGTTCTGCTGATTAGCGGTTCCGGACCACAGGATAGAGATGAAGCTGTTTTTGGACACCGGCCATTTTTGGTGCTGGCGGATTATCTAACCAGGGAAGGAATTGCTGTTTTAAGAGTAGACGATAGGGGAGTTGGGGAATCTACAGGAGATTTTTCTCATGCTACCAGTGAAGAATTTGCCTCTGATGTTTTAGCTGGAATAGAATATCTTAAAACCCGCGAAGAGGTAAATTCTGAACAGATCGGCCTGATTGGGCATAGCGAAGGTGGCTTGATTGCCCCAATGGTAGCATCCCGGTCAGAGGATGTTGCTTTTATTGTTTTAATGGCTGGACCAGGATTGCCTGGAGAGAAGATTCTTTATTTACAGAGTGAATTAATTGCAAAAGCTATGGGTATCAGTGCAGAAAAGATTGCCAGAGATAGTCGTTATAATAAAAAATTATATTCACTGGTTAAAGAAGAAGAAAACGAAGAAATTTTGAAAGAAAAATCCTCTAATGTTTTTGAAGAATATTTTACTGAGTTAACTGAAGACGAAAAAGGTGAAATAGGTGATTGGGATACCTATGTTGCAGGTCAATTGCAAGGCTTGCTATCACCATGGTTTAAATATTTCCTCATTTATGACCCCAGGCCAACTTTAAGTAAGGTTAACTGCCCGGTTCTAGCCATTAATGGTGAAAAAGATTTGCAGGTGCCACCGAAAGAAAACCTTAAGGCTATCGAAGAAGCCCTGATAGCAGGAGGTAATAGAAACTTTATAATTAAGGAATTACCCGGCCTGAATCATCTTTTCCAGAGTGCCGCTACTGGTTCTCCGGATGAATATGCCAGGATTGAGGAGACTATTTCACCGGTGGCTTTAGAGTTAATAAGTGATTGGATTTTCGAACAGACAACAGATTGAAATATTACTTCAAAATGAATATATTTCAAGTGAAGATAGCGTTATTTAGTCTTTTTTATTAAGTATTAAAATAGAGCAATGGAAGAATAATTAGAAGCTAGACAAGAGGAGAATCAATATGAAAAAACCGGAATTGCTCGCACCGGCTGGCAATTTGGAAAATTTAAAAATGGCTGTTACCTATGGGGCTGATGCAGTCTATCTTGGTGGCCTTAATTATGGATTAAGGGCTCGAGCAAAAAATTTTACTTTCGAACAATTAGAAGAAGGTATAAAATTTACCCATGAAAGAGGGAAGCGAATCTATATCACAGTTAATATCGTTGCCCATAATGAAGACTTAGAAGGTTTGTCGGAATATGTATCTACTTTACAGGAATTAAATGTAGATGCAGTCATTGTTTCTGACCCTGGAATCATTAAAATAATCAAAGAAACCAGTCCGAAAATGGAAATTCATTTAAGCACCCAGGCAAATACCACTAATTATGCAGCAGTAAAATTCTGGCATGAACATGGAGTAAGCAGGATAATACTGGCACGTGAATTATCTTTAAAAGAGATTAGAGATATTATTGAAAAAGCACCGCCTGAAATGAAATTGGAAACTTTTGTACATGGAGCTATGTGTATTTCTTATTCCGGAAGATGTCTATTAAGTAATTACCTGATAAACAGGGATGCCAACAGGGGAGATTGTGCCCATGCATGCCGATGGAAATACTATCTAATGGAAGAGATAAGGCCGGGAGAATATCTGCCTGTATTTGAAGATGACAAAGGAACCTATATTTTTAATTCCAAAGACCTGTGTATGATAGAACACCTTCCTTTACTGATAAAAGCAGGGATTTCTGCCTTTAAAATTGAAGGCAGAATGAAGGGTTCTTATTATGTGGCAACGGTGGTAAAGGCTTATCGAAAACAGATTGACGAATACTTTTTAAATCCAGGCAGGTATATCTTTGATAAAAAATACCTGGATGAGGTTAAAAAAGTCAGTAACAGAGAATATACTACAGGATTTTATTTTGAACGGCCTGATGGTAATGAGGAGAGATATGAAAGGGTAGATTATATTCAAAATTATGATTTTACCGGCCTGGTAATCGGTTATAATCCTGAGAAACAGTTAGCAACAGTTGAGCAGAAAAATAGAATGTTTGTCGGCGATAAAATTGAGATATTTGGTCCGGATAACGACTTCTTTAGTCAGAAGATCGATAAGATGTGGAACGAGAATGGGGAAGAACTAGAAGTTGCACCACATTCCGGACAAATTATTTATATTAAAACTGTAAAACCGGTTCAGCCCTGGTATATTGTAAGAAAAAAATCGATTGCAAAATAATTTTTTTCTAGAAATTATCTATGTTAATTTTTAGAAAAAATGATAATTAAATAAAATGCTTGATAAATGTTTAGTTAACCTGCAACAGATGGGGATTATTTTTGGTAATTAGAGGGATTAAAATGAAGAAAAAAAATGCCGAGAAAAATGATATTACCAGTAAGAAGTTACCATTAGGAAAGCTGGATTTTTCTCTACTTGGAAAATTGCTGGAAAAATATCAAAGCAAGCCGGATTCCCGGGTAATTATTGGCCCAAAACTTGGTGAAGATGCTGCTGTTATAGAATATCCAGACAGGTATTTGGTTGCCAAAACTGACCCTATAACCTTTGCAACAGATGAGATAGGCTGGTATGCTGTTCAGGTTAATGCCAATGATATTGCTACCAGGGGAGCAGTCCCCAGGTGGTTTCAGGCCACTATTCTCCTGCCGGAGAAGAAAACTACTTCAGATGTTGTTGATAAAATATTTTCCCAGATTTATAATGCCTGTAACCAATTAAATATTACAGTTATTGGTGGCCACACAGAGATTAGCTATAATCTTGCCCGACCGATTGTGGTTGGAAATATGTTAGGTGAGGTCGATAAAGATAAGCTCGTTTCTACTTCCGGTGCCAGGCCTGGTGATATGATTATACTAACAAAGGGTATTGTTATTGAAGGAACGGCAATTATTGCCAGGGAGAAGCAAAGGGAATTAATCGATAAAGGGTTTTCAGAAAAATTTATACAACGCTGTCAGGATTTTATTTATAGTCCAGGATTGTCGGTTTTAAAAGAAGCCTTGTTAGCAAATCAGTTTGAGGTACATGCCATGCATGACCCCACAGAGGGAGGCCTGTCCGCTGGGCTTTATGAAATTGCCGTAGCTTCCCAGGTCGGTATTTTAATTGAGAGAGAAAAGGTACCAATCTTAGGAGAGTCACAGAAACTTTGCGATGAGTTTCGTTTAAATCCTTTAGGTGTCATAACTTCAGGAACTTTATTGATTATAGCACCCCAAAGAGAAGCAGGGAAAATAATCAGTGTTTTAAAAAAAGAGAAAGTAAATGCTTTTTTAATTGGAGAGATAAAGGATAAGAATTTTGGAATAAAGATAAAGACCGACAATATTGAAGAAAGTTTAATATACTCGGCAACCGATGAAATTACCAGGATTTTTGAATAGGCCTATTAAAGCTTAAGGGTTGAGAATAAGTATTGTATTGTTACAAAAGTAGATTGAAGAAGAAAAGAATAGTATAATATATATTGATGTATTATAATAATAAAAATAGTAAAAATAAATTCTAGTAAATAATTTATGAAGGGGGTGTTAAGAAAAAATAATATTAAGAATTTTTAAACTTGAAATCCCAACATTTAATATATTTAGTAAAATTATTTAGGAGGTATCAAAGTAATGAAGAAAAATTTTTCTATAGTTGTAATTTCTTTAATTCTATGTTTAGCGCTTACTATTCCGGTATTAGCCCAAAAAGTGTCTTATTATGCAAATATCACAGCCATAGAACCAATTATGGAATCCTTTGAAGCTGCCACCGGAATCAAGGGTGAATATACTCGCATTTCTGCTGATAAGTTTCTTGCTACCGTTATTACTGAGTTTGAAGCAGGTAAACTGCAGGCTGATGTAATACAGGCACCGATAACTGTTCTGGATTTATTAAATGAAAGAGGAGTACTGTCAGATTATATCTCTCCTGTTGCAGAAGGTTATCCAGAATGGACTCGAATAGGTGGTATCCAGCTTTTTGGCATTGAATATGTAGGGCTTATTTACAACAAGGAAATGGTTGCTCCGGAAGAGGCTCCTAAAAGATATGAAGAACTTGCAGACCCAAAATGGAAAGACAGAATTGTCATGGCTAATCCGTCTATCCATCCAACAACGATTTCCTGGCTTGTGGGCTTGAAGGAGAATGTGTTTGAAACAGAAGAAGCCTGGAGAGAATTCCTTGCAGGTTTAGCAGCAAATAATCCTATGTTTGTGGCGTCTTTTGGACCTACCCCTGCCCCGATAGAAAGTGGTGAAAAACATATTGGTATTTCTATGCCTAAGTACATAATTACTAAAGCCCCTGCACCTTTAGACTGGGCACGGTTGGAACAACCTCTTTTAGGAACGCCCAGGGCTATTGCTGTGACCTCTTCAGCTCCAAATCCTGAAGAAGCAAAGGCTTTTGTAGATTATTGGCTTTCAGAAGAGGCTATGTCTATATTAGCGAACGAAGTAGGCGAATATGTGCTGGCACCTGGAGTATTCCCACCTATTGAAGATATGGATAAGGCTGAGGTAATCGCTATTCGAGAACTCTCAGATGAAGAAATTCAGCGCTGGGGAGAAGAGTTTGGGGAAATATTTGATGTATACTAAATATTGTTAGCTAATAGCTAAATGTAATATATAAGGAGGATAACCGTGGAAATCCGGATTAAAGATGTCAGCAAGCACTATTATTCAGAAGGGAAGACCATCAAGGCATTAGATAATGTGAGTCTCACAATTACCGGCAAAAAGATATTTACTTTACTTGGACCAAGCGGTTGTGGTAAAACTACTCTTCTTCGCTGTATTGTAGGTCTGGAGACTCCGGATACCGGTGAAATTATTATTGGTGACGAGGTAGTCTGGTCCGGTAAAAAAGGAATTAATGTTCCTGTTGAAAAACGGGGACTGGCGATGGTGTTTCAGACATATGCGATCTGGCCACATATGGATGTATTTAACAATGTTGCTTATCCGCTTCAAATTCAGAAAATACCCAGGGAAGAAATTCGTAAACGAGTTAAAAAAACTTTAAGTTTCGTAAAGCTGGAAGGGTTTGAACATAGACCGGCAACAAATATTTCAGGAGGCCAACAGCAGCGGGTAGCATTAGCTCGCGCTTTAATTGCGGAACCAAAGGTTATTCTTTTCGATGAACCTTTAAGTAATCTGGATGCAAAACTAAGGGAAGAGACCCGGAAAGATTTAAGAGCTTTTCTCAGCGAGTTAAATATTACGGCAGTATATGTGACACATGATCAGATTGAAGCCCTTGCTCTTTCAGATATTATTGCGGTAATGAATTCGGGAAAAATTATAGAGATTGGCTCTCCAAGAAAAATATACTTCGATGCGGCCCACCGTTTCGTAGCAGATTTTATTGGCAGAGCCAATCTTATCAAAGCAGTGGTGAAATCTCAACAGGACAACACAACTGTTGTTGATACTCAGATGGGTATTTTTAATTGTCAAAAAAGAGATTTTCCTGAAGGTAGTGAAGTTGTATTGTGCATTCGCCCGGAGTTTATTTATTTGAATAAAGGAAATCAGGCAGAGGCAGAAGGGCAGAATATCCTCAAGGGAAAGATAGAAACTCTTGTTTTTATTGGTGAATCGTATGAGGGAGAGATAAAGGTTGATAATGAGGTCCTGATGGTAAAAATACAGCCCGAAACATTACTAAAAAAAGGTGATTTGGTGGAATTTACTGTAAGCCCTGAACACTGTCTTCTTGTTTCGGTCTAATGGAGAATTGATGATGAAAAAAACTCCCAAATTAACCATAGTATTAATTTTAATCGTTGGTTTTCTAACAGTTTCCCCGGTTATCATGCTTATTTTTGGGAGCTTTTCCGAGGGGCTCAGTGCTTTTGGGTCTTTTACATTGGAAAAGTATATTTCAGCCTATACCGATCAGGCTTTTGCGAAGATTATTGTTAACACCATAATTTTTGTTGTTGGTGCAGCCACAGTTGCTACCGTATTGGCTTTATTTTTGGCTTATTTAAACAACAGGACAGATATCCCCTTCAAATTTCTATTTAAAATTATTTCTATTACTCCTATGATGATTCCACATATCCTTTTTTCGGTTAGCTGGGTATTATTATTAAATCCTTCTAATGGTATTTTAAACCTTATACTTCGAGAGCTGTTTTCACTGGAAAGCTCTCCACTGAATATTTATTCTCTCTGGGGAATGATATTAGTTGAGGGATTGCTGGATATGCCCATAGCCTATCTTATTATTGCTCCAGCTATGGCTTCTTTTGATGTAAACTTAGAAGAATCTTCCCGGGTATTCGGAGCAAACAGTGGACAGACCTTGTTTCGAGTTACCCTGCCAGTTCTGAAGCCTGCTATACTGGCTTCTTTTATTTTATGCGTTGTCCGTTGTATGGCATCCTTTGCGGTACCTTCAGTGATTGGTATGCCTGGCAGGATTTATGTTTTGTCAACACATATTTACCGAACAGTATCAATAGGTTTTGCGGTAGATTATGGAAAGGCTGCCGCTATCGGGATGAGTGTTTTGGTGATATCAGTCACCCTTATTTATATTTATAGATATTTAACTTCAGCAAGTGAAAAGTATGTAACTATTTCCAGTCGTGGATATCGGCCAACGGTTGTTGAACTTAAAAAAGCGAAAATACCTTTATTTATTATTCTTGGCCTTTTAATGTTTATTCTTATTGTGCTTCCGGTGTTAGTTCTAATCTATAGTTCATTAACTCCATATACAATGGTTCCCAGTGCCAGGGCATTTTCGATGATAGACTTAAGGCATTGGTCTACTGTTATCAATGATCCTATTTCTCTCCTGTCATTAAAGAACAGTTTATTCCTTGGAATTTTTGGAGCTTCTCTTGGTGTGATTCTTTCTATATTTGTGGCTTATACCATAGTCAAAGTAAGAACAAAAGCATCCGGTTTCCTGGAATCATTAAGCTTTTTATCATTTTCTTTTCCAGGAATTGTTATTGGAGTAGGATTTATGTGGTTTTTTGTTCGTACCCCCATTTATGCTACTATCTGGGCTTTACTCATCGGTTATATTGCTACTTACCTTCCATATGGCATACGTCCCTTAAGTAGTGCCTTTGTCCAAATACACAGACACCTTGAGGAATCTTCTATGGTTTGCGGAGCAAAACCGCTTACCACTATGTGGAGAATTATTGTTCCGCTACTGGTCCCCGGTATTGTTTCTTCATGGGTCCTTATGGCCACCATGTTTTTACGTGAGTTAACCCTTTCAGTAGTTCTGTCCCGGCCTGGCACCGAGGTTTTAGCTGTTCAGATTCTTCGTTTTGCCAATGACGGCCTGTGGGGAAGACTTTCAGCCCTGGGTATTATTATGATTTTAATCTCCACTACACTTGTAGCCCTGGTTAATTTTATGGGAGCAAGATATTCAAATAAATAAAAGAACACTTTTGAAACAATTTTTGGAATAATTGGCATCCCCACCAGCTTAATTTCCTGTTTTCTGCTTTACAAAGAAGAGAAAAAAGGATATGTTATGCATAGTTTTCTTCATTTATTTAACCATTTCCAGCTTCTTAGAAGCTGGAAATGGTTAAATAAAATGGTTTTACCATAAAAAGATTCAAATAAGCCAGATGATAATATTTCACCTGAAGTCCAAAGTTGGAAATACTATTGCTTAAGAAAGATTATGGCTAAAGGTATAAATAAAAAATCGAAAGGAAAAGAGCTAAAAAGTTAAATCCCTTTCAGGGGTTCTTAAAGCCACCCGCTATGAGGGTGCGATATTTACTACTTTATAGTTAAGAATCTTGCCATGTATCGGAGTAAATCCTATTGATTAAGTTATTAAAAAACCTAAAACCTTACTGGTTTTCAGTATCAGGGATTATCTTTTTTGTTTTTTTGCAGGCTATTGCGGAGTTATATTTGCCTACATTGATGGCAGATATTGTTGACACGGGGATTGTCAATGGAGATATCGGCTATATTACCAGGGTTGGGGGGATGATGGTTCTGATTGCTTTTACTGCAATGGCTAGTTCTCTTATTGGAAGTTTTCTCTCAGCAAGAGTATCAACTGGATTTGCAAAAGACCTTCGTTCAAAAGTCTTTACCAAAGTAGAAAGCTTTTCCCTGGATGAATTTAATGAAAAGGGTACTGCCTCTTTAATAGTGAGAACTACTAATGATATTACCCAGATTGAGCGATTAGCAATTACCATGCTCAGAATGTTTTTGAGGGCTCCACTGCTTTTTATAGGCGGAATTATAATGGCGGTGTCTAAAAATACCCAATTAGCATTATTGTTAATTGCTATTCTGCCTGTTTTAACTGCTATGATTGTGCTGGTTGCCAAAAAAAGTACAATTTTATTCAGAACTATACAGTATAGAGTGGATAAGTTAAACCTGGTACTCAGGGAATACTTGATTGGTATCAGGGTTATAAGGGCATTTAATCGCGAAGACTATGAAAAAAGCAGGTTTGACAAAAGTAACTATGAATTAACTGAAACCACAAAAAAAGTCAACCTATTAATGTCTGCTTTGATGCCGTTAATGATATTAATTCTTAACCTGACTATTGTTGCTATTATCTGGCAGGGAAGCATCAGGATTGATAGAGGCGCTATGCAGGTTGGAGATTTAATGGCTTTTATTCAATATGCGACCCAGATTATGTTTTCACTAATTATGGTTTCCATGATATTTATTATGATACCCAGGGCAGCCGTGTCAGCGACGAGAATTAATGAAGTTCTGGATATTGAACCAACGATAAAAGACCCGGAATTATCAAGTGAGGAACATATAAAAAATAGAAAAGATAATGGAAATATCATTGACAGACACAATATTGCAGATAATAAGAAAAATGGGAATATTGAATTTAGGAATGTCTGTTTTTGTTACCAAAATTGTGAAGAATTTGCCATCAAAAATATTTCCTTTAAGGCAAAACCAGGAG
>Ga0334883_1004198_pt1 | contig 14179 bp, 11 predicted proteins | sample GraSluR1_MG_6_FD_207230 | JGI IMG/M metagenome (GOLD analysis project Ga0334883, IMG submission 207230) | Sludge microbial communities from methane-producing bioreactor in Wageningen University, Netherlands - Granular Sludge_09_05-R1 | ecosystem: Engineered > Bioreactor > Anaerobic >... | reverse complement strand
TATCATAAGTCGTAATTCTATTTATTTTAGAAATTTCAGCAATTTTCGAAACCTGCGCTTGCCCAACTTGAACAAGTGCCAAATAAACCTTCGCCTCCTTCGAATTAAGCCCCACTTTCTCTAAAACCTCAACAAGCTGTAAGTTCATAAAAAATCGTAGTTAATTTTTACAACAAAAATATTATCAAAAATAAAAAAATCTTCAACAGATTATTAAAACTAAAAAATATCCATATTTTTATAAAAAACAAAACTCAACTAAATACTAATCGCATCCGCAACCCTGATACACTTTCCCTCGCCCAAATAAGGTCCAATTATCTGAAGCCCAATTGGAAGCCCATCTTTCGAAAAACCAGCAGGACAAGCCAAAGAAGGAAAACCGCCAGCACTAACTGGAATTGTCAAAATATCCGCCATATACATTCCAAGTGGATTATCAGCCTTTTCACCAATTTTAAAAGCAGGAAAAGGCGAAACCGGCGCAATCAAAACATCACACTTTTCAAAAGCCTTTTTAAAATCCTCAATAATTAGCCCTCTTACCTTCTGCGCTTTTTTATAATAAGCATCATAGTATCCAGCTGAAAGCACATAAGTTCCCGTAATTATCCGCCTTTTAATCTCCGCACCAAAGCCCTCTCCTCGAGCCTTAAAATAATAATCAACAATATCCGAGTATTCTTTTGGCTTATGCCCATAGCGAACACCATCAAATCGCTCTAAATTCGCCGAAAGCTCAGCTGGCATCGAAATATAGTAAACCGAAAGCGCATATTTTGTCATTGAAAGGGAAATTGGAACAATTTCTGCACCTTGTTTTTCGAGTTCCAAAATCCGACCTTTAACAATTTCAGAAGTCTCCGCCTCAACACCTTCAGCAAAATACTCCTCAGGAACACCGATTTTAACCCCAGAAACACCTCTTCCCAAAAATTCCCTATAATCATCACTAGTTTTTTCAACACTAGTCGAGTCCTTTCGATCCTTTCCAGCAATAATATTTAAAACTGTTGCTAAATCTTCAACACTTTTCGCAAAATGTCCTATCGTGTCCCATGAAGAAGCCATCGAAACAACTCCAGACCTAGAAACAAGCCCATAACTTGGCTTAAGTCCATAAACATTACAAAAAGACGCAGGCTGTCTTATCGACCCACCTGTATCAGTTCCTAAAGCAAAAGTACATAAATCCGCAGAAACCGCTACAGCACTTCCCCCAGAAGACCCTCCCGCAACTCTTTCCAAGTCATAAGGATTTTTTGTTACTCCAAAAAAAGAAGTCTCAGTCGAGCCACCACACGCAAATTCATCAGTATTTGTCTTTCCAATAACAATTGCATCTTCAGAAAGAAGCCTTGAAACAACTGTTGCATTATATGGAGGAACAAAATTTTCAAGCATCTTAGAAGCACAAGTATTTTTTAAGCCCTTCACGCAAATAATATCCTTAACGCCAACCAAAGCTCCAGCCAAAGCACCAACCGCCTCTTCTTGAGCAATTTTTCTATCCAACTCTTTTGCCTTATTTAAAGCTCCCTCTTTATCAAGAACAATAAAACTATTCAGCTCCGACTTTTCTTCGCAAACAGAAAGTGTTTCTCTCACCAATTCCTCGCAAGAAAAAGTTTTATTCTTCACCCCATCAAGTACTTCTTTAAGACCAAGTTTATGTAAATCCGACATTTTTTAATTTTTAGTAAAATATTTAAAATTCAAGAATTAAAATTCCCAAAGGACTAACCCTAAGCCATTTAAACGACCTTCGAAACCTTAATCTGATTTAACTCAACTGGATTTTGACTCTGCGAAAGAAGCTCCGCAGGCAAGCAATCACTAGCAACAACAACATCCTCTTCAAAAACACTCGAAAGCCCATTAACCTGACTAATTTCAGGAAGATCATCGGTATTAACTTCATTTAAAACCTCCATATACTCAAAAACCGCACTCAAATCCTTCGAAAATTTTCGCACTTCATCCCCAGTCAATTCAATCCTAGCCAATTTCCCCATATGCAAGACATCTTTTTCATCAATCATAAAACTAAAATTAATTACAAAAAGAGTTTAGAAAAAAGGGAGTAGGAAGTCAAATTTCAAGAAAAAATGCTCTATAAAGAAATATAATAAAAAAATTTTTCAAAACAAAAAGCGTTTGCTCTAAAGATTTATTTAAGGCCATAAAACCAAACTATATAAACAAGACAAAATTCATTCTTGCAAAATTATTAAAAAAATGATATTATAATAGGATAAAAAAATTATACCCCATTAACAAAAAAACTATGCCAACTTTCAACACCCCCTCCTCCAAACCATCCCGAGAACCGCAACAACCAAAAAAACTCGAGTCAAAAAAGGAGGAAAATCGAAAAAAAATAACTAGGATGGAGGATGATACAGGAAAGACAATGATTGGTGATCCTGAAGTAGAAGGTACATTTGAAAATTTTAACATAAAGATAATAAACGGGAAAATAATCCATCAAGGCACAGAAACCCAATTAAAAAGTGAAATTCAAAAATATCTTGATTATAGAAGTGGTGATTGGAATGTTTTAAATCTAACTTTTTTAGGAGAAGATGGACCAACAGAAAAAGTAAAAGATTTTCAAAGAGCTTTAGGAATGCCAGAAGGAGAAATTGACGGAAAAATAGGAAAAAAAACCCTAAGAGCTTTATTAAATATCCTTGAAATGAGTGAAGCTCCAGAAAAAAAGTTAATCAACTTCATGTCGGAACTGAAAAAATTAAAAGGTGGAAAAGTAGATATAAATCGTTATTCAAAATTTCAAAACCGTTATCACCTTAACAATTCATTTGACATTAAAATTCCTAATTCTAGACAAGTTCTTTCAATAACAATGGACAACAATGGCAACTGGAAAATGCAAGAATTCGTTCTTCAAATGAAATCAAAGTACGAAGAAAATCAAAACCCAGCTATAGAAAAAAGATATAGACCACAAGAACTAGGAGACAATGAATTTTTAGCAAAAACAATTATAGCGGAAACACTAGAAAACGATAATTCAAAAGAATCTCACGGAATTACTGTTTATTAGAAATTTACAAAATCAAACAAAAAAGATTTGTTAGTAAAAAAAACAACAAGTCTTTTTTTGATAGATTAAAAAACAAATTATTACACAGACACATTTAAGCCACCCACTCACCAAAAAACATATGCCTGATTAAAAAACTATTACACAGACACATTAAAGACCAACACGAAAATATATAACAATATAGTCTTTCATCAAAATATAAAAACAATAAAACATTCAAAGGTAAACAACTCAACCTTCATAAAATCTTAAATTAATCAATTTTTGATTCCAAAAATCAGCTAGTATTATAACAGAACTAAAACCTTTAACATCAACAATAAAACTATAGACACCATTTTCATCAACCATTGCACCACCTTTATAAAAAGACAACAAATCAATATCAATTTTTTTTGCATTTGATACAAAAGTCAATATTTCTTTAGAAAAATATTCTTGAACCCCCTCTGGATAATCATACCACATGCGATCAGCTATACATTCCGAAAACCTTTTCTTAAAAGCTTCATTACTTATTTCTAGTTCACTTTTATTTCTAGTTTCTCCTTTTTTTTCTCTATCTTTTAAATAGTCAGATAAATTATAAATTTTTGCCATATATTTTAATTATGATGCTAGTTGAACACGCCTAATATTTCGATTTATTCTGTAATTTTTAATATGAGGTAATTCATCTAGATATCTTGAAATATCAAAATAATCTCCATTACTAACTGAACGAACATAAGGGCTTCTTGATAAACCAGATACTTGACTTTGATGCTCAATTGGCTTACTAGTCAAAACCCCAGTATCTAACACTTCCGAATCTGTCCCAAAAGAAGTAACTTTTTGATCCTTAAAGCGAATTTTATCTGCCCACACATAATTTCCATCAGGGCTACTTGCCATATGCCACTCAACGACACGACCGTTTAATTGAGTTTCAAAAACCTCAACTTTAATATCTTTCTTAAAAACGCCTGAAGAATTTTCCGAAATTAGAGAATGTACAATTTTATATTCCCTAGTCGGATTATTTCTGAAATCGGGTAAAACACCTCTATTCTCAATAATAGATACAGCATCTACATGAACCTGAACTAACTGCTGAGGGCTTTTACCAGGATAATTCGCGTCATCCAAAGCATAACCTGGCTTTAAGTGCCAAGAATTAACATCACTAAACTCAGAAATTCTAATATTTTTTGACTCTTGTGCAAAAACTTGAAAATTAGAATAAGGAGATTCCTTATGAAAATATTTTATAATTATATCACCTCCATCATAAACCCTCAAAGATCTAGTATTCAAAGTAAGATTATCGAAGGCATCAGCCAATTGTTCTGCAACTTTTGTCGTTTGTGTATAATGAAAATCATCAATAGAACCCAGTCCCTTTGAATAAACACGGTCAAAACCTGGAGTTCCTCTCCAAGTTCCATCCGAATTTGATCTATAAAAAACTCTTCTGCTCAACTCGCCATTTTTTTCAGCATAAGCAACAACAATAGGTCTACCATTTTGGTCTAAAACGGGAGAGGAATAATACATACGCAAATCACCTTGTTCAAAAACATGAGAAGGAATAAACCCATCATCAAACAAATTTTTAACTAGTGGCCCTTGATTTCTGAGCCATTCATCAGAATTTTTTAACTGAGCAAACACGGCTCTCACCTGAACACTCTCAGCATTACTTGGCAAAACATCCCTAAGAACTCTTTTTTTCGAAACAACTTCATTAACTCTTTGACTCATTGAAGTAATCGCATCAGAAACTTTAACATTTATACGAAGCAATCCATCTATTTGATCTGGGTGCAACTTGAAAATATTATTCTCATATCGAGAAAACACAAGAGAAAGTGTTTCATCTAACGACTTAATAGTAAAATATTTTTCTTTAAACCTTAATACCCTAAATTCTTTCCCTTTAAATTTTATTATCCCTCCTTCCACCAAAGGTTGCCCCTCAAAAAGAGAAACTCCATTTGGACCTTTTTCTATTGAAAAAGACGGAACTTCTTTCGTTCTCTGATATTGTTCAAATTTCCAAAAATCTTCATCTGAAACATTAACCGCTCTTCCAGCACCTGCCTCCCCTGCAGACTCTGCTCCTCTTCCCGCTCTACCAGCACTTGCATCGCCTACAGACTCTGATCCTCTTCCCGCACTACCAGCACTTGCATCGCCTACAGACTCTGATCCTCTTCCCGCACTACCAGCACCTGCCTCCCCTGCAGACTCTGCTCCTCTTCCCGCTCTTCCAGCACCTGCCTCTCCTACAGACTCTGTATCAACTTTTTTCTTTTTATTAAAGCGTTGTTTTAATCTCCTACCCATCAAAACCGTGTTATTTAACAAATCCCTTGGTATAGTAAAAAAAGACTCCATCATAACTGAAACTTTTTGACCAAGTTCAATTGCATTATCTCCAAATTTAATATTTTTTAAAGACTTATACCTCAAAGCCAAAGCCCTTCCCACCCCCTTTGTTAAAACAAAAGGAGACTTTGCAAGCCCCACCCCCATGGAAAAAAAATCTTTTGCATTTCCCCATGCATAAACAAAAGGTATTTTATAAAGAGCTCTAAGTTTGCTAACGCCTTTCAGTGTTCGAGAAGCTGTCAAAGCACTCTTCACAGCCGCCCCCCCAGCTCCAGCAGTAACTACCGTAAGAACAACATCTGTCCCCACTTTTCCTACAGCCCTAAAAGATTGACCTAGATTATCAAAGCTAAATTCATCATAATAAATCATTCCTTTTCCCAAAGCTTCCCACGCTTCTCCAGCAGAAACATCACCTGCACCAACCAATGACTTCATTCCCTCCCAAGCAACACCAGGTTCCTTTAAAATACCTGAAAGCCCTTCCACAATACCCAACGCACCCTGTGTAAATCCTGCTGGAACATGTATAGGAATCATCATCACATCAAGCCCAGTAACCATCCAACTTGGCGCACCCCAACTTTTTAACACATTCCTAGGAAAATCAACAACCGAAGAAATACCACTTGAAAGATAGGAAAGCCCATTCCCCAAAGAACCAAATATTACACCCATGCTTTTATCCCAACCATCATGCTCCGTAAAAGACATATCTCCTACCGAAGATTTTAAACCATTCATTTCTTTTATAAAACCTTGTTGAGCCCCTTTTCTCCCAGTTATTTTTTCCCAATTATTTGAATCTCTTAATTCGCCAGTTGCCAACATTCTTTGTTCTTCATTATTATGAAAATTAACTGCCTCATTTGAAGCACTTAACACATCCCCCTCCATTTTCCCAACATATCCTGCAAAATAAACTTCATAATCTGCTATTTGGCTTTCAACCATTTCACACTTAGCAATAACTTCTTCTATTTCCTTAAATTTTAAATCAATTTTTGACAAATATGATTTAATATCTTTTTCAATTGCAGTTAAAGATTTTATATCATCAGAAAGTTTTAAAGAGGCGTCTTGAATGTTTTGTAAAGAACTTTCTGCATTACTTTCAGCAAGACTAATTTGGCCTTTTCTCTCTTGCAAATCAATCAATACAAGCTCTAAAACCTGTTTTTCATCTGAACTTATATTTGAACTATTTAGCTGTCTCTCTATTTCAACAATCCTATTATCAATATCATTTTTTTGATTGTCAAAATTAACATCCGCAGATAAAGATTCATTTAAATTAATTTGTTTATTTTCAAGCTTAGACTTATTTCTTCTAATTTTTTTTTGAAAATTTTCCAACGCTTCTTTTTGAGACTCCAATAAAGATTTCGTAGACGTCGCCTCTTCTTTTGTGGCTTTTGTCATTTCTTTACCACTTTCGATACTCATTTCGCCATCTTCTTTCAATTTCTGAATAACAAATCCTATTTCCTTTGAAGCCTTAAAGACGGCTTCTTCAAGCTTTTTTAAATTTTCAAATTGTTTTTTTGCCTGTTCTAGTTCTTCAATCTTTTTTTCAATAAGCAAATATACTGCATTTCTCTCTCTATACATATCTGCAGAACTTTTGTCTTCTTCAGTAAACCAAGATGTCTTATCCTTATTATATGCATCAACATGTTTATAAAATTTTTCAATCGCCGAAGACACTTCTACATTTATATTCTGTATCATCTCCCCAATTACTTGAACATATTTTTCACTTTGTACTTTTATCGACTCTACAGCAAACAAAAAATCTTCAGGCTTTGAAAAATCAAAGTCAGATTCCGTCTTAGATAAAAGATCATTTATATCTATCTGAACCTCCGAAGAAGAAGGCAATTCAGGAATAACAAAAGTTGACTCTAAATCTTCCAACCCAGTCATCTTACTATCTTTATCATATGATAAAACACTATCTACTCCAAAAAAAAGATTTTTTGATTCATTTTTAAAGCGTCTATCAATACTACTTGACTCTATTCCAGCATTACTCAAATCAACATAAGGCTTACTTTCTTGTGGTATTGGTTCATTTAATAATGCTTCAGCACTGGAAACAGTATCATAAATATCTGAATAATTACTTTGTTGAGAAACTAAATCTAATGGCAAGCTAGCCTTATCATCAAAAGAACCATTATCAGATGATCGTTCTTTATATAAAAAAAAGTCTCCTTAAACATATAAATATTTACAAAGAATCAACATATTCCATTAATTTTTTCAATGTCTTTGGGCCAATTTTTCCATCTACATCATTACCAGTAAAACCCAACATTTTTTGCAATTCTTCAACCTTTCCTTGAGTAATTTCTCCACCAAATAAGGCTTTATTAATTTCATTCCAATCTCCCAACTTATAATTATTAATTGCATTGTCAAAATATTGTTTTAAGATTTTTTTATTACCAGCATAAAGAATTCCATCAGGATAAATTGGAATACCATGCCGTTCAAAATTTTGAGCTATTGTAAAATCAATTAAGAGATCATCGTCTACTAAGTCTTTCGCACTTTCCTCTACTATTAAAGTTCTATCAACATCATCTGGATTAATCTCTACCCCCTCCGGATTTTTAAGTCCACCTTCTTTTGCAGACTTTGAACTGGCTTCAGGACCTCTAGAAAAAGGGTTTATATTAAAAAAATTTAAACTTTTTCTAAAAGAAAAAAAATTATAACCATCACAATTATACAATTTTTTCATTTTTGTTTTTTGTTATAAAATCTATTAATTATATCACAATTTTTATACTTTTTCAAACAAATATTTAAGCACGAAAGTGCGATTTACAAAACAAAATCGACCAATAAAAACTAATATGTTTAATAAAAAAACAAGCTAAAAACTTTTCCAACAATCATAAATAATTCTTTAATAAAAAATATTAAAAAAAATATTTAACCAAATTTCCAAAACCTAATCAACTAGCCCTTCAATCAATACAAAAATCGAAACACTCGCGCCTTCAATATTTTTATCTCAAAGCAAAAAGCCAAAACATTGAGCCTTTCCATTGATACCCGAAAAGGCCCACCCCTCACCACCACACCCACTTCTGTCAATCCAATTTTCTCTCCCATATTTTCGCTCTTTTTTGTATAATCGTGTTATGAAAAACATCGAAAGCATAAAAAAAGTGTCGTTAATTTTCTTTATAATAGTTGGAGCTATTCATATAATTTCAACAGCCCTTATAATAAACAACATTTCACTTAAAACAGCCGAAATAATAAACAACACCCTCTTTGTGCCTTTTTTAGTCAGTTCTTTAATTTACGGTTCTTCATCACTACGCTTAAGCCTATTTCCCGAACACGAAAACCATAAATTTTTAGACACGACTTTATCAGCAATTATAGTTATAATAACAATAACAAGCGTCACTCTAAGCATAATATATTAAAGAAATGAGTAAAAACATTGATAAAATAAACGAAAAAACTGTTTTAATTTTTGGAACATTCGACCTACTTCATGCAGGCCACGAAAATTACATAAAACAAGCAAGAGAGCTCGGAGACAAAGTTGTCGCAATTATCGCGAGGGACAATACTGTTAAAAACATCAAATCAAATCTTCCAGAAAATAATGAAAAAGTACGACTCAAAAATCTCGAGAACACAGGATGGGTAGATCAAGTCGTTCTCGGAGATTTAAAAGATAAAACAAAACACATAAAACAACTAAAACCAAACATAATAGCACTTGGCTACGATCAATTCGCCTTCACTTACAACCTAGAAAAATTAATAATAGATTATCGGCTAAACACTAGAATAATAAGACTAAAACCATACAGGCCAGAAATCTATAAATCCTCAATCCTTAAAAAACAAATCGTAAATGAACGAAACGAAAAAAACATCGTCTCAAAATCACAATAAAAACCAAAACAGCTCTTCGCAAATAAACAAGCCAAAAAGCCCCAAAAAGCTTACAGCTTTCAAGTTAAGCCTTCAAAACATTTGGAGGAATAAAGTTCTTTCCCTAGCCACAATATTTGTAATGGCAATAATATTATTTATCTTCAACATAATCCTATCCGTTAATTTTTTAGCTGAAAACGCGATAGAAAAACTAAGCGAAAAAGTGGACATAGTTGTTTACTTAAAAGAAAGTGCCTCTGAAAGCGACATATTAAAACTTGCAAACGACATAGCAAGGCTAGAAGGCGTAAACTCAATAATTTACACAACAAAAGAAAAAGCGCTAGAAGATCTTCAAAAAAGCCATCCAGACCTTACGGTAGCATTTGAAAAATATGGACTTGGAAACCCCCTTCCAAAATCAATAAGCATTACAACAAAACATCCAAAGCATTACAAAGAAATTGTTAATTACTTAAATCAAGACAAGTTTTCAAATATTTTAAGCCAAACAGACCAAAAAGAAGACGATAAAAACATATTAAACTCAGTTTCCCAAAATCTAAATTCACTTTCACTTTTTGCAAGACAAATTTTATTTTGGATAATAATAACATTCATAATCGGTGGAGCACTCATAATGATAAACGCCCTTCAAATAACAATTTTTAGCAGAAAAAAAGAAATAGAAGTAATGAAAATCGTAGGGGCTAGCCATAGTTTCATCAGACTTCCATTTATTATCGAAAGCATAATTTATGGGACACTTTCTGTAATTTTTTGTTTTATTATGCTTTTTATCCTTTCAAATAATCCCAGCATAAAAGATAGCGGAATACTTCACCTATACCCACATATAAACATTTACGCACTTTTTGGAGCAGAACTTGCAGGCACACTTTTTTTAAGCATGATAAGCTCTTCTTTAGCAGTTCGTGAACACATATAAAATGAGATCAAAAAATAGTAAAATAATAATTTTAGGAAATAAAAACATAAACGAAGCAGACAAACTTCTTTTTGTTTATAGTAAAGAATTTGGAAAACTCAAAGTTGTTGCAAAGGGAGCAAGAAAACTTAAAAGTAAGTTTTTAGGCCACACACAAACACTTACAATTGCTGAAGCAAACCTTTATTTCGGACCAAAATCCATAATTCTTACAGAAATAAAAACAACTCAAAATTCAAAAAAAATAAGATCAAACATCAAAAGTACATTTTCTGCGTTACAAATTGCAGAAATAACCGACAAATGTGTTTTAGAAAAACAAGAAATTGAAGGACTTTTTAGCCTACTTGAAAAAACATTAAATCAATTAGAAAAAAACTCCAAAACTCAACTAATAGTCACTAGCTACACTATTAAGTTTTTAAACTTACTGGGCTTAATTCCAAATTTTAAAGAAATCCAAACAAAACTTCCTGAAAAATATAAAAAATTTTTTGAATATGTTAAAATCCAAGACTTTGACAAACTAATGAGAATTGCCTTAAACGAACAAGATGAAAACATAATAAAAGATATAACAAAAAAACTTTTAGAACTACAAAGCGAAAAAGAACTAAAAGCATTAAAATTCAACTTTTCACTAATAAGCTAATTTAAGCCTTCAAAAACAACTAAAAATTTTAAATAAAACATTTATAAAAAGATTTTTTATTATTTCCAATTACTTGGCATTACTCGTTTTTGATCTAAATTTTTTAAATGTTTACAATTTTTCTTATGAATTGTTGTAAGCATTGTTGCTTTTTTAAAGTAAGCAACAATTTCATCTCCATATTTAGGACTACAACATTTTGCAATTCTCAAAGGCAAATTCGATTCTCCTCCAATTAAGACATTGTTTGAAATATCTTCACCCCCACTAAGAAGAGTATTTTTTGCAATTGATTTTTTCTTTTTTTCTTGTTCAAAAGAATCGGGGAAAATTTTTCTTAAAACATCACTAGACTGTTGAGACCCCTTTCCTACTTCAACAATAATCTTTTCTCGTTCTTCAACAGTTAAATTTCCTGAAAAATAATTTTTTAAAATTGAATAGTTTTGATCAAGAGGTTCTTTTCCGATTTGATCAAGCATCTTATTTAGCATCTTTTTTCCCTCTTTTAGATAAAAATCAACATTCAAAGCATTAAAATAAGATTTTATCATTGATTTTGCCAAAGAAGTTTTCACAAAAGAAAGCCATTCCAACTTTGGAGCCCCATCACCCTTTGTAGAAATAGAAACAACATCACCATTACTAAGAGGTTGATTTAACGGAACAACTCTTTCCCCAACCTTTGCCAAATAAGCTTTGTGGCCCAATTCTGTATGAACACTATATGCAAAATCAATTGGAGTAGAGCCAACTGGCAAATCCTTAATTTCACCCCGAGGAGTCAAAACAAAAATTCTATCCTTAAAAACATTAAGTTCTCCTTCACTTTCAGAAGAAATTTTTTGAACTTCTTTAAGCCAATCTGAATTTGCTTTTACTTTTTCACTTTCTGGATCACTTCCCGCAGTTTTATAAAGCCAATGTGCCGCAACTCCATACTCCGCTTCATTATGCATCGCCTTAGTTCTTACCTGAATTTCAACTGGCTGAAATAAATCTTTATCAAAAAGCCCCACAACAATTGTATGAATACTTCTATATCCATTTGCCTTTGGGCTTGCAACATAATCTTTAAATTTATTCGCAAGTGGTTTCCATTTATTATGAATTTCTCCAACGATTAAATAAAGTTTTTCAATATCTTCTTTTTTATCAAAATTCTTATCGCTATCTAAAATAATTCTAATTGCAAAAATATCATATAAATCAGACACAGTGTTTAAATTTTTAGTCTGAAACTTCTTATAAATACTATAAACACTTTTAATTCTACCACTTACTTCAGCTTTAATATGCATCGAATCAAGCAAATCCTCTATTTTTCTTTTAATTATTGCAATAATTCTATTTCTACTTTTTCCAAAAACTTCTAAATCTTTTGAAATCTCTTCAAATTCATTTTGAAAAACATACTTAAAAGACAAATCTTCAAGAATTGTCTTCATCCTATAAACTCCAAGTCTAGACGCAACAGGAACATATAAATGAAGTGTTTCCTTAGCAATCATCATTTTATCTCTTGTTGAATAAATCGACGACAAGTTCTTCATAACATATATTCTTTGCGACAATATTACAAAAACAACACGAATATTTTTTGCCATTATCATAAACAATTTATGAAGAGCACTCAATTTCGACTTTTCGTTGTTTTCTTCAAACTTAAGACCATGAATCTTTTTAATTGCATCAAGAATTTCAAAAGTTTCTTTTCCAAAATTATTTTTAACATCTTCGTCTGTAATCACTTCAGCTTCATAAAAAGGAGAAATAAGTGCAGAAACTACACTTAAAATATCTGGATTTATTGCCATCAAAGATTCTAAATCAAAAAGACCAATTAAATCACAATCCACTTTCTTCGATTTTTCCTCAATTAGATCAAAAACCCTTTCAAGTATTAAAAGATTTTCTTTGTCTGAACTAAAATAGTCTTTAAAAACTACTTCTAAATTCATAAGAACTATTAAGACACTTTAATACTAACAAAAAGTCAAAAATCTTACAAATAATTGAAAAAATTAGTTTTGCCTTTTTAAAGGAATGATTGCTTCTATATCACTATCTGGTATATCAAACACACGAATTCCTTGTATCAAAGCCTCTTTATTCGAAACAATGTCATCATACCTAGGCAAAAGAATTTTTCTCATTTGAATCACCATATCAAGCATAGAAGAATATGCACCTGCATAAGCTTTTATTGCAACAACATCTTGCGAAAATTCTATAAAAAGCTCTAAATTTTTATAACTTTCTGTACCTTGAAAATAATCTAAAGAATTAAAAAAAGCATTTTCATACTCATCTTGTTTTCTAATGTTTGAAGCATAAGATTCATCAAGCAAATCAAGTCTTCGATTTAAAGCAGAGATGGCCAAATCAGCCTCTTCTAATAAATATCGAATATCATCAATTAATAAATTCAAACTTTCTCTTCTTGCTGAATTTCTATCTAAATAAGAATAAACATTAACTAGATAAACATTTTGCATTTGATTTACAAGTTTCAAATAATAAACCAAATCAAGTCTTTGCCAATTAAATTCATCTCCCAAAATAATTGAAGTATTTAAGCCAGAAAGACTTCCTAAGGTATCTGTATTTATAGGAAATTCTCTTCCAATATTTATTGCCCCAACTATTGAAGGCAAGCCACTTTCCAAAACAACTTCATTTATTGGAAAATCCGGAACATCAACTGTTTCTGTTTTATCTTTATTACTAAAAAGAATTGAATAACCCCCAAATATAAAGAAAACGATTGTTCCAACAATAAATATAAAAGAAAAAATAATTCCAAAAAACACTGCTTTAGAAATACCAGCCTCCTCAAGAACATCCCAAAAACTTTCAGAACGCTCAAACTCATCAAGACTATCTAAGTCTAAGCTCGCCTCATCGCTTAAATTCTTATCAAAAGTTTCATTTTTTTCATTTTTAGAAACTATTTCACCCTCAAGAACCTCTTTGTTATCAACATTTTGCTCCTTTGGTTCATTTATTTTTTCATTCGATGAGTTTTTTTCTTCACTTAAGTCTTTCCATTTATCACCACTTTCTATGTTTTTAACCACTTCTTGATTAGAAGAAAAAGAGCTTCTAGAAGGCATAGAAACATTCGAAGCAGAATGTGATTGTGGAGAAAACAGAGGCTTTTTTTCTGCACTCTGTGTTGACCCCAAATTTACACCTCGCCCTGCTCCAAACGGAGGATTTT
>Ga0334883_1004197_pt1 | contig 14179 bp, 12 predicted proteins | sample GraSluR1_MG_6_FD_207230 | JGI IMG/M metagenome (GOLD analysis project Ga0334883, IMG submission 207230) | Sludge microbial communities from methane-producing bioreactor in Wageningen University, Netherlands - Granular Sludge_09_05-R1 | ecosystem: Engineered > Bioreactor > Anaerobic >... | reverse complement strand
CGTTTCCCCATGTGGGACTGGGTCGGCGGGCGCACCTCCGAGCTCTCGGCGGTCGGGCTTCTGCCCGCAGCCCTGCAGGGCTTCGAGGTGGAGGCGATCCTGGAGGGCGCCGCGGCGGCGGACCGCCTGACCCGCAACCGGGACATCCGCCAGAATCCCGCCGCCCTCCTGGCCCTGTCCTGGCATCGCGCGACCCACGGCCGGGGCGAGAAGGACATGGTGGTCCTTCCCTACTGCGACCGGCTGGAGCTCTTCTCGCGCTACCTCCAACAACTGGTGATGGAGTCGCTGGGCAAGCAGACCGACCTGGAGGGGCGGACGGTCCACCAGGGAATCGCCGTCTACGGCAACAAGGGCAGCACCGACCAGCACGCCTACGTCCAACAACTGCGCGACGGGGTGGACAACTTCTTCGCCACCTTCGTGGTGGTGCTGAAGAATCGGGAACGGCCCTCGATGGAGGTGGAGGACGGGATCACCACGGGGGACTTCCTCTCCGGCTTCTGGCAAGGGACCCGGGAGGCCCTCTCCGAGAAGGGACGGCTCTCGCTGACGGTCACGGTTCCCGAGGTCAACCCCTTCACCCTGGGCATGCTGATCGCCCTGTATGAGCGGGCAGTCGGGCTGTACGCCTGGCTGGTCGGCATCAACGCCTACCACCAGCCGGGGGTCGAGGCCGGCAAGCAGGCCGCCGGAGTGGTGCTGGCCCTGCAACAGGAGATCGTCACGCTGCTGCAAGGCGCCAAGGCCCCCATGACCTGCGAGGAGATGGCTGGTGCGCTGGGCCGCCCCGAGCAGGTCGAGACGGTCTTCCACGTGGCCCGCCACCTGGCGGCCAACATCCGGGAGGGCGTCGTGGCCGAGGGTCAGGGCCTGGGCGCGCGCTACGCGATCGACCCGCGCCGGGCTTGACGCGCGGGCAGGATCGTTCGACCGGGCCCGGAAGACCCGGCGGTGCGCATCCTCGCCCTCATCGTGCTCTTCCTTCTATCCATGCTGCCCGCTGACGCCGCCGGCTGGAGCCGGCACGAGAACCGGGATCTGGTCCAGGACTCGCGGCCCGGTTGGGCCGTCGAGACTCCCGAGGACTGGCTCCGCATTCCCGACGTCAGGCCCGCCTGGCCGCTGGGTGGAGGCTTTCGCGACCCTTCAGGCCACCTGGGAGTGGTGATCACGTGGTTGGAGGAGGTTCCCGGCGGGGAGATCGAAGGTCTGATGGAGCGGGGATTCCAGGAGGAGCCCGGGCGGGTGGCCGGTCACCCCGCGCGCCTCTTCCGCCGCACCGGACCGGAGGGGATTCAGCGCCTGGTCTACCTGAGGATGCCTTCCGGCTCCTACCGGGTCACGCTCTTCGCCACGGCCGGCCACGAGGAGACCCTGGAGAAGGTCCTGGGCAGCTTCCAGTTGCTGCGGGGCCAGTCATTGAAGGAACAGGAGCCGTGGACCCTCCACGAGGATTCCCAAGCCGGGTACAGCCTCTCCCACCCGGCCAGGTGGACCCTCAAGAACGTTCCCCAGGGCTTCGAACTCCGAGAAGGCCCGGAGCTGGCCGTCCGAGCCTGGCTGCGTCCCATCCCCGAGACGCCGGGGGGCTCATTCCGGGGGTTCGCCCGGTCCGCGGGCCGGGCCACCATTCCCGGGGCCGTCTCCCTGGAGCGCTTCGAGCCCCTGGATGTGGGCGGGGTGACGGGCTACCTGGCCGTCTGGAAACTCCAGGATGGCGGCTACCACGGCCCGTCGATCTACCTTCCCCTGCCCGGGGGACGGCAGGCCCTGGAACTGGTCTTGCTGCTTCAGGAGGCCGACGAGTGCTTCTTCCGCCTGGTGAACTCGTTCCGCCCGGGGGGGCCGATGACCGCGCGCCCCTGAGCTGCGGGGTGCCGGCGAGCCTGCTTCTGGAGGAAACCTCCCGGGTCGCAGTGAGGTTGATCGACACAGGTCCTCATGATGGAGGCCCCGAAACCCGTTGCCCATGATCCACGACGTTCCACGATCCACGGCCTTCCGCTGGCTGCTGGGGGCAGGCCGGCTGGTTTCGCGGCTGGCGGCCCGGCTTCGCCCTGTCCTGGACCTTTTCCCCGCCACCATGGCCGGGCTCTTCGTCCTGGGCCTGTGCGCCGCGGGGTTCTGGTATCTGGGCGTCCTGCACAAGGACGTGGTCCTCCTTCCGGCCACCCTGGTGCTGGCTCTGCTGGCCGTGGGGATGATCCTGGCCGTCGGCCTGGGCGCCGCCGTCACCGCCCGCGCCCTGCGACGCGCGCACTTCGACGACGCCTTCCTGCGCCTGGAAGCCAACTACGCGCGGCGGACCGGCATCCGTTGGCGGGCTCCCCTGCTCCCCTTCATCGAACTGAGCTGGGAGTGGCTCACCCCACCCGAGGTCGAGGTGCGCACCGTCTCGCGCTGGCGGCAGGTCTCCGAAGAGGTTCGACCGCGCCGGCGCTGCCTGGTGGACGGGCTCATCCGCCGAGTCCAGGTCCGCGACGTCCTGGGGATGGCCCGCGTGGTCTGGCGCTTCGAACGGCCCAGCCGGGTGATGATCCTTCCCGACCGGGGGCGACTGGACCAGACCACCGTCCTGCGCAGCCTGGTGGGTGGCGAGGACCACCCCGACCCCTTCGGGGACGCCCACGGCGACCGGGTGGAGATGCGCCAGTATGCTCCGGGCGACTCGGCCCGGAACATCCTGTGGAAGGTCTTCGCCCGCAACCGCCGCCTGATGGTGCGCATGCCCGAGCGGGCCCTGACCGCCCAGCCGCGCACCTGCGCCTACCTGGTGGCGGGCCCCTCGGACGAACCCAGCGCCGGCCTGGCCCGGGTGGTCCTGGAGCGACGCATGCTCGGGGAGGGTTGGCGGTTCGGAGCCGACGGCAGCCCGGGCTTCGCCGAGAACCTGGACAGCGCCCTGGAGATCCTCGCCCGCTCGGGCAATCCCGACACCGGCCCGCCGGGACTGGCCGCCTTCCTCAAGCGTGCCGAGACCGACGGGTACCAGAACTGCCTGGTCTTCCTGCCGGCCGCCAGCGGCGAGTGGCTGGACGAGGTGCGCCGGGCGGTGGCCGGTTCCCGATTGGGCCTGACCTGGATGGTGGGCCTGGACGGGTTGCAGACCAGCCTGGAACGCCCACCGCTGTGGAAGAGACTCTTGTTGCGCCCGGAACCGACCATGCCGGCCGATCCCCTGAGGCTGGCCGAGGCCCTGCAGAGCGCCCGCGCCCCGATGGTCCTGTGCGACCGCAAGGAGGGTCGGGTGGTGGCCGACGCCCGGCAGTATCTCAAGGTCCAGGCTCGGCCAGGCCGCGGAGGAGCCAGATGAAGCTCGACTGGAACCTGGCCCTCAAGCGCCTGGTGGGAGCCCTGGTCTGGGGGCTGGCCCTGGCCATCGGCGCCTGGAGCATCAGCGTCTCGACGGGGATCCTGGGCGGCTTCCTGGGAGGCTTTGCCGGATTCCTCTCAGGCCCGCTGCTGGCCAGGACCCGCCTGCGCACCCCGACCATCCTGATCGGAGGCTCGCTCCTGGGAGGCGTCGGGCTGTGGCTGGCAGGCCTGCCTACCCGCAGCCGGATCCTGGCGGGGCTCTTCGGCCCGGAGCTGGCCTACGGCCTGGCCGATGGAACCACCTGGTTCCTGGGCGGACTCGTCCTGGTGGGGTGCCTGCACGCGGCCACCGTGCGCCATGCCTCGTTCATGGCCGTGGAGCTGGCGCTGGTCTGCCTGGCGCTGATCACGCCGCTCTCGGCCCACCGCGACGGATTCATCAGCCGTCCCCACTTCTTCGTGGACCCGCTCTGGTCCCAGGGCTGGGATCCCGTCCCCTTCCTGATGGCCGCCGGGGCCCTGACGGCAGCCACCCTCCTGGTTCTGTCGGTGGGACGCTTCAATCGGCGCAATACCCTGATCGACCTGGGTCTTCTGCTGATGCTGGCCTTCCTGGTGACGGTCCTGCTGCCCCTGAACCGACTTCAGCAACTGGCCCCCGAGCAGAAGCCCATGGGCCAGAACGGCCAGCAGGAGCAGGAGGGCAAGCCGCCCCCTCCGATGGAGCAGGATCCGAACGGGAAGGAGAAGCCCCGCCAGAAGCCTCCTGAGCCCGAAGACAAGGGCGAGCAGGGTCAGCCCAAGCCCGTGGCCCTGGTCCTCTTCCACGACGACTTCACTCCCACCGACGGCTTCTACTACTTCCGCCAGAAGACCATGAGCATGTTCAACGGAGCCCGCCTGGTGCCCGATACGACAGGCCTGGCTGACCGCGACGTGCCCTCGCGCTTCCCGGCGGCAGGCCCCGAGGCCCAGCCCGGCGGAGTGGGCATCGTCCCCGAGCCCACCGACTCCAGCCTGACGCGGACCGTCCGGACCACCGTCAACCTGATCATCGCCCACCCCCTGCCGATCGGCCTGATCAACCCGACCCGCATGGAAGCCAGCGGGAACCCCGACCCCTACCACTTCGTCCGTGCCTACAAGGTCGAGTCCGCGGCCTTCATCGGAGACCTCTCGAGCTTGATGGGGCGCCGCGCCGGCAACCCTCTGTGGTCACGGCAGGTGTGGTCCCACTACACCCGGACTCCGGAGGATCCGCGCTATCGCAGGCTGGCCAACGAGATCGTGGGCCGCCTGCAGGAGCAGTATCGCGAGGACCCCCTGGCCCAGGCCGTGATGGTCAAGCTCTGGTTGGAAACGGAGGGGACCTACAGCCTCAGCCAGCGGATCCTGGACTCCGACGACGCGGTGGCCCGGTTCCTGTTCGGCGACAAGGTGGGCTACTGCGTGCACTTCGCCCATGCGGCCACCCACCTGGTGCGCTCGTTGGGGATTCCGGCGCGCGTGGCGACGGGCTACGCGGCGGACGCCCGCTACCGCTTCGAGGGGTCGGCCTTGCTGCTGCAGGACGCCAACTCCCACGCCTGGTGCGAGATCTACCTCGAAGGGGTGGGATGGGTCCCGCTGGACGTCTCCCCGCAGCGCACCGACGCGCGGCCTCCCCCGCCCCCCGACGCCGACCTGCAGCGGATGCTGGGGCAACTGGCCCGCAAGGAGGCTCCCAGCCAGGAAGGCCGGCCCCAGGCCAAGCGCGATCTGAACGCACTGGCGCGCAAGGCTCTGGCCGTCCTGGCCCGAGGGGCAGGCATCCTCCTGGTCCTGGGCATCCTGGCCGCCGGGGTCGGAAAGGTCGTCCGCCGACTCGGCCCCTACGTCGGTCCGGAGAGCACGCGGACCCTGCGCACCTTCCGGGCCGCCTTGGACTGCCTGGCCGACGTGGGCGTCCTCCGGCCCTTCGGCGACACCCGCGAGCGCTTTGCCCGGGATCAGGGAAATCGCTTCGAAGCCCTGGCCCCACTGACCGAATTCCGCATGCGCGAGGCCCTGGGAGATCCCCGGAACCCCAGCCCGCCGGAAGCTCGGGAGCTGCTCGAGCACTACCGCAACCTGGCCCGGCAGATCCGGCGGAGCACCCCCTTCTGGCGCCGCCTCCTGGGCCTGCTCAACCCCTTCTCCTGGCTCTTCGTCCGCTAGAGAACAAACCTCGGAGGTCCCCGGCTTGAATACCAGCACCATCCCGGCCAATCGCGGCACACTCCTGGACCAGGCCTACGAACTGGCCCAGACCCTGGAGAGACGCCTGCAACACGCCATCCGCGGGCGGGAGGCGGTCATCGACCTGCTGCTGACCGCGCTCCTGGCGGACGGTCACGTCCTTCTGGAGGACTATCCGGGCTCGGGCAAGACGACCCTGGCCAAGGCCCTGGGCGACTCGATCGAGGACGACCAGCCCCACGACGAGATCGTGGCCTTCCGCCGGATCCAGTTCACGCCGGATCTCCTGCCTTCGGACATCACCGGCGTGACGGTCTTCGACCCCGACACGGGCTCGTTCAGCTTCCGTCCGGGCCCCCTCTTCGCCCACATCGTCCTGGCGGACGAGATCAACCGCACCTCGCCCAAGGTCCAGGCGGCCATGCTCGAGGCCATGGCCGAGAAGCAGGTGACCGTCGACAACGTCTCCCACCCCTTGGACGAGCTCTTCTTCGTGGTGGCCACCCAGAACCCGCGCGACCAGGCCGGCACCTACCCGCTGCCGGTGGCCCAGCACGACCGCTTCCTCTTCAAGATCCGCATGGACTACATCGAGAGGGAGGCCGAACTGGACGTCCTGCGCAGCGCCCGGGAGCGCCGGCAGGCCCCCGGCCAGGAACTGCCGCGGGTGAGCCGCTCGGCCGTGGTGCTGGCCCGCCGCACGGTCGAATCCTTCGTCCACGTGGACGAACGCATCCACACCTGCCTGGTGGACATGGCCCGCTCGATCCGCGAGTCGCCGCACGTCACCCAGGGCGTCTCGACGCGCAGCCTGGTGTTGATGCTGCCAGCCCTGCAGGCTTGCGCGTTGAAGCGAGGGCGGGACTACGTCACGGCGGAGGATGTGGCCTACCTGGCTCCCTTCGTCTTCGCCCACCGCATGGAACTGGCACCGGGAATCGACGACGCCTCGGAGGTGATCCGCGAGTGCACCCGCCCGGCCATGGAGATCCTGACCCGCTCGACCCTGAGATGAGTCGGCTGAACCACCCCGCACCGGCTGCCTGCCGGGTCGGAAGCCCCCGGACGCCTGCCAGGGCACCGCAAGCCTGGCGGGTTGCCCTGCTCTTCCTGCTGATGTCGCTCGTACTGGGGGTCCTCACGCTGCCGGCCCTGGCCCGCGACCCGGCCGCTTCCTCCGACCCGCCCACGGCGGAGGAGATGGCGGGCCTGATCGACCGGCCAGAGAACCTGGTGGCCTGGCGGGAACTGGCGGACCGGGTCCTGGCCCGCGACCCCGAATCCTATGCGGGCCAGATCCTGATGGGCTTCGTGCTGCACCGCTCGGAAGGGGACCTCCCCCGAGCCCGCTTCCACCTCGAGAAGGGTCGAAAGCTGGCGCTGAGGGCCTCGGACCGGGGCATCTCGGAGGCCTTCCAGTTCTATGCCCTGGCCCTTTTTGAGTTGCGCCTGGTCCTGGCGGAGATGGACCGCTACCAGGACCAGTTGGCCATCCTGGAGGAGTTCGCCCGCCTGCGAGGAGGGCCCGTGGTGGCCGCCGAGTTCGCCTGGCCTTTGATGAAGCTGGACCGCGAGATCGAGGCCCGCGAGAAGCTCTCCCAGGCTTTCGGAAGCGGCGACCCGGTGGCCCGGATCGTCGCCTGGAACAGCCTGGGTGCCCTGGAGATGGAGTATGGCAACGCCCAGGCCTCCTACAACGCCTTCCAGAGCCTGCTGGCGGAGGCTCACCAGAACAACTGGCCGCTGGACTGCACCTATCTTCGCAACGCGGGAGAGGCCGCCCTGGCCCTGGGCAAGTACGACGAGGCCGAGCGCTACTTCCGGGAGGCCACCTCGGTCCCGTTCAATGACCAGACCTTCTCCAACCCCTACCTGGACCTGGCCGGGCTCTACCTGACCCAGGCCCGCTATCCCGAGGCCCTGGAGGCCACCCGCCGGATGCACCAGTGGGCTCGGGCCATCAAGCCCTTCCTGTACCAGCAGTCCATGGCCGACACCCAGCAGATGACCGGCGAACTGCTGCTGGAGCTGGGCTATGTCGAAGAGGGCCTGCACCAGTTGGACATGCTGGTCCAGCGGCCCGACCGGAGGGGCGGAACCTCCGGCACCAAGGACCAGGCCGAGGCCGGGAACCTGGTGGTGTGGCGCTCGGCCCTGCTGGCCTGGCGCGAGCGCCTGTCCGAACGCATGGCCTCCGCGCGGGGCCTGGAATGGTGGCGACTGGCCTTGCAGCGCCTGCAGTTGGGCTTGAAGGCCCGCGCCGCCGGGCGTCGGGTCGCCGCCCTGGCGGTGGCCAACGACCGGGTCCAGGGCAGCCTCCGCCCCTATTGGGCCGGCTCGATCTCGATGGGCGAATGGTTCCGTCCCGACCTGGTCGAGCTGTATGGACCGGGTGTGACCGCCGCCGCCCTGCAGCAGCTCCGGCAGAATCCCCCGGAGAAGCTCCCGTTGGAGGAGCCCTTCCTGGAAGCCATCGACGCCGAAGTCGCCGCCCTGTCCGGAGACCGCTCGACGGCCCTGCAGCACCTGGAACGGGCCCTGGGCAATCTTCCGGAGTCCGAGTCCCTGCTGCGGGCCCGCCTTCACGCTCGCGCCGGACAACTTCTGGAGGAGCGCGGCGACCGCGCCCAGGCCCTGACCCATTTCCAGATGGCCATGCAGAAGGCCCCGGGGATGCTGCGGACCGTGCGCGCCCGGTTGCCCGTGACCCTTCAGGGCGACAACAACCCGACCATGCGCGAGGTGGCCCGAAACCTGGGGCGCTCTCCGCGATTCCGCGGGGTCGGCGACGGTCTCCCCTTGCAGCTCTCGCTGGCTGGGGACCGGCTGGAAGCCCTCCTGTTGGGAACCGACGGGAGCGTTCTGGCTCGCGCGGTCGCCCCGCTCCAGCAGGACCTGCACCAGTCCGCGGCGGACCTGGTCGAGGACCTGCACAGCCAGGCCTTCTCCCCCCAGATCGACCTCAGCCAGGTCGACCTCAACAGCCTGGACGGTTCGAACGCCTCGGGCTCGACCGCCAGCCAGAAGTTCCGAGAGATCTTCCGGACTCCCGGTCCCCACACCCGACACTCCATTCCCAGGGATCGGGTCGCTCGGATTGAAGATTCCTGTGCGATGGCGCGAATTCCCTGACCGCCACGCCCCGGGGAGCTGACGCGATGGACAGAGACGGGTTCCGATCCTTCAACCGATTCATGATCTGGATGTGGCACGCCGGCCTGGGCGGCCCCATGAACCTGACCCATCGCCTGACGGGCCGGATCATGGTCCTGGGAACGGTCGGCCGCAAAAGCGGCGAGATGCGCCGAACCCCCCTGAACTACTCGCATTGCGGCGACTCGATCCTGGCCCTGGCGGGCTTCGGGGGGCGGACCGACTGGCTGAAGAATCTCCAGGCGCATCCCTTCGCCGAAGTCTGGCTTCCCGACGGCTCGTGGCTGGCCCGAGCCGAGGAGATCCAGGACCCCCAGGAGCGCCTGGACGCCATCCGCCGCGTGCTGAAGGACTCGGGCTTTGCCGCCAAGGTCTTCGCCGGAATCGATCCCCGGTGCTGTGACCAGGAGACCCTGCGCCGCCACACCGAGCCCTACCGCGCGGTGCGTCTGCGACTGCTGGAGCCGTTGCCCGAGCCCGAAGAGATGAAGGTGGGCCGCGCCGCCCGCACCGGCCTGGGCGTCGGTCTGGGGATCTCGCTGGCCTGGGCCTGGTTCAGCCGGAAGGATTAAGCCTGGGGCGCTTCCTCAGGTGCGTCCCGGACCGTCTCCGGAGACGCTGCAGGTGTCTGGTCGGCGGACTCCTGCGCGGAGGGGGAGCGCTCCGCCAGCATCCGGGCGGCCACTCCGACGGCCACGCCACTGGCAATTCCGACCCCGGCGCCCACCATGCCCCCCAGGATCCCACCCGCCACCGGCCCGTAACGTCCGGTTTCGAAGGTGTCCGAGACGTTCTGCATCTGCGGCGTGCCATCCCGCCCCAGGACCGGAGCCTCGCGGTAGACCGGAGAGCTTCCGTGGCTCCAGTCGTCGTGCCAGGGGTAGAAGAAGTCGTAGTGGTCCGAAGGGATCTCCCCCAGGTAGCGATGCTCGGTGACCGGGACGCTCCAGGTCCGCGAATGGACCTCCTGGGCAGCCATCTCGCGCCCTCCGGCCACCGCTCCCAGGACGGCCCCGGCTCCGGCCCCCACGACGGCCCCACCCAGGACGGCGTTGCCGGCCAGGTTGCGAACCTCTTCGCGGCGCTCGGTGTCCAGGGGCGGAGCCTGCTTGGGCGGCGCGTCCTTCTGCAGGCTGTTGCGAAGAGCGGCGATGCCGGCCCCCAGAGCCACGCCGGTGACCCCGCCCAGCAAGGCCCCGGCCACTCCGGCCCCCAGGGGCTCCCAGAAGGAACCGTGCGTGAAGCGCGGCTCGGTGTACTCGCCGACCTTGGTGTGGTCGATCCGGGGACTGAAGTTGTGCCAGTAGCCTCGGGTCCGCTCGGTGCAGGTCTCGGTGCTGTAGCGGTTCCCGTCCGAGTCGGTGTGCCACTCGGTGGTGCAGGTCCGCTCGATGTCCGGCGTGATGCTCTCGTGATAGCCCGCCAGGCTGGGGTCCTCGATCGAGCGGGGAACCCACTCCTCGCGGATGGTGTCGGCGGCCTGGGCCTGGAAGCCCAGCGCGGTTCCAGCGGCTCCGCCGACGGCGGCGCCGGCTGCCCCACCCAGGACCGCATAGTCGCGCATGCGGCCGTCGGCTCCGCCGGCGCCGTAGTCGCGTTCCTCCCCGATCACGTTGTCCCCGATCCAATCACGGACGGAGGTCAGGCGGTCGGTCACAGCAGAGCGGATCTCAGAGAACTTCATGTCTCTCATCCTGCCACGGAACCGACCCGGCGTGGTTGCCGACTTGTTTAATCGACACCCGGGCGGTCTGGTCCGCCCGCCCCGTTGGAAGTTCCCAGCAGGTCGCGGACATGCCCGAGCAGTTCGCTCAGGCGGAAGGGTTTCAAGAGCAGGGGCAGGGTGCGCCCGTTGCAGCAGGGGACCTGGTCGGACATTCCCGTGATCAGCAGGAGAGGCATCTCGGGGGCACGACGTCCCAGCTCGGCGGCCAGCTCCAGGCCATCCATGGCCGGCATCACGATGTCGGTGACAACCAGCGAGACCTCTCCGAGCGTGTCCTCCAGACGCGCCAAGGCCTCGCGTCCGTTGGCCGCCTGCAGGACACGGAAGCCCCGAGTCTCCAGACAATAGCTGAGGACCTCGCGGAAGGCGGACTCATCATCCACCACGAGGATCGTACAGACATCCCCAGTGAACGCCGCCTTCCCCTGCGCCGCTCCATCGCCGCCAGCGAACCACGCGCCCAAACGCACCGCCATCCTTCCTGAACGGTAAAGATTCGCCCGTCCGACCCGAAACCCTGCAACCCAGACGACCCGTCGACCAGGTACAGACCGCCCCCCCTGAAAATGAAGAAACCCCGATTTCTCGGGGTTTCCTTTGGTGGGCACGGAAGGATTCGAACCTCCGTAGCGCGTCGCGCGTCAGATTTACAGTCTGATGCAATTGTCCTCTCTGCCACGTGCCCGCGACTGGAGGATTATAGCCTCCCCTTCTCAGCCCTGTCAACAGTTTTCTGGCGTTCGTGAACCCCGTACCACGTCCCGGCGAAGGCGCGATGCCGAGCCCGGGCGGCGGGCCTTCCGGGTCTCTCCGCAGGAAGCTCCCAGGTGCCCCTCTACGAGGACGTCGGCAGGCCCAGGGCCTTGCGAACCCGCCGGCGCAGGCGGACCCACTCGCGCTTCCAGGGCTTGAGGTGGCGGCGGCGGACGGCCTCGGCGACCTGATCGACCTGACCGGCCCCGAAGGTCGAGCCCAGGGAGGCCTCGTGGACACGGTAGCGGTACAGGACTTCGCGGAGGTGATGCATCCGGAAGCCGGCCAGGAAGGTCCTCAAGAAGAAATCGTAGTCCTCCGCCAGGAAGGTCTCGGTCTCGTAGGGCCCCACCCGCTCCATGACCGAACGACGATACAGAAAGCATGCCCCGACGCAGTTGTGCTCCACCATATAGTCCGGATCGGAGCATCGATGCTCGCGCAGGACCCGACCCTCGGGGTCGATGACCGAGTAATCGGCGTACACCAGATCGATCCCCGGGCGCTCCAGGAGCACCGCGCGCAGGGCCTCCAGGGCCCCGGGTTCATAGAGGTTGTCGTCTGAGGTCCAGGTCAGCAGGCGCCCTCGGGACTGGGCGAAACCCATGTTCAGAGCCCCGGGGAGCTTCAGGTTCTGCTCGGAGCGGAGGATCCGTACCCGGGGCTCGGCGGCGAACTCCTCCAGAACGTGGGGAGTGGCGTCGGTGGACGCATCGTCCACCACGAGGAGTTCATAATCCCCGAAGGTCTGCTCCAGGCAACTCTGGATGGAACCGGCCAGGTAACGAGCTCCGTTGTGGGTCGGCAGGACGATGCTGATTTCGGGAGTCACGGGATCCTCCGCCCCCCCGGTTCACCTTGGGCCGAACCGGGACTGATGTCCAGGCTCCTGCGACGACCTGCGGCGATCTCCTCCGTCCGAGGAAGAGACCGAAGGGCGAAAGCGCGCGGGTGCGCCTTCGCCCTTCAGGGATTCACGCCGATGGCCTGCCAACTGCAGACCCCAGCAACCCCAGCACTGCCCCGAAGAGGGCCGCGTTCCAGGGGTTGCAGAAGAGGTTTCAGGTGGGCGCCCCCAGGAAGCCAAGCCCCCAGGAAAAGCCCACGCCCGACAAGGCCCCGACCAGGACGGACAGGACCGTGGCCTTCAAGCCGGCCGGCATGACGGACCAGGCCTCAGGCCACGGTGGCCAGGAGCTTCTCGATCCGCTGGACCAGCGCGGCCTCGGACTGCACGCCCACCGCGTTGTCGACGGGCTGCCCGGCACGGAAGAAGAAGAGCGCAGGGATCCCGCGGACGGAGTATTTGGTGGCCCACTCCTGGTTGGAGTCGACGTTGACCTTGACCACCTTGAGCTGGCCGGCGAACTGCCCGGCCACCTTCTCCAGGGTCGGGGCCATCATGCGACAAGGCCCGCACCAGGGGGCCCAGAAGTCCACCAGCACCAGCTCGCTGGCCTCCAGGACCTCGGACTGGAACTGCTGGTCGGTGATTTCGTGCAGACTCATCTGAAAAAGACCTCCGTGTCTTGTTGGATTCTTCACTGTGGATGAGGTGGAACCGGAAAAGATTCAGGGTCGGATCTCAACCCGGCGGATCGGGCAGGCCGGCCAGGTGGGTCCTCTCGTCGAAGGAGAGCAGCCGCCAGATGGCCGCTCCGGCCAGGCGGTTGGTGACCAGTCGGGCGATGCCGGCCCAGCCCAGGTGGAAGCGCTCCCACTCCCAGGGGACCGCCTCGATGCCCAAAAGGTGCGAGAGCAGGACCGCGCTGACGCCGGCGTGGCTGACGACCACCAGGCGCTGCGGAGTGGGAGGAACCTGCCACAGACGCCACGCCCCGCTCTCATGGACGCCCATCCGGTGCGAGTCGGTCAGCAGGGGCTCGACCCCCCCGACGACCCGTTCGTGGAAATGCCGGAACGATTCCCCCCCAGGAGGCCCTTCCCACCACTTCTCCAGGTCCTGGGCCCGGAACTCCTCCATGTAGCGGCGGACCTTCTCGGCCGGAGTCCCCGCCATCTGGGGGGTGCGGATCTCCTCCAGCCAGGGGACCACCTTGGGCTCCATCCCCAGTTGGCGGGCCAGGGGGGCTGCCGTCTGGCGACTGCGCAGGAGCGGAGAGACGTAGAAGGCGTCAAAGCGCTCCTGCCCCAGGAACTGACCCACCCGTTCGGCCTGTTCCAGACCCAGGGGGGTCAATTCCGGGTCGTCATCCGCCTTCCCCTCGGGCTCCCACTGGGGTTGGCCATGACGGACCAGCACGATCTCCATCATCGAATCCGGGACCTAGTTCCTCAGGGCCTGCAAGGGCGCCGGAATCCGCCCGGCCCGGCGGATGAACCCGGCCGACGAGAAGGGATTGACCGGGATGATCGGAGCGGCTCCCAGGAGACCTCCATAAGAGACCTCCTCCCCCGCCTTCTTGCCGGGGATCGGCAACAGCCGGACCGCGGTGGTCTTGTTGTTGATCATCCCGATGGCCATCTCGTCGGCGACGATACCGGCGATGGTCTCCGCCGGGGTGTCGCCGGGGACGGCGATCATGTCCAGCCCCACCGAGCACACGCAGGTCATGGCTTCGAGCTTGTCCAGGGAGAGGGCTCCCATGCCGGCGCAGCGGGCCATCTCCTCGTCTTCGGAGAGCGGGATGAAGGCCCCCGAGAGGCCTCCCACGTAGGACGAGGCCATGGAACCGCCCTTCTTGACGGCATCGTTCAGGAGCGCCAGGGCCGCGGTGGTGCCATGGGTCCCACAACGCTCCAGGCCCATGGCCTCCAGGACCTCAGCCACCGAGTCGCCGCGAGCCGGCGTGGGAGCCAGGGAGAGGTCCAGGATTCCGAAGGGAACCCCGAGCCGACGCGAGACCTCTCGTCCGACCAGTTCCCCCATCCGGGTGATCTTGAAGGCCGTGCGCTTGACCGCCTCGGCCACCTGCCCCAGATCGGCCGCGGGGCCCAGGCGCAGGATCGCCGAGCGCACCACTCCAGGGCCGCTGATGCCGACGTTGATGG
>Ga0334883_1004193_pt1 | contig 14198 bp, 8 predicted proteins | sample GraSluR1_MG_6_FD_207230 | JGI IMG/M metagenome (GOLD analysis project Ga0334883, IMG submission 207230) | Sludge microbial communities from methane-producing bioreactor in Wageningen University, Netherlands - Granular Sludge_09_05-R1 | ecosystem: Engineered > Bioreactor > Anaerobic > Unclassified... | reverse complement strand
CGGCGAGCCCACCCTCAAGCAGGGCTGGGAGGAGATCGCCGCGGCGCTGAGCCAGGGTGGGGTCTACGTCAACATGATCACCAACGCGGCCTATGGCAGTCGCGCCGCGGCGATCGAGGTGGGGCGCAAGGCGTTGGCGGCGGGCATGGGCAACATCGGCGTCAGCCTGGACGGGACGGAGGCCCTGCACGACGAGCTGCGTGGCGCAGGCGTTTTTGCCCAGACCCTGGAGAGCCTGGAGGCTTTCGCGACGGTGGGGCTCAAGACCGCGGTTTTGACGACCATCACGGAGAAGAATTTTGAGGCGCTGCCGGAGATACGGCGCATCGCCATGGAAGCAGGGGCGCGGATTTGGCGTTTGCAGTTGGCTTTGCCCATGGGCGTTTTGGAGGAGCAGCGCGCCTGGGTGATTCACCCGCGCCGCTTGGTGGAGTTGATGCCGCTATTGGCTGATTTGTCCCAGCAGAAAGGGATCAAGACCATGCTCTCTGACTCGGTGGGCTATTATGGTCCCTTCGATAGGGTTCTGCGTGGTGGCAAGCTGCTGTCACGACGCAGCACGTGGCGAGGTTGCCAGGCTGGTCTGAGGGTGATTGGCATCGAAGCCGACGGCGGGGTGAAGGGTTGCCTGTCGATGCAGGCGCCACGACCGCGAGGCGCGGACACAGCATCGGATTCATTCCGAGAAGGTAACCTGCACACGCAGTCACTGGCGGAGATCTGGGGCAACCCAGAGGCCTTCGCTTACAACCGGCGCTTCCAACTCAGCGCCTTGAAGGGGACCTGTGCGAAGTGTCGTTTTGCGGCGGTGTGCCGGGGAGGAGCCCGTTGTGTTGCGGCTGCCACAGGGAACACGTTGGCTGAGAACGCCTACTGCTATGCGGCTCAGACGGGTCTCTGGTACAAGCCGCCGACGGCTTTGCGCAACATGGCCGTGGGGGCCGCCGCGGCCATGCTGTTGTCTGGCGGTGCGATGCTGGGGTGTGACGATGAGGTGCGGCCTGCGCCATCAGACGTGCAGGATGGTGGCGCAGACCAGGATGTCATCGGTGTGGACGTGCTCTACGGACTGCCGGAAGATATGACGGATGTCCAGCCTCCCTATGGTCTGCCTGAAGATATCCAGCCTCCCTATGGTTTGCCCGATGATGTCGACGTGCTCTACGGCGTCCCCGACGATCTGGACGATGGCATGGTCGATGTAGACGAGGTGGATATGCACCCGCTCTACGGAGTGGATGCCGAGGAAGGCGACGTGGAGCCGCCCTATGGTTTGCCCGAGGATATGGCGCCGGCCTATGGCCTACCCGACGATGTTGTCGATTGAGGTGACGCGGGCCACCTGAGGGGTGTGAATTCATGATACAGCCGGGGATGAGCCTGGGGTCTATGCACTGCCAATGGGGCTGTGTTTGGGAAGGCGCTGTGCCTGCGACGCGCCTCGTGGATGGCTGCGAGGCTGGCGTTGCCGATGGTTGTGGTATGAGGGGAGCTTGGCACGGTCTTTGATGAGTCAGGTTGAGCAGTGCGTCGTTACCAAGCTGCGTATCCCATGCGCGGTGCTTTTGTTGCCGAGGAGGTGAAGGTCATGAAAAAGAACAGCAGACGGCTGATGATGGTTTTGGCAGGTGTGGCGGTCGCTGCGAGCGGTTGCTTGCCTTTGGATGAGCTTGGCTTCGACGCTTCACGGCCAGAGATGGTGGCTTTTCAGACCTGCGGCGAGCTCGAGAGCTTTCTCAAAGCACAAGCGCTGACCAAAGCCAGTTGGCAGCAGACAGCCTTCAGCACGGGGACTCTCTTCAATGCGCAGGGTTTTGCGACGTCGTCACCGACTTCGACCTCGCCCGAGCCGGGTAGTCCCGCCGTGACCGCCTCGTTGAGTTACTCTGAGACCAACCTCCAGGAGCAAGGGGTCGACGAGGCTGATTTTTTCAAGGTCGATGGCACCCACGCTTTTGCCATTCACGGGACCAAGATGGTCATCATCGAGGCCTTTGGCGAGCGCGACCCGGTGAGTGGCGGGATCCTGCAGATCGACGGGGGCGCGGTGGTTTCGGAGACATTGGTCCCCGGGATGCCCTTCGAGATGTTCTTGCGGGACGATCACGCCGTGGTGTTGTCCCGCAACGTGCATCGCAATGTGGCGCTGCAGGTCGAGGGTGCGCCTGAGCGCCCCAGCGGTACCTCTCTGGTGTCGGTCTTGGTTTACGATGTGAGCAATCGCAAGGCGCCCCAGTTGGTGCGCGAGGCGGCCATCGAAGGCGAGTATCTCTCGTCGCGCCGGGTGGGTGATAACGTCTTCATCGTGGCCCGCTCGCCCTTCAACGGGCCCCAGCCGACTGAGTCGTTGCTCGGGGATGTGGGTTTCCTCTTCACCCAGAGAAACAACATTCAACGCGCTCGCCTCGATGCCTGGATGCCCTACGTGTACGACATCTCTCGCACTGATGCCACGGGGAGCAAGGTCGAGCAGGCAGACTGCACCAAGACCTACGCGTCGCGGGCGACCAACGGCGACCAAGCCATCTCGATCCTGAGTGTCAACTTGGGTGACCTGGCGGCTCCGGCCAAGACCACGACGATCCTGGGCGACGGCGCCGTGCTCTATGGCTCGAAGGAGAGCCTGATCGTTGCCCTGACCAACTATGCCGAGCTGACCTACGGTGGCACTTCCAGTAGTGGCAGTTCGAGCAGTGGATTCTTCGATTGGTGGGACGATGGCGGGGAATGGGTGGATGACACGCCGACCAGCATCAGTGGCCGGGAGCTGACCTATCTGCATCGCTTCACTTTCGACAACAGTGGGCTGGTCCGTTATCACGCGACGGGGAAGGTCAAGGGCTGGATTCTGAATCAGTTCTCCATTTCGGAGCACCGCGGCTACGTTCGGGTGGCGACCATGGTTGGGCGGGACGAGTGGGACTCTGAGTCGATGGTTCATGTTCTGCAACCACGTGACAAGACAGGCTTGCTGCAGGCGCCCATCGGCGATGCCACGGAGTTCCTCGATGTGATTGCAACGGTGGGTGGTATTGGTCGCGACCAGGATCTTTATGCGACGCGCTTCCAAGGCGACCTGGGTTATCTGGTGACTTTCCGCGAGGTGGATCCGCTGTGGATCGTGGACCTGACGACGCCTTCTGCGCCGCGCCTCCGGGGCATGTTGGAGATTCCTGGCTACTCGACCTATCTCCACCCCATCGCCAACGACAAGATCCTGGCGGTCGGTCGCGGCGGAACGAACAGCGGCATCAAGATCTCCCTCTTCGACGTCTCCAACCTCGATCGACCGACAGCGGTGCGGGAGCGCACCGAGGGTTCCGGATCGGCCGAGTCCGAGGCGCTCACGGAACACCGCGCCTTCCGTTACTTGCCCGAGAGTCAGTTGCTCTTCATTCCCATCGATCAGCTCTCGGGTAAGCGTCTGCACGCCTATCGGATCAACAACGGGATCGAGCCTGCGGGCACTTTTGAGCACCGGACCATGGCTGGCTCAGGTGACGAGAGGATCCGCCGCACCTACAGGATAGGCGATTACCTGTATGCCTATTCGCGGGTTGGGGTCTCCATCATCGATTTGCCGGCGTTGCGCACGGTGGCCGAGATTGACCTGAGCGATGTCCCCTAAAATTGCCACCCTGCGAGATATGGGTTATATGCCTACATGTAACCCAAGCAGGGGGATGACATGGAAAGTCTAGAGCACAGGGTCGTTGAAGTAGCCAGCCAGGGCGCCAAAATCATTGCTTTTCCCACCAAATCGTGGCGCAAGGCAGAGGCCCTGGCGCCGGCCCCGACGGCCGCAGCAGAAGCGGATCTTGGGCCAATGGTGGATGCCTTGCTTGCGTTGTTGACGACGACGCAGAAGCAGCGCAATGGCGCGCGGATGCAAGCGAAGGTCTTGCAGAGTCGTTTGGCGCAGGTGCTGGCGGAGCGCAGCCGAGTGATCGAGGTGATGCAGGGCTGGGAGCGTCACTGTATGCGGCTGCGTGCGTGGACTGAAGCGACTGCTGCTGAAGCCGAAGCAGAGAAAGCGGAGCTGCAGCGGCAGCTTGGGATCGCTCAGGAGCGCAACCGAGTGTTGGTGGCGCTGATGGAGGAAGTGCTGGAGACGACGGTCATCACGCCCAGCCGGCGTCGGCGCTGGCGTGGCGCTGCCGCTGCTGCTGCGTCGCCGCGGCGATAGTCTCCTAGAGGGAGAAGGCGGGATCGACGAGGGCGGCTCCGACGAAGGCGCGCGCAGCGGCGTCGACCTGGTCGGGCACTTGAATGACCTGGAGGATTTCTTGGACGAAGGGGCCCACCAAGAGGTCAGCTTGCGGGTTTTGTTGGGCCAAGGCAGCCAAGGCTTCGAGGCGCTGGGTGATCTCTTCTGCGGCGGTGGTTTGGCCGCGGATGATCTGCAAGGACAGTCGGGTAGCGTTGAGGACTGCCGCGTTGGGGTGCTCAGGTGCCAAGGTGAGCCAGACTCTGAGGACGCGGTCGACTTCATCGGCGAGGGCCGCGAGTTCCCTTTTTTGGGCCAATAGGGAGAGCATGGTCTGACGCAGAGTCATTTCATCGACGAGGGGGATGCGCCCCTCTCGGATGGCCAAGCTCCAGGACATGCTGGCAAAGAGTTGTTGGTGGTCGTGGAGTTGCATGAGCAGCGGCAAGATGAGGGTTATGAAGTCTGCGTAGGCGAGGGGGCCGAGGTCGGCGTCGATGTGGTCGGCGATGGCGCTGGTGAGGGCCATGGCGGCTGCCGTGTCTTGATCGGCGAAGGCGATGTGCAGCAGATAGTGGACGAAGATGAGGGCGCTGATGGCATCGTTGTTTTGCGCCAGCTCGCGGATGATTTCCGTGAGTTCCGGGGCGCTGCGTCGCTCTTGGCTGTGTTCGAGGAATGTGATCCAGCTCTGGATGCGCGTGCGCACGACAGGGTCGAGGACAGGTAAGCGGATTTTTCTCAGGGTGTCGCGGGCAGCGAGGTGTTGTTGGTTGGCTTGGAGGCGAGCCGATAACACGATGCCAGCCTTCCATTGGTGATCTTTGGCGAGGCTCGCCTCCAGGCGTTGGTGCGCGCTGGCGAGCTGTTGTTCGTTGGCGTCACGCGTGTCGAGCAAAAAGGTGAGGATGGCTTTCTGGTTGGCCGTGGCCATGCCATCGAGGATGCGCGGTGGGTTGTCTAGGTCGATGCCCGTGGGAGTTGGGAGCGATTGGAGGAAAAGAAGGAGTTGGTTCGCGGTCCAGACGTGGCCGTGGTCGTAGGCGTCGGCCAAGACCCAATACGCGAGATCGCTTTCGAGGTTTTGTTGTGAGGTCGCTAAGCCAATGGCCTTGGGGCCGAGGATGGCCGTAGAGGCGAAGACGAGGAGGCGCATGCGCTCGATGGCGTCGAGGAGGGTGAGCTCGGCGAGGCGCTGATCCCCAAGGCGCATGGCGACAGTGGCGTTGGACAAGAAGGCGTAGAGTTGCTTGTCGTAGCGGGTGATGTTGGTGGTGGGGCTCTGACAGTCAATGCGCTCATCGTTGGTGCTGTGGGTGCCCAGGCCCAGTCCGAGTTGGAAGTTACCGCTGGGGGGACCCGCTGAGTGGAAGTGGTCGAGGTCGTATTGGATCTTTAAGACGAGATTGAGGGGGCCGCGCTGGGCATTGAGTTGGCATTGGAGTTGGGTGTTGCCCGAGAGCAGCTCGAAAGCGACCAAGGCGCGATAGAGCTCGATGGCTTCGCGGACCATTGCCGCGTCGCCGCGCTGCAAGTAGGCCTTGGCCATGTAAGGGAGCAGGCTGTAGAGGATGTGTCCCCGTTGTTGATCGAGTTGAGGTCGGGCAAAATCGGTGATGAGGGATTCGGCGACGGCAAGGGCAAAAGGCTGGCGTTGTGCATCATCGGCGAGGACGCCGACGAAGAGGAGGCGGGGCACATAGGTGAGGTGGCTCATCTCGCTGTTGGCGATGGCGCGCTCTGCGGCCGCGACGAATTGCTGCGCCCTGGGCGGATCACGACGGGCGAGTAACAAGGCGGCGGCGAGATCAGCGAAAAGAGAGAGATTTTCGGGGGCGTCGTCGAAGGCGGCCTCCAGGGCATTGACGAATCGCACCTGTACCTGCTGGCTTTGCGCGGTGTCGGAGGTGGTCTCTAGGTCTTGATTGTCGTCGAACCATGCCTCCACGCCGACATCTGCCATGGCACGGGCGAAGCGGAGGATGAAGTGATGCACCGGGATCTCTTCTTGCGCCGCAGGCGCAACGCTGAGGCTCTGGGCGATCTGCTGGATGGCGGCGTTGAAGCTGGGCGCTTCTTGCTGGAGTCTAGCCGTGATGTCGATGTCGAGGGCCGCGCTTTGGAGCACGGCGCGCTGTAAGGGAAGGACCAATGCGGTGAGATCCCACAGGGAGTGTTCGAGGTCCCACTGTTCCAGGGCGCTGCGGCGGAGGCGATCGAGGATGCGATCGGCTTCACGGAGGCTGAGCTCGGCGTGCTCCGCTTCGCGGGCGGCGATGAGGGTGTAGGCGAGGTAGTCTGCGATGACCAGGCGGGTCAGGTCCAGGACGATGGCAGGCGCTCCGCTTTCGTTTTCACTGGGCTGGAGCTTCTGATGGATGGTGCTTTGCACACTGTGCCAGTCTGGGGTCTGGGATGGGTCGAAGCTGCGCAGCTCCGCGAGGAGGTCAAGACACCTGGTGAAGCTTGCTTCGTGTTCTTCCCAGCGGAAATTTTTCAGCAATTTGGGGAGATCCAGGTTGGCTTGGCGTTGGAGGGTGGCAAAGGCGGCTCCGTTCGTGGTGTCTCCGTCGGGGCTGGATTGTAGGCTCTGGGCGATGACCAGAGCGAGGCGTAGTCCTGGTGCTAGTCGGACGAGGAGTGGGGCTTCGGGATCGGCGTCAGCATTGGCCACGGGAGTCAAAAGATCGAGGGCTTGTCCGAGGGTTGTTTCGAGGGGGACGCCGGCGACGATCCAGGCGACGAGGCCAGTGACGACATCAATGCCGGCGCGGACGACCTGATCATCAGGGGTGTCGCTGAGGCGGGCGCGGAGGCGTTGGAGTCCGCCAGCGAGCTCTGCGATCAGGCGCTCCGTGTCGGTGTCCGATTGGTTGAAGCTGGCGGACCAGCCTTGGAGGAGGAGCTCGCCGAGCATCTGGACGGAAGCCAGGGAGGGATCAGGATCATGGCGGGCTCTCTCCATGGCGAGGTCAATGAGGATGGGGATGCGCTCGGGGTTGCGACAGATCTTGGTGTAGTCGATGGCGGTGAAGATGCGGGTGGCGTTGCGGCTGAGGTAAGCCTCCATGTGATCGTTGGCCATGTCATGCTCGAGGCCCTGGCCGAGGTGCAGGCAGAGTGGGTCGATGGCGCGAGGATCGGCTTGGAGCCAGGGGGCATAGCGGAGGGTGCCGAGGGCGACCGTCGTGGGTCGCAGGTGCAGCCAGCGGTTTTCCTCTTGTTGGCTCCAGGTCATCCATTGGCGGATGGCCACGCGATCTGGGTCACCCTGGGGGGTGACCAGGCGGTTGGCTTGGCTCCAGAGGTGGAGATCGGGCCTCCCGAGGCGGGCGAGCTTCTGGTCGAAGTCAAAGAGAGCACTCAGGAATTCTGGGCTGTCGAGGATGTCGAAGGTGCGATCGACTGGCCAGCTCTCGAGGTGGTCGCTGAAGCTGCTGAAGCGCGCCGTGAGGGTGTTGAGCAGGACGGCAGGTCGGGCGTCGAGTCGTTGGGCGAGCGCGTCGTTGTCGGCAGCGTAGGCGCGCCGCTTGGCGGCGGTGCTCCAATGACGTGGACGGGTGGATGGATCGCTGAGGCCGTTGCCGTTGCGGGTGAGGGTGAGGACTTGGGTGAAGTAGGCGGTGAGGTTGGCGTCGTCTGGGTGGGTGCAGGCGGCGTCGAGTTGCTGGGCAAGGTTTGCCTGTTGATCCCCGCCGATGAGTTGATCGAGGACCGTGAGGGCGAAGAGGATGGGTGCGCGGGTGTGGCAGAGGCTCGGGTCATTGGGGAGCAGGAGCAGGGCTTGGTTGAGCTGTTGCCATGCTGCGAAGACTTCGCCTTGGCGCCAGTGGCGGTCGCCCTTGGCGACGGCGACGGCGAAGTCCCAGGCGCCAGCGGTGGGGGCGACGGGGATTCCGGCGAGGCGCTCGATGAGTGGTGCTGCGGGTTGGACGTACCATTGTCCATCGGCACCTTGGAAGGTGAGGGCCAGGTTGCCACTGGCGGCGACGAGGGCCGCAGTGCTGATGGGCAGGTCGAGGGTGGCGTTGAGGTCGAGGGTGACGGGCAACACAGGGACGTCACCCTTTAGGGCTGAGCGGAGAGGGGTGAGATCGAGCTTCGTGGCGCCGATGGCCAAGATGGCATCTCTTCCCAGCGGTGCTGGCTGGGGGAGGGTCATGTCGGTGACGAAGGCATAGTCGGGGGCTCTATCTCGAGGGAGCCAGGGTTTGCCGTCGAACCACACGGCGAGCCGCGCCCAGTGCGGCTGTTGTTGGGGCGTCTGACGAGGCGTGGCAGCCCAGAGCAGTTGGCCGACGGCGACGGCGTCTTGGCGGAAGATGGCGTCTGCCAGTTGGGCTTCGCAGAAGAGGAGGTCGTGGGAGGGGTCTTCGAGGCAGGCCAAGACGCCCTCAGGCAGCCCGGGCGGTGGTTCGAGCACGGGGCTGAAGGTGGGGGCGCTGGAGCACGCGGCGAGAAGTGATGCGAGGACGAGGAGGGAGGCGCGCAGGGTTGCGCTTGCTTTGGAGCTGGATGGCGGTGGGTTGCGGACAAACATGATACTCTCGCAAGTGAAGCGGTGTGACACGCGTGGTGCGTGATCAGGGGTCCTTTCTGGACTATGCTTCCTTTTCGAATTTTCGTCAGCAGATCGCGCGCTGACAGTCAGGTGGCACCCATGGGCAAGGAGGGGCGGATGGCAGGGTTGGCGGACGAAGTGGGCTTGGTGCTGACCGGGGGTGGGGCGCGCGGTGCCTATGAGTCAGGTGTGCTCACTTATCTCCATGAGCGGGTTGCGCCGGCGGTGGGGGTAGAGCGTCTCTTCGACTTGTATGCCGGGACGAGCGCAGGGGCGCTGAACGCTTGTGCCATGGCGGCGGGGGCTGACGCGCCGGCGGAGATGGCGCGGCATCTTCAGGCCTATTGGCGCTCGATCCATCTGGGTCGCATTTTCAATTTTGGCATGCGCGAGGTGGCCCAGCTCCCGGAGTTGTTCTTTGGCCGCGGTCGCCGGATGGCGCGTCGATGGTTGGATATGGGTCCGCCGCTGCGGCATGCGCCCCATCCTCCGGTGGCCGGAGTTTTCGACACCCAACCGCTGGCGCAGGACATGGCGCGTTTGGTGCCATGGGAGGCCTTACAGGGGCATTTACAAGGCGGATTGGTCAAGGGGGTGGCCCTCTGTGTGACCGAGCTGTGCACGTCGAAGTCGGTGGTTTTCCATCAGATGGCACCGGGTCATGCTTTCGCGGGCTATGCCAACCAAGGGCGTGAGGCGCGAGCGGTGCGCTTGGGGGCGGCGCACGCCCTGGCATCCTCGGCGATTCCCTTTCTGTTTCCAGCGGTTCAGGTCGATGGCATTTGTTATGTCGACGGCGCGTTGCGGCAGAACACGCCGCTGAACCCCGTGTTGCGGATGGGGGCGCGCAAGGTCGTGATCGTGGGTTTGTCGCGAGATGCGGCGTCGCGACATCGGTCGGCACGGATGGGATGCAGGCTCAACCCCATGCCGGGATCGTTGTTTTTATTGGGCAGGACGGTGAACGCCTTGAGTGAGGGGACGCTGGACTACGAGCTGAGCCGGCTCGAGATGATCAACAGCCTGTTGCGCAGTGGCTGCGCTCGCTATGGCGATGAATTTTCTGAGCTGTTCAATCGCGCCGCCTCGCCGTTCCGGGCGGCCTCTTTTCGCGAAGTGCAGACGCTGACTTTGCGACCCTCAGTGAGCCTGGATCGCTTGGCCTTCGAGGCGGTTCAGGAGGCGCCAGGAGAGGTACGCATGCCCGGTGCTCCGGGGCGGCTCGTGGGGGCGATGCTGCGCTCAGAGGCGGTCCTCGACTCGGGCTTGGCGAGCTTTTTGTTGTTCACACCTACTTTCGTCGACAAGTGCATGGACCTGGGCTACCAAGATGCGCAGCGCCAGCACCACGCGTTGGTGGCCTTTTTTCAGGCTCCAGCGGCGGGCCAGGGCTGAGGGTGGCTGCGTCAGCAGGTGGCGTTTCGGCCACGGGCAGAGGGCCGAAGTGGCAGAGGGGGGAGGCGGCTGGAGCGGTGCGGTGCCAGGCAGCGACGAGGGCTAGGATGATCGCCGAATCCTCGATGAAGCCTTCTTCTTGGTCGCGGGTCACGTGCAGGAGGATGGGTTGAGCCGCGCTGTAGGCGCTGTGCGGGTGCAGCGGCGCCAGGGGGGAGTAGGCTTCTAGGGGCGCGAAGAGCGTGTCCATGTCTGCTTGTGCCAAGACACCGTGGGTCGCTTGGTAGGCCGGGGTGAGGCGCCGGTCATCGATGGCACAGCGCCAGCGTCCGCGGGTCGAGACATCGAGCCGTCGTTCACCGTGCGCATCGAGGAGGCGCAACTGCAGGGTCTGCCATCCGCCTCGCTGTGGGGGTCCGGGTAGTGGGGGTTGGTTGAAGTTTTCCACGGTGCGGATGAGGTCGGTGACCAGGTCGTCTTCGCTCTGATTGCGGGCGAGGTGACGCCAGCTTTTCCCGTTGGCATCGCGCCAGGTGAGGGTGCTCCAGAAAGGGAGGCTGGGCTTTGTTGCCGGGGCGAGGTTGGGTTCAGGAGGGCCGAAGAGGGGCTGGGTGGCGGCGAAGTGTTGGAGCCAGCGGGCGAAGGCTTCTTTGGGCAGGCACCCGTCGATGCGGGCGTTGTGGCCCTGCATCCGGTAGCATCCAGTGGCATCGATGTCGATGTCGATGGCTTCCACGGTGGGATCGGCGAAAGCGGTGTGGATGCGGAGGGTGTCGCTCGGGTTGAGACTGAAGCTGGGTGCGCCGTGGCAGGCTGCGGTGCAGAGGGCGAGGGCGGTCGCGGCGAAGAGGCAGATGGGTGAGGTCGTGGGGAGCGACTTGGGCATGGCTGGATCACCTCGGGGGTGCAAGTTCTGCAGAGATCAACGCGGCAGGTGGGCAGGACTTGCACGTCAGTGGGGCAAAAACGAGGTGGGGTGATGGCGTATGGTCGTGGTTGCGGCGAAGCCGCAGGGCGCCTCTGCGGAGTGTGGAAAGCAGAGAAGCCAAGTCTGGATTGGGCCGAGTTTGGGCGGGATTGGGCAGTGCTAGTCGTTTTGGTAGAGCTTGGCGGCGTCGCGCAGGGCGTGGGCCACCTGGTCGCGGAGGCGGGTTGGGGCGATGACTTCGACGTGTTTGCCCCATGACATGAGCCACGATTCGAGCTCGGGGTTGGGTGCGAGCTTGAGGTGGAGGATTTCGCGGCCGTCTTTGTGGCGCTGCCAGCCGACGAAGCCAGGCCAGGCGCGCTCTTTGACGGTGTTGACGACCTGATTGGAGAAGGCGAGGTAGATGTCTTCAGGGGCGGCGCGGGACTTCCAGAGCCCGAGGTTGCCTTCGAAGTAGCGTTCCGGGTCGTAGGAGCGGGGTATTTTGAAGGTGCTGTTCTTGTCGATTTGGATGGCGTGGAAGCGTTCGAGGGCGAAGAGGGTGATGTGGCTGCGGCTGGTTTTGCCGAGGACGTAGAAGCCGTCGCGGTACATGACGAGGGTGTAGGGGTGGAGGGTGTGTTCGCGGGTGGCGAGAGAGCCGCTGCGTTGGTATTGGAAGGTGATGGGGCGTTTGAAGATGGTGGCGGTGACGACGGCGTCGAGGACATCGGCGCGTGAGGCGCTGCGCCCGGGTTCGCATTGATCCGTGGCGACTTTGGGTCCGAAGGGTACGTAGTGAAAAGCTTTTTGGATGCGTTCTTCGAGGGCTTCGAGGGGTGGCTTGATGCCGCCCAGGGTGTCGACGGCGAATTTGCCGACGACGTTGGCGTCGACGGCGAGGACGTGGCGCAGCGCGCAGTAGACAGCGGCGTAGCGGTAGATGTCGCCGCTGTTGACTTGGTCTTTGGCGACGACGTAGGGGACACCGCGGCGCCTGACGAGCTTGAGCACGGGTTCGCCGTTTTCAAGTAGGCGGGCTTCGAGGTGTTGGACGTAGCGTTTGACCGTGCGCGGGTTACAGGCGAGTTGCTCTGCGAGCTGGGCGACGGAGATGCCTTGCGGGCAGTTTTTTTCGACGTAGCGCAACATCTCAGCGAGTCGCAGGGCAGTGTTGTAGGTGGGCTCCCCAAAAGTCATGGCGTGCGTTCCTCAATGGCGACCGACAGGCGTGGCGGAGTGATTGTGGCCACAAAGTAGAAGCAAATAGCGATGAGAGGTGATAATTCTCTCAATGCCGATAGGCATGGTATTCAAAAGGCGCATGGTCGTCGAGGGGGGAATGTTTCTGGAACACGCATTTTCGCCAAGAAAGGCGAATTGGCGTGCGGGTTGCTTTGGTGGAAACCCGCGGAGGGGTGCCAGATATTTCGAATTCCTTCGCGCTCAATGAGCGCGCCATGAAATCCCAATTTCTGAGTGGTGGTTGCACTTTATGCGGGGCAGAGTGAGGTGGTGCCATTGGTGTTGGGGGGGGCGTTGCGTGGCGGCGGTGGCTGGCGTGGGTGGGTCGTTGGATGGGGTTGCTGGTGGTTCTGTCAGCGAGCGATTTGCTGTTGGCTGATGGCGGCGAGTGGGGCATTGGGGGGACATTTTGGTGCTGTCGCTGCGTATTCCATGATGTCTGTGAGTGGCATTTGGGTCGGGTATCGCTTTTGGCGAGGGCAACCTGGCTTGCCAGTGGCGCGCGCATGGCGTAGGAGTAGGCTGTAGCGGGAGGTGTGCGTGCTGCGGTGGCGCGCCTCTCGGGAGGATTGGAGCAGTGCCCCGTTGGGAGGAATGGCGCAAATGTTGGTTGATTTCTTTACTTACACCGACGCGACGGAAGGCGGCGTCCTTTCGATAGACGAGATATTGGCTGCGGCGAAGGCGCAGGGATTGGATGGTGTGTGTGTGGTGGATCGTGAGCACAGCCGGCATGCGCAGACGTTGGTGGAGGCGGGGCAGGCGCATGGTCTTTTCGTAGCGGTAGGGGTGGAGATTGCTACGGAGGATGGTTTGGCGGTGGCCTTTGCGCCGCAGATCGACCAGGTGTTGTTGCACGAAGAGTGGCGGCGTCTGACGACTTGTGGTCGTCCGTCGCTGCAGGAAGTGGTGGACTATTTCGTGGGCTTGGGGGGAGCGGTGGTGGCGCGCGAGGTTTATAGCGAGGTGCAGCCATCGTTGGGTGACAAGGTGTTCATGGTTCGGGGTTTGGCTGGGGTCGATGCGTTGTCGATGCGGCGGCGTCGGATTGAGAACGAGCTTGCCCTGGAGGCGGTGCATGCGCTGGGCGTTGCGGGCGTGGCTGGTTCGGGTGCCTTTCGCAGTGTCGAGGGGATCGGGACGGTGGCGACGGTGTGTGGCATTGGGTTGTCATCTCAGGAGGATGTGGTGCGGGCTCTCGATGGTCGAGAGTTGTGGCCGGTGGCCTTGCGCCCCATGGGATCGGCGTTGCCCCTTGGCAGTGTTCCCGGCGAGCGAAGCTCAGGGAGCCGCGATGGGGCAGGGCCTCAGGGTCCGCGGCGGAGTGAAGGGGGTGAGCGTCGCCGGCCGGAGCGGCGCGAGGGTCCGGGTGGCCGGGATCATGATCGCCATGGTCGGCCGCCGCGAGGCCATGAGCGCGGCGGTGGTGGTCGGGGTGAAGGGCGTGGTGGTCGTCCTCCGATGGGGCGCGGGCGTCCCAGTGGCGGTCGTGGCCGTTGATGGCGGTTGTCGTGGGGGTTATGGTGCTGGCTTGGTGCGCGCGGCCTCGTCTTGACACGTTTTGAGGGAGCCACTAGCCTCTCCCAGCATTGTTGGGGCTGGGCAGGGGGAGTGGTTGGGTGTGCGCCGATGGCGAAGAGATAGCGTTTTCGTCGTTTGCTTTGAAGGCGTCGTGGTGAAGCGCATGGAAGTGAGGTTTACAGCGGCACAAGAGGAAGAGATTGGGGCGATCGTTGGCCGCTATAGCGAGCGGAGCGCGGCGTTGATCCCCGTTCTTTTCGTTGCTCAGGAGGCTTTTGGGACGTTGTCTCCCGAGGTTTTGGCGTTGGTAGCGCAGCGTTTGGAGTTGCCGCTGGTCCAAGTGCTGAGTGTGGTGCAGTTTT
>Ga0334883_1004191_pt1 | contig 14200 bp, 10 predicted proteins | sample GraSluR1_MG_6_FD_207230 | JGI IMG/M metagenome (GOLD analysis project Ga0334883, IMG submission 207230) | Sludge microbial communities from methane-producing bioreactor in Wageningen University, Netherlands - Granular Sludge_09_05-R1 | ecosystem: Engineered > Bioreactor > Anaerobic >... | reverse complement strand
GGGTTGCAAGCGCAGGTCCAGTGGGGTCGTACCGTAGTGTCGCCCGTCGATCTCCACGGCCGCTCCGCTCGGGGTGGAGCTGAGGGTGAGGGTGCCTTGGTTGGGACGAAGCTCGGCGTGCCAGGTGCTGCGCTGGCCTTCTGTGACCTCGACCTGGTGTTCTTCGTCGAAGTGGGCCTCTTTGCGTACCTGGATGCGATAGACGCCGGCCAAGCGTTCGCCGTGCTCGTAGGGCGTGAGACCCACAGGCTCACCGTCGACGAAGACTTCCGCTGCGTTCGGCTCGCTGCTGACGACGAGGTGGCCAAAGCGCGGGCGCAGGGCAAAGCGAAGCTGAGCGCCTTCCGTCGTGAGGTTCACCTCTTGTCGGCCCGGGTAGTAGAGGGAGCCGCCGTCGACGACGACCACATATTTCCCCAGCATCATCTCGTCTTGCCAGGGCGTCTGGGCCACAAGCTGGCCGTTGACCTGGACCCATGCCCGACTGGGCTCGCTGGTGATGGACACAAAGGCGCTGTCATCGACCAGGGTGTTGACGATGCGCTCTCCGCGATCCAGCTCGGGTGTGGGAAAGGGTTCGGCACCAGAGAGGGTAGCGCCGCGGCCACCCGTCTGGGGCAGCGCCAAGCCGGCTTCGGCACAGGCCGTGCTGATGCGTTCGACCTCACAGAGGTAGTCTAAGGCCAATCCGGGCAAGTGCGCCCTCGCCGCTGCCGCCAGGTCGCGACCCTTGGCGGTGACCGTGTGGATGGAGAGTCGGCTGCCGTTTTCGTCCAAGACCGTGAGCATGAGCTCCCAGTCTTTGCCAAGCTTACGGGCACTGAGCTCGTAAATGACTTCGACCATGACCCTGCGCGCTTCGCGGAGGAGGCAGGCACGCTCCTCCGCTGGGGACAGGCCCAATTGCTCGCGGCACTCGGCCACGAGGCGTTGGCGAGCGAGGTCGGCGGTGAAGGCAAAATGGCCGTGCCGGGTGATTTGCTGACTAAAGCGATGCTCTTCGGCTTCTAGGATCGACTGGACCTCAGCGTCACCGCGGAAGATGACGTGGACCAAGGTGGGCGTGTCGTTTTGCGCCAGTGCCAGGGCTGAGAAGAGCAGGCCCAAGGAGATCGCCAAGAGATACGCAGAAGCGTTGCGTACAAAGGTGCCCATGCGAACCTCATCACAGACGTGGAGATGCGCCCCCGATGGTGAATGATAAGGATCGCATGGCGTTTGGCCATGGGGCAGAGGCAGAGATGCCTGGCGGCCTCTGCCTCCTCCCGTTGAACGCTGGGGGACCGGCACGAGACCGGTCCCGACCGGTTGCAGTCGGGCTCACCTCTTGGTAGTGAAGGACCTTCCAACGCAGGCTCGTGAGGGCTCGGCGAATACGTCGCCCGGCCGCAACGCCCGCAGGCGTGGCGTCGCGCTGCTGGCGCGCGCCCCTGGACGGTTTATGGAAGCCATCCCCATCGTGCTGATCGTCTTTGGCGCCATCACTGCGTGGACCTTGGGACCCAAGTATCTCAAGCTCCGCCATGAAGAGCGCCTTCTGCGCCTGAAGGGAGGTGGCGAGCCCCGCCACGCCCTGGTCGCTGAGCGGGATGAGCTACGTCAGCGCTTGGACCACCTCGAAGCCATCGTCTGTAATGTCGACTTCGAGCTCAACGCCAAGCTCAGCCGCTTGGCCACCCACCAGCTCGCCTTGCCGGCGCCGGTGGCGGCGGTGGCGCCACCAGCCGTGGCAGACGCCCCGCCCGTCGTCGATACCCAAGCCTTCTACTGCGGCAAGGTCGCCGAAGGCGCACGTATCGCCAAGCGCTTCGTCATCCGCAGTGTCCTCGGTGAAGGCGGTGTCGGTGCGGTCTACGAAGCCTTCGACGAGACCTTGGGCGAGACCGTCGCTCTGAAGGTCATCCGCGACTCCCACCTCGCCCACCCAGACACCTTGGCCCGCTTCCGCCGTGAGGTGAGCCTGGCGCGATCCATCCAGCACCCCAACGTGGTGCGCATCCACGACATTGGCGAAGAAGGCCCGCTGCTGTTCTTGACCATGCAGCGCGCCCGTGGCACACGGCTCCGTGACATCATCGCCAAAGAGGCCCCCCTGCCACAGAGCCGGGTGCGCACCCTCCTCGACGGCGTCCTCTCGGCCCTCGAGGCCTGCCATGAACAGGACATCGTCCACAGAGACATCAAACCCGAGAACATCATCGTCAGCGCCAACGATGTCCCCGTGATCATCGACTTCGGACTCGCTCGCCTCGACGCCGTCGGCAGCCTCACGGCGACCCAGGCCATCTTCGGCACGCCGCACTATATGGCCCCCGAGCAGTGTCGGGGCGAGCACGTCGACGCCCGGGCCGACCTCTACGCCGTGGCGATCTTGGGCTATGAGATGCTCACTGGGCAGCCACCTTTCTCTGGTAACAGCGCTATCTCCTTGATCTTCGCGCACTGCAGCCACCCGCCTGCGCCTTTGCCTGCAGAGAGCGCTGCTGTGTGGCAAACCTTCCTCTTCAAGGCCCTCGAAAAACAACCTATGCGGCGCTACACCTCTGCCCAACAGATGCGCGCTGCGTTGCAAAAGCTTGAGATCAACCACATCTAGTGGCCGTCTGCCCTGGGAGTCCTCATGAACCATCTCCGCTCGATGGGCCTCGTCACCCTGCTCTGCGCGATCAGCCTGGCCTGTGGCCCCGTGGCTCGGGCCTTCCACCCGGGCAGCGAACACCTCGACTCGGGTGACCTCGCGGTGGATGACTATCCCTCGCTCATCGCTTGGACCGTCGACGTCCACCTCCCTCACGCTCCCGATTGGCTCGACGCGCGCCTCAGCATCGACTACCTCGACGACGAAGATCTCTCGGGCTTTCTGCGCCAGCGCTTGGTCCCCCGTGTGTGGACCGAGGCGCCCGCGGGCTATGAGGGTCCTGTAGATCACAGCGGGACCTACTCAGCGGGGAGCTACCTCAAGATCGCCCAGAACGACACCGCGGGGCTGCGCTTTGCGCCTTGGCTTACCTACGCCATCGCCAAACCGGGCCGCTATGTCATCAGCGCCATCGCCATCGAGGTGGCCTTCGACTACGGCCAGAGTTGGCAGAAACTCGTCTTCACCGTGCCTCTCCTCAACCCCATCCCTTTTAGCCTCGAACCTGGCGCCAGAGTCTTCATTGGCCACTTCACTTTCCACTTCGAGGCTGCGCCTGATGCGGTCTACCGCCATCAGTTGATCTGCACGGAGATCGAATCCTTCGCCAGAACACCTGCGCTCCTGCAGTGGATCGACGCCGCACTCCACGACGCCGCACCTGCCTTGGCCCTGCGCTTCGCCGGGCTTGCGTGGCAGGGGGGAGAGGAGGCAGTAGCGCTTGACAATGCGCCCTAGCGGCAGTGCCGCCACAAGCCCCCTGGCTGCGGACCTAGCCAAGGGCAGATCGCCACGTTTCCTGGGGCCGGTCGCAAGGGGACCCTCGGCGACGGGGTTGATAGCCCTGACCCTTGTGTCCGTGTTGCCCGTGGCGTTGGTGCCTTGATCCACCCCCAAGATCCTTGGCGGTGGCTCTGTCAATCCGCGTGCGTCCGCAGGCGTGCCTCCCTGCCGGCCGCCGAGGCCGGCTGCGCTGGCCGACGCACGGTGCTGTCTGCCACAATGGGTTACAGGAAGCGTCCGGGGAGTCACGGGCATGGCCTTCCCTCCCCATGAGCTGGCTAGGGTGCCGCGTGACGCACCGAGTGGCGTGTGGTAGGGATCGCACCCTATTCGTGCGGTTTTGGGGGCAAAGCGACCCTCGCTTGGGTCGCGCCCCGAAGGGCCGTGGGGTGAGAGAAGAGGTCGAGTCCATGAGAAGACCGCGCAGCGACCGAGAAATCCTGATGCTCCTGGCCACGGTGGTCGCTGTGCTGGCTCTGGCGAGCCTGGCCTCTGGGTGCTTCGCCGGGTGCGCGGCCTTGAGCGCGGCAGGGCTGGCGTGGTTGGCTGCGGAGCTGGCGGAGATCCCCGTGAGCTCGGCGATCGTGGGACTGGTGCTGACACCACTGGTTTTCGTCGTCGGCGTGGGACTGCTGTGGAAGGGAATCTGCGAGTCCCTGATGCGGACCGAGACGGCAGGGACGATCATGACGAGCCGCATCCGAGAGGTTGGGGGTGACAGCTACGAATGGCATGTGGTGAGCCGGGTCACGTACCACTTGGACGGCGCCATGCACGTGGCCGAAGCTGAGCACGCCGCAGCTTGCCCCAGCGAGGTGGCAGCCCGACAACGCCAGGCGCGCTTAAAAACCGGGGATCCGGTGCGCGTCTTCTATAGGCCTGGGGAGCCCGGGGTGGTCCGGCTAGACGCGCCGCCGCCGCGCACGAGGACGTTGTTGGCGGTGGGGGCCTGGATCACCTGCACGGGGTTCATCGTGCTCTTCCTCACCGGTGTGATATTCGCCTGCTGAGCTTCCTTGCCTTCCACGTCCAGGGGGCGTCCTCCTCTGGCTAGGCCCCGGGCTGCCATTGGATGGCCGCACCACCGCGAAGGGCATCGGTGCCCATGAGGCTATCGTACTCGGCGATGGGGTCGTTTCAGAGCTGGGCGTCGGCCTTGACCAGCACCAGGACACCACGCCAGGGCGAGTTGCGCCCGTGCGTGCGCTGAGCCTGGTGAGGATGGCGCTGCATCATCCTTCCTTTCCCATGCCGCGGCGGCTACCATGCGCCCCTGGCCGGCGCCAGGCCGCTGGTCTTCTGTGCTATGTTTGCGCAAACATCGGCGCAGGTGCCCCATTCTCCCCACTGGGAACGGTCCTGCAGCCCCACCGCGAGGTGTCCTGTGTATTCGCCTTTCACCCTCAAAGTGATGCCCATGGAGCGGCTCTTCCTCATCAACTTCGAGAAGGACCCCGACGCGGTCTATATTGGCTTCGAACCGCAGTGGTTCGATGACGCGGCCTACGGCACGGGCTTGCGCATCATCGCCTGGCGCAAGGACGGCTATGTCGACGTCTACCAGCAACCCGGCCTGACCCTGGAGGACAAGCTCGATGTCGCGGCCAAGGGCCTGGCCGAGTCCTTCGTCAGGCCGCTGAGCAACGCGCGCTTCGAGGTCACCGCCAGCGGCATCGATGTCGCCTTTGCTTTCGAGGACAAAACGGGCCGCGCCGTCGAAGTCGAGGTGGTAGAGCGCAGCAAGAAGGCCACCCGACCCTTTCCGCTGCTCGCCCCGGTGGGTTCGTCTTCGACCCATCCCTCCTCTCTTCCTGTCTACTTCATGTACGACTTCTACTTCGTGCGGCGAGCGCACACCGCTGTCACCATCCGCATCGCCGGACGCCAGCATCGCCCCGACCCCTTCGTCTTCCCCTTGGGGGGGGCCCGCGTCTACTTCATGCGCTACAGCGCCGACACCTTTCTGGTGGACTGGTGCCCGGCGCAGTCCAAGGCCCTGGAGGCGCTGCAGGTGGAGGGCGCGCAGGCCACCGGGCCGGACCAAAGCCGCTACGAGCTCGTGGAGGATGCACATGGTCTTGGGTTTGCGCGTATCCACGGACAGCGAAAACGGCACGCCTTCGTCGCGGAGTTCACCCCACCCTTTCCCGAGATCACTCGTGTCCAGGAGAACGCCTCCCTGCAGGGCGCTTTCGTCTTGGGCGCTGACGCCTCGGTCGGCGTGATCCGCGGCACCTACCGGGTCAGTCGCCGCGGTGACGAGGTGGAGGTGATCCTCGAGCCCAACGGCGGGTGGGAGCCGCGCCCCCAGACCCTCTTCCTCCGTTTCCTCTTCACGGCGGCGAAGGTCTTTCGCCAGTGGCCCAAGACCTATAGGTGGACGGCCAAGATCAAAGTGGACGAGAAGGCGGCGCCCTTCATGGTGTCGCAGTGGACGCGCATTTAGCGCCGCTCGGGCGGGGCGCGCTGGCTGTGGCCGCCCTCGCGCAAGCGTCCGCATCGGTCTCGACATCGGGGTGGATTCCGCGTGGGCTGACACCAGGACTACACCCGAGCTCAGGCAAAGACCACCGTGCGGTTGCCATAGACCAGGGTGCGACTCTGCAAGTGCAGCCGCACGGCGCGCGCCAGCACCATCCTTTCGACGTCTTTGCCTTTGCGGACCAGCTCCTTGACGTCGTCCCGGTGGCTGATGCGGACCACGTCCTGCTCGATGATGGGGCCTTCATCCAGATCACTGGTGACGTAATGGGCGGTGGCGCCAATGATTTTGACCCCGCGCCTGAAGGCCCGTTGGTAAGGGTTGGCACCCATGAAGGCCGGCAAAAAGGAGTGGTGGATGTTGATCACCTGGTCAAAGGCATTGAGAAATTCCGGCGAGAGCACCTGCATGTACTTGGCGAGCACCACGAGATCCACTTGGTAGTCCTGGAGCAGCGCCAATTGGCGTTCCTCTTGTTCTGCCTTGGTGGCTTTGGTGATGGGGAGGTGGTGAAAATCAATGCCGAAGCTCTCGGCAATGGGCTGGAGGTGGGGATGGTTGCTGATGATCAGCGGAATCTCGGCCTTGAACTCGCCGGCCCGGTGCCGCCACAGCAAATCGAGCAGACAGTGATCCTGATGACTGACCCAGATGGAGAGGCGCGGCACCGCGTCGGAAAAACGCAATTGCCAGGTGGCCCCCATGGGCTGAGCGATGGCGTTGAAGGCGGGCCCGATGATCTCTCGGGGCAGGTTGAAGCCATCCATCTCCCACTCCAGCCGCGACAGAAAGAGCCCAGCCTCGGGGTCGCGGTGCTGGTCGGCATGGAGAATGTTGCCGCCATTGGCGAAGATGAAGTTGGCGAGCTTGGCGACCAGGCCCTTTTGGTCGGGGCAGGAGACCAGCAATATGGCCGTCGGGGAATCCATGATCCTCAGCCTCGTGTGCTCTCGGTGAAGCGCTTGGTGGAAATGCCATGGGAATGCCCGCGGTCCCTCGGGTGTGCGTCCTTCGGAATCACTCCAAAGGGACTTTGGGTGCGGCGAAGGTAGGGCAGAAAAGGGAAAATGAGAAGAAGCTTCGCTTTGCCTCGGGGGCCATGGGTGTTCCGAGAAGCGGCACGCACCCGCCGCGACGCCGGGAACCTGATGCGGCTGTGCAGCGCCCTTGGTTGCACGTTGCGCCGCTTTGCTCGGGCCGCCCCTCTGGGGCGCGATCGCCGCCGGGTGAGTTCGGCCTCTCTCGGCCCTCGCGGGCATCGCGGCTGGTAGCCGAGAGAGTCCCCTGCGCCGCCGCCGGGTTGGCTATGGCCTCAGGGGGGGGGGCTCCCTGTGTCTGCGGGACGGCGTCCCACGCTGAGACGCGTGTTTTGCGCTTGATAATAACTTACGTGACGGTTATAAACGAAAACGCCACGTGAGAAGGAGAGGACACCCCTGCTGTGGAGCTGCACATGAACCCCGAGACGAAGAGCGCTTCTGACCTCAACGACGACGACATTCGGGCCCTGGCCGCCCGCTACGGCCTCCTCCTGCAAGGCCCACTGGACATCAACGAGCTCGGCCTCGACTATAGGGTCGTCATCGCCAGCGCCGCCGATGGAACGCCCTGGGTCTTGCGCATCCCGCGCCGCGCCGATGTGAGCGCCAAGGTCGCCGCTGAGGCGCGCGCTTTGGCGATGCTCAGGGCGCACCTGCCCTTCGCCGTGCCCGACTGGCGCGTCGCGGCGGCCGATCTGGTGGCTTATCCGCTGCTCGATGATAGGACGGCGATCATCCTGGAGCCGGGATCCACTACCCCCGAGTGGGTCATCCAGCAGGATTCGGAAGCCTTTTTGACGAGCCTAGCTGCGGCCATGGCCGCCTTGCACGCCATCCCCGTGGCGGCGGCGCAAGCCGCCGGGATGCTCGTGCGCTCGCCGAGCGAGGCGCGCCAGCAGGTGGCCGACGACATCGAGCGCGTCTGCCGCGAGATCGCCGTGCACGCGCAGCGGCGCGAGCGCTGGCAGCGCTGGCTCGCCGATGACGCGTCGTGGCCGGACTTCTGCGTCCCCGTGCACGGCGATCTCTATGTGGGCCATGTCTTGGTCGACGCCACGGAGCGGGTGAGTGCTATGATCGACTGGAGCGAGTGCCGGGTAGACGACCCGGCCATTGACATGGTCGCGCACTTGATGGTCTTTGGCCCGGCGAGCTTGGCTCGGCTCATCGAGGCGTACCAGGCGTGTGGTGGGCGGACCTGGTCGCGGATGGCGCACCACATCGAGGAGCGGTTGGCGGTGTGGCCTGTGAGCTACGCTCTCTTTGGCCTCGAATCGGGGGATCCCCACCATTTGGCCGCCGCGCAAGCGCAGCTCGCCGATGCCGAATGAGGGCCAGGTCCTACGCGCCGCTCCTGACGCTGCTAACGGCTGCTTTCCTCTTTCGGATGGGCAACGCTGCGGCGCGTTTGGCGCTGCCGTGGTTGGCCCTGTTGCATACGGGGAGCGCGGCGTGGGCGGGCACGATGGCGGCGGCCAGCGTCCTGGCCACCATCGTCGGCGCCTGGCTGGGAGGGGGGCTGGTGGACCGCTGCGGCCACGCGCCAGTGGCCTTGATCTCTGGTTTGGTGGGGGGCGCCGCCACAGCGGTCATTCCGCTGCTCCACGCCCTGGGTGAGCTCTCGAACGGCGCGCTCCTGGCCTGTGTGATCCTCGGCGCGGCCTTCGACGCTCCTGGGATGGCAGCGCAGGACAGTCACTTGCCGGCCCTTGGGCGGCGCGCCGGCTTGTCGGTGGAGCGGGTGTCATCCATGAAGGCCGTGATGAGCCATGTCGCGTTCCTGGGCGGTCCGGTGGTGGGCGGCGCGGCGGTGGGGCTCTTGGGTGCGGCGGCGACCCTCTGGCTCACGGCGGGCGCTTCTCTCGTGGCGGGCTTGCTCGCGGTGCGGGTCCTGCCGCGGCGCGCCGAGCAGGCACCGCCGAGCGCCGCCGAGCAGGCCTTTCGCGTCGGCGCCGTCTTTCTCTGGCGCGATCCCTTGCTGCGCCCTTTGCTGGCCCTGGTGCTGCTCTTTACCGGCGTGGCCAGCGCCAACGCCAGCGTGGTGATACCCGCGCTGTTCTTGGACGCTGGCCGCTCGGCGGCGGAGCTTGGCCTCTTCTCCTCGGCCATGGGAGCCGGAGGGCTCGTGGGCATCGCCCTGCACGCGGCCCTTGGCGCCAAGCAACCGCCGCAGCGCTGGCTGGCCCTGGCCTTTGCTTCCTATGGCGCCGCATCCATCATCCTCGCCCTGCTGCCAGGCGTGGCTTGGCTGCTCTTGCTCGGTGGCCTCGTGGGTGCGCTGACGGGGCCGGTCTCGCCCATTCTCAACGCGACCATCTATCACCGGACGCCGCCGTGGCTTCTCGGGCGGGTGCTGGGCGCCGTTGCCGCCGTGATGCTGTCGGCGGCGCCGGCGGTGACCGTCGCGGCGGGCGCTCTCGTCGACCTTGCTGGTGCGGGCATGGGCCTTGTAGTGTTGGCTGCGCTCGCAAGCGGCGTCGCCTTGCCCACGCTTTTCCTTCGCTTTCAGGCTGGCGCTGCGTCCGATTTTTCGGTTGGCGACGCGTCTGTCCACGGCCAGAGGTGAACCCTGATGCCGCGCCCCAAGCTCAAGTCCGATGCGGAGATCCTCGATGCCGCCAATATGGTGCTCAAGCGCTGCGGTCCCCTTCACTTCACCCTCAACGCCGTCGCCAAGGAAGTTGGGCTCTCGCGGGCGGCGATCATCCAGCGTTTTGGCAACCGCGATCAACTCCTCGAGCGCATGATGGCGCGAGGGGTGTGCCAAGTGCGGGCCCACCTGGCCGCGATGCCCGCGGGTACAGGGCCGGATCTTCTGTGGGATTTCCTGTGCGCCCTCGTGCGCAGCATGAGCACGCGCTACGATTTCTCGGTCAACTTCCTCATCTCCTGGTATGAGACGCAAGTCCCGGCGCTGCGCGCGTTGGCCATGCAACGCAACCAAGCCGTGGTGGAGGGGATCCACCAGCGCTTGCCGTGCGCCGCGCCCGCGGGAGCGGCGCAGCTCATCCACGCGGTCATTGCTGGCGCGACGACGCAGTGGGCCATGGCGCCGCAGGGCGAGCTGGCCGAGCATGTACTCACCCAGGTGGCGGCCCTGCTGCGCCTGCTCTTCCCGGAACAGGCGGTGATTTTCCATGGTTAAGCCGCTCTCCCTGCTTTGCTTTTCGCTGTGGCTGGCGAGTTGTGGCCCGACTTTGCCCGCGGAGCGCGTCGCCCAGCGGCAAGCGATGCCCAGCGCGCCCGCGCCGGCTGCCTTGCTCCGTTTGGACTACAACCTCGAGGAGATCCTTGGCTCGATGCCGTCCGAGTTGATCACGCGCTTCCTCGATGCGCAGTGGGATAGTCTCCATGACTGCCTGGCGGCGCACCCCGCCCCAGTGCCGCCCGCAGCCTTTCTCGTGTCCATGATCTTTGACCGCGGCGGCGCGGTCGTTCACAGCGGCATGGTGCCGCCGCCGGGCGATGGGTTCAGTGAGTGTGTGTTGGCCACGATGCAGCGCTGGACCCTTCCCAGCAGCCGCAGTGGCATGACCCATATTCGCGTGCGCATCAGCGTGACCGCGCAGAGGCCTGCGTCCGAGCCGTGAGCGCTGGGCTGGGGGACGGGCCACGCGCGGCGCATCAAGGCGCCTGAGTGGCCCTGGAGCTTGGCGCGACCCGGCTCAAGGGTCTTCGTCTTCTGGATCGGCAGGCCAGGTCTGGGTGCTCTCGTAAGCCTCATCTTCGCGCCAAAGATCGCACGCGGGATCGTAGCGGTAGACCCGCCGCCCATAGCCGATCCAGCAGGGGAGCTCGTCCCATTCGTCACCGACATCATCGGCCATGCTGGCGGCTGTGGGAGGCATGTGTGGCCAGCCGTGGGCGTCGCGCACGCAACGGTGGTTGGAGCCGACCGTCTCGTAGACGTAATCGAGGTGACCGTCACCGTTGACGTCTTCCGTGCTGATCCGGTTCCGGCTGTAAGTGGGATGAGACGGGCTGGCGTCTAGCTCTCGGTTTGAGAGGGAGAGCTGGAGGGTGCTGCGCTCCAGGTCGAAAACCTTGAAGTGGCTCTCCTGGTCCCAGCTAAGATCGGTGGTGCGATAGGCGAGGGCAAGCTCGTGGCGGCCGTCGCCGTCGAGATCAGTCACTTGCACCGAGGTGAGCTGCGGCGCGCAGGCCTTGTCGAGCGCGACTGCGCGGATGGGCTGAAGGGCCTCGTCGAGCATGACGAGGCTCAGCAAAGTCAACCATGGACAAGGGTTGACGTTGCTGCCGCGGGTGCTCTCTTCCTCGCTCTCCAGGCAGGCTTCCTGGAGCTCCTCATCATCGAATACTGCCTCGCACAGCGCTTCGTGATCCGTCTCCACTTGGCCGAGGATGAACACCAGGGTCATGCACTCTGAACGCTGGGACATCCGCTGCAAATCGGTCGCACAGCGCTGCAGCCGGGCTGCCGGCGCGATCTCCTCTAGCCGCGCGCGCAGACAGGTCTCAGCGCAGAGAAAGTACTCTGCCGTCTTGCGGTACATCGCCTGACAAGCCTCGAAGCTGCTCGCCATGGTCGGACACTCGGGGAGCGTGACATGGGCCACGGGTAGATCGAGGAGGGCGAATCGCTGCAGCACACCCTCCTCGCCGAGCACCTCAAAGACCATGCCGGTCTTCAGTGGCCAGCTCGGCACCCAAGGCGCGGCGCCGCTCAACGACCACTTGGGCAGCTCGGCAAAGCGCGTGCTCGCGAGCAGCGTCTGCACCGCGGGATCGTCCATCCCAAGGTCGTCGGCTTCGTCCAGGTCGTCACATCGCGAGTGGGTGAGCTGCGCTTCAGGCTCGGCTTGGGTAGGCTCGGCGGTGAGCGGCGATGCTTCTTGGGCTTCCATTGGCCGTGGTGCGCCAGCACAGGACGTGACCAACACGCAGCCGATGAAGAGGGCCGCTGGGGCGTAAGTGAACGTGTGTGACAGGTGCATCGCCGCGTCTCCCCTGGGTCGATGGGCTGTGGCGTGTGGATCAGCGCGATCCGCGTCCGCCGAATTTGAGCTTGCGCTCACCCTCACTCGGTGCGGTGTCCGGACTCACGGCGTCTCTGCGGACCTTTGGCGGGCGCTTGCGTTCCGGAGTACCCAGTCCTTTCTCCGTGCTCGCGGGGGCTGTGGCGGGGGCGTCTGCAGGGGCCTCGGCGAAATCTTCTGGGGGTTGCAGTAAATCTGCCGCGTCCCATGCCGTCGGCCCGTTGAAGAGGGCCTCCTGCAGCTCCTCGACCTCCACCAAGAGCCGCTGGCGTTGTGCCAAGTCGGCCCGGACCTCTGGGCGGAGCGATGCCGACCCGGCGTCGACCAAGGCCGAGATGGCGGCAGCGACGTTGGCCAGTGGCGTGAGCTGGGTGATGCGCAGGCTCAGGTCCTGTTCGTCAGCCCGCAAGCTCAGAATGGAGAGCCCGAAGACTTGGAAGGTCTCGTCGAGCTGGGCCCGCTCATGTTCAGCGGCGAGGAGGTCGAGGCGATCCAGCTCCCGGCGCAGCTCTTGGTACTTGGCGAGTTCTGCGGCCCGCTCGGGCTGGGCGGAAGAAACGGAAGAGATTGGGTAGGCGCGGGAGGATTGCGTGGCAAAGGTCCCATAGAAGACTTTGGGATCCACGGCCACGAGCACGGCGTGGGCTTCGCCCAGAGCTGCGCGTGTGGTGGCGTCAGCGCCCGCGAGATAGGTGCCACCTTCTTGGAGGCGTGTCGGTAGGGCCGGGTCGGTCGAGATCCACAGGGCATCGGCGGTGAAGCCCAGGTAGACTTTTCGCCAATTGGGGATGTCCATGACGTAGCGACCGGACACGTTCTTTATCAGCGCACTTACCTCAGGCCGGGCGAACAAGAGCGAGACGATCGTCTCCAGGTCTTTGCCCTCCCCCATGCCGAGGACGAAATCGAAGCCCAGGGCGGCTGCAGGATCGGGGGCGCTAAAATCGAGCTGACCCGTCACCGCCAAGGCCACCTCACCCGAGATCGCTTGGGTCAACAGGGCCTGCAGATCCAGGCCGACTTCTTCCTTGGCCAGGGCGGCCATGGCGGCAAAGTCCATCTCTTCCCCGGCTAGGGCCCAGTCGATGAGCTGTGGCAACTGGGCGGTGTCGATGGCGGCGGACAAGAAGACCAGGGGCTGCTGGTTCTGCGCTTGGAGGAGGCGCGGGGTGCCAGGGTGTTCGCGCAGGGCGCGTCGCAGCGTGTACTCAGTCGGAGCGGAGACGCGCAGAACGGCGCGCGCCGCGGCGCCTTCCAAGGAGAGGGCCGCCGTGAGGTGGCCCAGTGGCTGGACGAAGGCCTGGAGGAGGCGCTGCTCCTGGCTGACGTGGGCCGCCTCGGCGGCCATGAGCCCGCGCAGAATCTCGGCGAAGTCGGCGTTGCCATCGGCTTCGGCCCGGGCGATCTCCGCCTCGTAGAGGGCGCTGTTGTCCTCGCCGCGAGCGAGATGGGTGGCGAGGCCAGGGAAGTCGAGGTAGGCGACGAGGTCGCTCCGGCCATCGAGGCGCTGCATGGCGGCTTGGAACTTGGCATCGGCGGCCAAGCTCTGGGCCAGGGGCAGCTCGGCCAACGCCGCCAGAGAGAAGAGCTCGGCCGGCGGCGCGTTCTCGACGCTGACGACGATCATGGCCATGTCCGCGCTCACCAGAATCCCCGGGGTCGAGGCCGAGGGAGCTTTCCACAGGGTGGTGTCGCCTGTCGCCTGGCGTTCCACCTCGGTTTGGGAGTCGGCGAAGATCTTGTCGATGAAGTCGGTCACGGTTTTGGCGTCGGCGACCTCGACGAAGAAGGCGAAGGTACCTGAGGGCAGATCGAGGACGGCCAAGCCGGCGAAGCCCTCGGGGCGCAGGCCAATGGCGCGCAGGCCTTCGGGAGAGGTGAGATCTTGACCGGTGACCTGACGGATCTCCTCTTGGACTGGCGAGATGAGGGGCGCGAGCTTCTCCATGAGGGCCTCCCGGCCCAGGGCATCGCTCAGGGCGAGCACCGTCGGGGCGAGGTAGAGCTGGCTGGCGGTGGCGGGCAGGCGCTTGGCTACGCGGTTCAACGTCTCTGCCTGCGCCGGGTCCGCGGCCGCAGGAGGTACGACAGGTGTCGGTGTTGCCTCTGGTTGGGCCGGTGGATCTTGGGCGGGCGTGCCGCTGTCATCGGCGACGGGGGCTTCGCCTGGCGCGGTGGGATCTTGCGCCGCGGCTTGCTCCTCTTTGCCTTTGGGCGCCGGAGCCGAGTCGGCCGGTGGTTGACTCTCACAGCCAAGGAA
>Ga0334883_1004188_pt1 | contig 14211 bp, 7 predicted proteins | sample GraSluR1_MG_6_FD_207230 | JGI IMG/M metagenome (GOLD analysis project Ga0334883, IMG submission 207230) | Sludge microbial communities from methane-producing bioreactor in Wageningen University, Netherlands - Granular Sludge_09_05-R1 | ecosystem: Engineered > Bioreactor > Anaerobic > Unclassified... | reverse complement strand
CATCTTGTGGTTGACGCGAGATCCTTGATTTGGGAGGTCGACTCGCTGTGACTTGGCCTCCTTCTCCTTTCATTGGGCGAGTGGTTCATGTTGGGTAAGTGTCCTGGTTGTGGAAGAACGGGGACCATTGGTGAGACCTGCCCTCATGAGGACACCTATTGTTTTGCTGACGCGTCCCAAGTGGAGCAGTACCAGAAGAAGAAGTCTCACATTGGCCGCGTGATCGATGGCAAGTATGGGATCATTGGCGTTCTTGGGCGCGGAGGCATGGGTTGGGTTTATGAGGCCCTGCGACGTGATGACGGCGCGCGGATCGCGCTGAAGGTGTTGCGGGCCGATCACGCGGACGATCAAGTGGTATGCGGGCGGTTCTTTCGAGAAGCCAAGGTTCTGGCGTTGCTACAACATCCCAATCTCGTCCGGGTCTACGATTCTGGTGTCATCGATGGCGAAGAAGAAGACAAAGTCCTCTACATATCCATGGAGTTGCTGCGAGGGCGAGCGCTGAGCGCGTTGCTGCGGAGTCCGCGCTGGCTTTCAGCGGCGCGCATCGTCTCGATTGGTTTGGGCATCGCGCGCGGCTTGAGCGAAGCCCACCGCAACGGCGTGGTTCACCGAGATCTCAAGCCTGATAACGTCCTGCTCGTTCGTGGCGGTGACGGTTTGGAAGAGGTCAAGGTCGTGGACTTTGGCATTGCCAGACTCTCTTCGGCCACGACTGTGCTGACCCAGACGGGGATGGTTTTTGGGACACCTGTGTACATGAGTCCAGAGCAAGCGCTCGGACAGAGTGACATTGGTCCTGGCGCTGACATTTATGCCTTTGGGGTCTTGTTGTTTCAAATGCTTACGGGCACGCTGCCCTACGACGGCGAGGCACCGCTCCAGATACTCATGGCCCATGTCAACAAGCGCGTGCCCCCCATCTGTGTCCAACGCGGTCTGTCTGTTCCGGGCTCCCTCGTCGATCTGACTTACCACTGTCTCCAGAAGGAACCAGGGCAGCGGCCTGTCGACGGTGACGCGCTCGCGCAGCGTTTATCGGAGATAGGTGAGGAAGTAGCGCGGGGCACTGATTTGGTCGTAGGCCAAGGCGAGGTCCTGCCGAAGGCGGCTTCACTGGAGCAAACCCGAGCCTTGGTTCCTGGTGCCCGTCGGGATACGGATGAAGGCGCCAAGACTGTGATCACCGGAGAAGGGGCGACGGTCGTTCATGGCGTCCAGGGAGAGGAGACCGCCTTGGACTCCGACGCTTGGGCCGGCTTCGATCAGGGTGAACCTGATGAAGGCGTGACGTCCAAAGGACTCGCGGCTGGTGCCGGTGAAGCTCTGGCGGCGGATTGGGCTGGTGGGGAGCCAGGGCTGATCGCCTTGTTGCCGGCGGCAGATCCCACGGAGATGCTGGGACGATCACCACTCAAGCGCCGCGACAACCGGTGGCAGATCTGGATGGCCTGCGTCCTAATCTCGCTGGGTGCTATGGTGGTCTTGGCATTGTTGCTGAACCGCGGCAGCGAAGATGGGGCCGCTCACGATGCAATAAGGGATGATGAGAAGGTGCCTCTGGAGCAGAGTCCAGGGGTCGGCGACGCTGATCCCGCGCCAGTGGAATCGGCAGGAGAAGGGGAGAGAGAGGCGACGCCAGTTAGCCAGGTGAAGGTCGTTGCTGCGGAAGGGGATAGGATTGAGAAACTGCGGCGAGAGCTTGCAGAGCGAGAGTTGGCCTTATCGGCGAGCATGGCCATCGTCGATGTGAGCGAGAGAGAAGAAGTGATGGCGACTCTGCGCTTGGAGATCATTGCCATCAGGCATCAGATAAGCCATCTCGAGAAGCGGAGAGGAGACTAGGCGAAGAGTTCTCTTTGAACTTGGCAGAGATCTCGGCGCCAGCGGACCAAGGTCTGTGCTCGGCGTTCTGCCGTTGCGGGTGCCAAACCGCTGTACTTGACGATGCGATCGGCGATGTCTTCGGTGGAGGGTGCCTTGGTGCCCAGCAGTTGTGGCGCCAGCGTGCTGATGATGCGGTTGGTCCCAATGGCCCGACGCCACCAGTCGCGTTCAGTGGGGTCATCATGGGGGCGGTTGAGGAGTTCTTGTCCGGCAGCTTCGATACGCCAGCGTCCTTCTTCGAGCGAGAGTGCCTGGAGGATCCGCGCTGCATGTAGCCTATAGGCTGCGTGGCGTTCGGAGATGGCGAGTCGCTTGGCGACACTGGCGGTGCGAGACTCGCCTTCCGCGACGACCTCGATGACGGCGCGGATTTTGGCGATGTCGTCAGCCTGGGGTACGTCGATGGGTGCGATTGAGCTTTGTTCCATGGTACTCACCTGACGAAATCCTCTCCAACATTCTATCATGTGTCCTGATTAAAGCTTGAACAATGCGCGATTTCTCCGTAGCCGTGACCATTTTGTCGAGATCAAAGGGCCAGGATGTTCGTTTCTTGGGTGGGCTTGGCACCCATGTCTTGACGTTTATGTGGGGTCGTGCGCAGGATCATCGCACGAGGGTATGGACAACGCGCGCAACGAGGTTCGATCATGGAAGCAACACGTTATGAGATGGGTGAACTTCTGCGGGAGAGCGAACTTGGACGCATCTACGTGGCGAAGGATCCCAGCGAGGCGGAGACGATGGCGTGCGAGCTGTGGGTCGTCGACGACACCTTGTTGCGAGGACGCGGTGCGCGCAAGCGCTTGGTGGACCGCATGCGCCGATTCATCAAAGGGCGTCCAGGATCCCCGTGGGTGGATCTCTACGAAGAAGACAAGCGCGTGGTCTTGGTTCACCGTGTTTTGGGAGAGAAGACCTTGCGCGATGTCATGGTTCAGGAGGGCGCCCTGGATTGGAAGCGGGCTGCTGAGATCGGTGCCAACATCGCCCGCGAGTTGGCTGTCATTCATCGCGACGAGGCCGCCAATGTTCACGGTGATTTGCGCCCTGAGAACATTTTCATTGCAGGGACGGGGGTTGCCCTTGCCGGTGCCGGCTTGGCCCAGGCTCTGGACGACGTGAGTGAAGATGGTGTGCGTTCGCTGGGGCGTTTGCGCTACTTGAGTCCTGAGCAGGTGGCTTTTGCGCAAGCGGGTAGCCAGAGTGATGTCTATGCGTTGGGGATGATCCTGGTCGAACTCATGACAGGCGAGGCGGTATTCAAGCAATCGACGGCGCAAGAGGTAGAGTCGGCCAAGGAAGCTTTCGTACCGCGTTGGCCCAAACGTTTGGAACAGGTGCTGCCCGAGGCGTTGCTGTCGCTTCTGTCTTCTTTGTGCGCCAGCGAGCCTGAGGCCAGGCCGCAGCTCGTGGCCGATGTCGCGCAGGTGCTGGAGGCGACCCTGACGCGGACCCAGAGTTGTCGTGGCGCTTCTGAGCAGGAGATTCTGTCGTCGTACGTGGCGCGGGTCATGGAGGTTGGGGCGCAACGCAACAGCGCGCTGAAAGACGAGGAGTTGCGTGAGATCGCCATTGAGTTGGGTATGAGCGAGGCTGACTTGCAGGCTGCGGACAAAGCGGCTGCGGACCACTTGACTCGGGGTCAGGGTTATCTCTCCCATCAGTTGTGGGACGATGCCATTGAACAGTTGCAGAGCGCGGCGTCATTGGCCCCAGCGCGGACCGAGGTGGTCTTTGCGTTGGCCGAGGCCCACGCTGGGCGCTGGTCTGTGCGCCGCCAGCAACAGGACAAGCTAGAAGCGCAGCGTTTGGCGCGGCGGGTCATCGATCTCGACGCGCGCCACGCTGAGGCTTTCAAACTGTTGGCTGAGTTGGAGAGCGAGGGTGACGATGGCAGTGAGAAGGGATCCAAGCGCGCCGTGGTGCCGCGCCGCAGAGGGCGCAGCCCCAAGCGCGGGCGTGTGGTTTCTTTGGGGCAGATGGCAGTCATTGGTGTGATTTCGGCGTTGTTGGGCTTGGTAGTCCTCCTCTTCATCGATCCCCTGGAAGGTTGGATGATGCGACCGCTGCCGACGCAGCCGACGGTTGAAAGTGTGCCGAGCGTTTCAGTGCCTAGTCATCCTGTGGTTGGCGCTGATGCGGGCGTGCCGGCACCGCCCACCACGGCTATCACCGCGCCGATGCCGGCCGATCTTGCGTCGCAATGGACGAGTCCCGATGGGGCGGTGATGTTGCGGGTTGCGGAAGCCGCGGTGACACTGGGTGGAGGCGAGAGTGGTCCCGAGCGCCGTGCTGTCGTGCCGAGTTTCTATATGGATCTTCATGAGGTGACCGTGGCGAGTTTTCGCCATTGTGTGCGCGACGGGGCCTGCGCGGCCCATCTCTATACGCCGTGGTCGCCGCGCCATGACGCGTGCAATTACGGGACGAACCGCGATGATCATCCCATGAACTGTGTCAGCGGCGAAGGGGCAGAGCAGTTCTGTGCTTGGCGGGCGCGGCGCAGCGGTAGGGCCATGAGCCTACCGACGGAAGCGCAGTGGGAGTACGCCGCGCGTGGTCCAGAGAGGCGGCTCTATCCGTGGGGTGATAGCCCGGGATCTTGTGCGACCTCGCATCGCGGGGGTTGCCAGCACCAGAGCACGCGCCCGGTACGATCCTATCCCGTGGACCTATCGCCGTTGGGCTTCTTCGACCTAGGAGGCAACGTAGCGGAGTGGGTCAGTATTAGCGGTGGAGACGGGACGGAGAGTCGTTCCGTGCGCGGGGGATCCTGGTTGCGCCGGCAGGCGATCAACTCGGCCGAGCGAGAGAGCGTCCCTGTTCCCCTTGGCTACAGTGGTGTCAACGCGCAGGAGATAGGCTTTCGCTGTGCAAGCCCGGCGTTGTGAAGCCGAATGTTTCACGTGAAACGTTCGAAGCGGTGGTTGGCCAACTCGCGGGTGTAGGCCTGAATGTCTGACCAGGTGGGCCTTGCAAAGAAGATGGCTTCGCTGGGATCCTCGCGCTGGGTCATGCCGCGGAGAAAACAATAGACCACGCCGCCGAAGCGCTGTTCATAGGCGTCTCTCGTGGAGATTTGCAGCATGCGGACCACGGCGAGGGCGTAGAGTTTCATCTGCCAAAGATAGTGGGTATCGACGTGTTCCGTGACGTTGGGGGTGGTATAGTCGGGGAGGTTGTCGCTCTTCCAATCGAGGATGAAGATGCGGTCTTCATGAGAGAAAACCAGGTCGATATAGCCTTTGATCCATCCCCGCTGCACCCCTAGAGCGAAGGTTCCTTCTCGATGCCGCGCGGGGTGGTTTTCAGGGATGGGGTAGGTGAAGTCCACCTCCTTGAGCTGGTGCTGGGTGGCGGCAAAGCCAGAGATGGGAGCAAAGGGAGGGAGGGGCACAGGGCGGGTCAGGGTGGCGTAGATGACGCGCTCGGCGCTGTCTCGGGCGGTGGCGGGCATGGCGCGGTCGTGCATCTTCTCGGTGAAGAGGTGGGCGATGGCCGGATCTTGGCGCCACGTTTCGAAGGGGACGAAGCGCTGATCCGCCGCGAGGAGCGACGCGAAGGGAATTTCTTCCAAGAGATCGTGGAGAAAATTGCCCGTGCGAGGACCCGGGGGGAGTTCGCGCTCTCGGGGTGTGTTGGCGATGGGGAGGCGGAACTCCACAGGCATGCTCTTCTTCATGCGCGAGTAGGAGGTGATGAGGAGCCTTCTATCGTAGATCCCAGGTGGGAGCGTGAGGATCGGTGCGAGGGTAGGCTCTGGGGGCAGCGGCGCTGTTTGGGCGGGCGTGGCTACAACAGGTGCGAAGGAGGACGGGGAGATGGGCTCGATGAGCGCGTCATCTGGGGTGAGGTGCAGCAGTTGCTGGCGCAGTGGCTCAAAGATCCCTTCGCGGAGGTGGGGCAGGGCGCGGGTGCGGATCTGCTGATCCGTGAAGTAGGGGAGATAAAGCCTGGCTTTGGCCCGGGTGAGGGCGACGTAGAGGAGTCGCTGTCCTTCTTCGCGTGCTTCGGCGCGGTGGGCGCGTTCTTCGCTGCTGCCTTTGGCGAGCTCGAGGGCCGTGTAGCGGGTGAACTTGGTGCCGTCGTCGCGATGGAAGATGTAGGGGGGTGCACCCATGCCGCCGCTGAGTCCGCCAAAGAGAAAGACGACGGCCGCTTCTAGGCCTTTGGCTTTGTGAATGGTCAGGATTTGGATGGCGCTGCGTTCGCCCTCGAGGCGCTGGATATTGGTGTCATCGCCGAGTTGATCGCCTTGGGCGATGCGGTGCTCGAGGCGGGCGATGAGCTGGTGGATATCTCCCTTGTGGTGGGTGCTGTCGTTGAGGAGAACTTCGAAGATGTGGAGGTAGTTGGTGCGCTCTCGCTCGCTGTTGGCGAAGAGGATTTCTCTGCGGACGATGCCGCTGTCGCGCAGGATGGTTGCGAAGAGTTGGTCATAGCGTTCGCTTTGGGCGATGGCATGCCATCTGTAGAGGAGAGCCACCATGGGATGGCGCTCATCGAGGTGGCGCAGTGCATCGATCTCGGGCAAGTCGCGGTCAAAGAAGGGTCCGTACCAAGCGCGCAGACGCATCCCCAGGCGATTGGGGTGGGCGACGGCTTGGAGGAGTTCATAAACCTCGCGGGCTTCTGTGGTTTGGAAGAGGCCGCCTTGGCGGAAATAGGCATAGGCGATGCCTGCATCGCGGAGGGCTTGAGCCACCTCGAGCAGGTCTTTGCCCGTTCGGGCGAGGATGAAGATGTCCTGAGCGCGCAACGGGCGTCGCCCATGCTTATCCGCCAGGTATAGTCCCGCGTCGGGATCGAGCAGGCGCTGTATCTCGGCGCAGAGGGCTTGGAGGTGGGCCCGATGGAGATCGTCTTTGCGCAGCTCTTTGCCAGGGAGGACGAAGAGCCCGAGGGGGGGGGCGCTTTGCCCGTCTGCCTGCTGGAGACAGAGATCGGGTCGGCCGCAGCTCACGCGGTTTTCGTGGCGGACCAGGCCGCTGAAGAAGGGTGGGTTGCGGTGCTGGTCGAAGAGGGTGTTCTGCAAGCGCACCATCGCCGCGGTGGAACGGTAGTTGTCTTGCAAGGGCAGGCACTGGCTGGTGCGGGTGTCTTCACTGAGATAGCGGCGCGCTTCCAGGTAGGTGTAGACGTCACCGCCGCGGAAACTGTAGATGGCTTGCTTGGGATCGCCGATGAGGACCAGGCGATGGCGACGCCCATGGGGGTCGGCTTCGACGAAGACGCGGCGAAAAATCTCCCACTGGACGGCGTCCGTGTCTTGAAACTCGTCGATGAGGGCGATGCTATAGCGTTCGCCGAGGGCTGCGACGAGCTGCGGTCCCACGGGACTGCGGAGGGCGTCCCGGACGGCGCTGAGCATGTCGTCGTGATCGATCCAGCCATGCTCTTCTTTGACGCGCCTCAGGGTCGCGCGCATTTTTGGGGCAAAGGTCTGCAACACGAGGGCTTGGAAGGAGAAACGCCGCTCGAAGAGCCGGACCAGGGCGGCAAAGAGCGGTGGGTTGGCTGGGTTCTGGCTAGCGCGGCGCAAGAAGGGCAAGAAGGTTCCGTCGAGGATCGCGCTCTGATCGCAGGCGGCAGCGCATTCTGCCCAAGCGTCGGGGCGAAAGCGCAGGAGGCTGCGCAGGGCCTCGCGCAGTCGGGTCTGCTCGTCTTTCTTGAACTTATGCTGGCGCATGGCCGCTTTGAGGACGCGATGCTGCTGCGGGTCGCTCAATGCCGTCTGCAGGTCTGGTAGGGAGGCGCGAAAGAGGGCCACATGCTCGTCGCTGACCCAGGGGTGAAAATGGTGGTCCGCAGCGCAATAGCGCTGCAAGAGCGCGGCGAGGTCTTCCAGGCTGTGGTGATGGAGCCAGGCGACCAAGAGGCTTCGCTGAGGCTCATGACGCGCGAAGTCGGTGCGCAGCGCTTGGTAGAAGGCCTTCTGAAAGGCCTGGTGCTTGTCCACCACTTCGAGGCGCAGCGAGCGGCCGCAGAGGAAGGCGTGCTCGGCGAGGACCTGCTGGCAGAAGCCATGAATGGTGCGGATGGCCGCGCGGTCGTAGTCGACGAGGGCAGCCCGCACGCGTTGTTTGGCTTCTTCGTCGATGCACCAGTGGTCTTCTTCAGGTGCCGATTCCGCGGGGCTGAGGTCGAGCACCCGTTCGAAGGTCTGGCGTAGGCGGATGCGCAGATCATGGGTGGCGCGAACGGTGAAGGTGACGAGGAGTATGGCGTCGAGGGTGGCGCGGCCTTCGAGGATCAGGTCCAGGACCAGGTGTTCGATGGTGTAGGTTTTGCCGGTGCCTGCCGACGCTTCGATGAGGAGGTGCCCGCTGGGGCGGATGTGATTGAGAATGCTTGGTTTGACCAAATAATGAGGCATCTTTGCTCAGCGCTCCGCGCGGGGTGCGCTGGCGACGAGCCAACGCAACAAGGGGCCCAAGCGAGAGGGTACTTGCTCGAGGGTGCTTTGGTAGTGGGCTTCAAAGAGGAGGCGCCGGCTGCGGTTGCGGTGCTTGGTCGTTGGTTCGGCCGCTTTGGTGACGGCGTGGCGCAACGCCACGTCGTGATCCACGCCCTTCTTGCAGGCGGCGCTGTAGGCGGCAAAGACCGCCTTCAGCGGGAGCTCGAGTTCATGTTGCCCGGTCACGAGTTGTCCCAGTAGAAGCTCCAACCACGCCTGGGCCTCAGCCGGCGTGGTCACGGGCAGCAGTGCGGCTTCGTTGGCTTCCGTGGCGGTGTTGATACACACCAGAGATTGCCTTTGGGCGGCCAGGTCTAGCGCAGTGAGGGCCATGTGCTCCACGAAGGTGCGCACCCGCAACCACAAGGGGACGCCTTCTGAGAGGCAGAGGAGGAGCACCCCGCGAGCGTCGCAAAGGTCCTGCCCACCGCGACTGAGGAAACGATCCTGCAGGATGTCATGGACGCCGACCCACTGACGCTCGCCCGTGGGCGTCGCTGTGAGCAGGCGCAGGCTGGGGACAGGGGTGGGTACGTCCATTGGCGTCGGCGCGCGTCCTATTCTGCCCAGGTGCGTGCGCCGCTGAGGGCGTCCCATGACGGGGCGCAGCAGGGTCACACCGACGAGGTCTGGCTGGCTTCTGAGCTGTTGACACCAGTTGAGGAGGCGAAAGAGGTCGCGGGTCCGTTGGGGGGTGGCAAAGGGAGGCAGAGGGAAGCGCCCCTGCTGCTGGAGGGCTGTCGTTCTGGCGTCGTAGGCCGCGACGATTTTGTCACCTGGCAGGTTGGGGTCGAGGTGGATGATCTCCCACAAGAGGTCACGGAGTAGCTCGGCGCTGTTTTGTTCATGGTCGAGGGCTTCTAGCGCTTCTTCGGTGTCGGGCGCCTTCTCCGAGGCAAAGGGCATGGCCAAAAAATGCTGGGTATAGGCGCGGTGGGGATGATGGAGGAAGTCGACCAGGGCGCGCAGGGAGAGGGGGCGTTCTCCATCTCGCGAGGTAGAAAGGTGTGCCGAGCTATAATTATCGTGCAAGGGATCTGTTTTTTGCCCATAGCGGTGGTCGCAGATGGCGGCGGCGCTGCTGGCGGCCTGTGGCATCAACTCGGCGATAGCGCAGGGGGGGCGCCCGTGGTGGGCTTGGAAGTGCTCCCGCAGGGCTAGGAGGTGGGCTTCGATGGCTGCTTCAGGCAGGAATCGGGCGCTTGGGCGGGCTTCGGTGCCGGATGGTGAATGGGAGACGTGGCGGTGTATGGGCTGGGTGATGACCAAGGGCGGGGCGTCTTGGGGGTCGCGGTAGTGCCGTTCGAGGAGGGTGCGCATCTCGTCGAGGAGCACCGAGGGGGGCAGCGACTCACCACTCTGTTCGTCCCGGGCGACATAGGAGAGAATGAGCTTCTCTTTGGTGTTGACCAGGGTCTCGAGGAAGGCATAGATGTCGCGTTCGCGTGGCGAGCTCTCGCCGTCTTGGCGTGGGCCGGTGCGTAGGTCGAGGGCTTGGTGGGCGTCGGGGGCTGGGAAATCTCCTTCATTGAGACCCAAGACGAAGCAGACCCTTGCCGGCAGGGCCCGCGACGGCACTAGGGTCGAGACGACGACGCCATCGGCCAAAAAGTGGCCGCGTTTGGCTTCGATGCTGGCGAGGCGGGTGCGGACGATCTCGCGCATGGCGACGAAGGAGAAGTCGTGGCCAGGGAGATCGCGATCGGAGAGATCGCGCAGGGCGCGCATGACGTTGTCCAAGGCCCAGTTGTCGGCTTCACTGATGGGGAAGAGGTGCTCGGCGAACCAGGTTCGCAGCAGGGAGGACCAGCCAGCGATGGGCAAGTGCGTTTGGCGCAAGACGCGCGCGTCGGTGATGAAGATCCGGGCCAGACGACAGAAGAGGGCCGCGCTGTCGAGGCGGCCATGGATCGCACCCAGGGGGGGCAGCGGGCTTGGAGCGAGCGTGGCGTCTTGCTGGACGAAGGCCGCCAGAGCGATGCGGTAGAGGCCCTGCTCCCAGGTGAAGTGTTCCCCGGCGATGTAGTCGTCGGCGTGATCTGCGGCGTCGGCACCGTCGATGATGCCGACCTCGTCGCACCATTGCTGCCAAGCTTCGGGATCGGCTTCGTCGTAGGCGTGGCAGATGTTGGGGTGGACGAGGACAGCGAGCAGGTCTCTGCGGGTCAGGCGCGAGGTGGGGAGCTCCAAGAGGGCTTGGATGATTTCGAAGATGCGCGAATAGGCGCCGGCGCGCATGCCGACGATGTTGAATGGCAGGTCGTTGGCTTCGTGGAAGACGGCATGCACTCTGGGGAGGTAGGCGTCGCGTACGGTGCTCGGGATGGCGACGGCGATCTCGTTGAAGCGGAGCGGCGGATCGATCGTGGGGTCCAGCATGAGCGACCAGATGTGGTTGGCCGCAACTTCGACTTCGCGGTGGCGTGAGGGGGCGGCGAAGATCTGGATGCTGTCATCGCAGCAGCGGTGTTCGCCGCCGGAATAGGTGCGGTGGAGGATGTCGTGTTGCACCCGGGCCAGGATCGTATCCCTGTGGGTGAGCGGGTCGACATAGGCCTCGGTGAAGTCGTAAGCGGCGATGGCGTTGAGGAGTCGCGACGTGTCACGTCCGGGTTTGCCCCAGTGCAAGAGGGCAGGGTTCTCCGACGCTGGCGTCGGCTGCCTGCTGATACGGGCAGCCAACTCCACGGGTGAGCCGCGCCCCGGCAGGTCTTCCCAGAACTCTTGGCAGGGGTTGAGGGCGAAGAGGTGCACGTCGGTGTGCTGAGCCAAAGTCGCCAGGGCCGTGCAGTGGCCAGCGGCCACATAAGAAAAGGCGAAGGCGTAGATTTGCGGCGGAAGACTCGCCGCCAAGGCGCCATTGACCTCGGGGTGTCGTAAGGCCTCGTCGAGGCTGAGCCACAGTCCCGCAGGGTGATGAGGATCGAAAGGCGCACCGGCCTCGTGCAAGGCCCCCCACAACCACCGCTGCCATTGCTCGAGATGGGCTTTGGCGGGTTCGTAGGCTCTCCCTTTGTGCCAGGCCCGCATGATCTCGGGTCGCGCGATGGCGTAGTCCTCATAGATGGCGGACAAGTGATCGGCGAGCTGCACGATGCGCAGGTGTTGTTGGGCGGGCGCCTCGGTGGCACCCAGGTAGTGTCGCAGGGCTTGCGCCTCGGCTCGGTCCAGCCAGGCGGCATCGCTCATCATGGCGACGATGGCCATGTGCACGGCGCTCCTATCGATGAGGCGAAGGCGGCGCCCGTCGAGGTTGGCTGGCATCAGGCGGTGGAGGTAGGCGAAGAGGGATTCGCAGTGGAGGTTGGCGGCGATGCCATTCGCCGTGGCGAGCCCGAGGCGCAGGTAGCTTTCGATCTGGGTGTTGGGCACCAAGAGTACTGTGGGACAGAAGAAGTCGGCGCAGGAGGTGAAAGGGCGACACAGCTTCGCGGCGAGGACCTCGAGGAGCGCCTCGAAGTGGTTGGCGTAGGTCAAATGAATCAAGGGGTTGATCTCCTCGCGGTGCGAAGTGGCGCGTGCGCCATGACGAGCGCTGCGATGCGTTCTGCGGGCTCTCTCCCATCGGCGGGTCCGAGGAGGGTGCGGCCAAGGGCGGCGAGGCGTTGTTGGCAGTGGGTGCGCAGCTCTTGGTCTTCGAGGAAGCGCTGGAGGTGGGCGACGAGGTTGGCTGGTGTCGCCTGGCTCTGAATGAGCTCTGGGACCAGGGCTTGGTCAGCGAGTATGTTCGGCATGGCGACGTAGGGGGTGCGGATGAGGCGCTTGGCGATGGTGAAGGTCAACCTCGAGGTGAGGTAAAAGCAGATGGGGACGACCCCCATGAGCATCAACTCCGTGGTGGCCGTGCCGCAGGCGCTCAAAGCCAGCGCGCCACGGCTCATGACTTGCAGGGCGTCGTCTTCACTGACGGCAATGGGAAGCTCCGGGCTGAGGTAGGCGCGCAGGCTGTGGGCCGTGACGGTGGGGGCGACAGGGATAAGATAGGACAAATGGGGGGCGCTGTCGCGCAGGCGCTGAACCGCGGCGATCAGCAGGGGCATGTGGCGGCGGATTTCTGCGCTGCGGCTTCCAGGGAGCAAGAGGATGGTGTGGGGATCGCCGTGGACCGAAGGCAGAAGACGGGCGGCTTGCACGGCGCGAGGGTGGCCGACGAAGTGGGCGCGGACGCCGCGCCGGCAGAAGAACTCGGCTTCAAAAGGGAAGAGACAAGCCAGTGAGCTCACCCAGCGGGCCATGGCCTTGGCACGATAGGAGCGCCAAGCCCAGGCTTGCGGCGCGCCGCAATAGACCACGGGGATGCCCAAGGTGGCCAGCAATGGGCCCAGGCGCAAGTTGAAGTCCGGCAGATCCACCAAGAGCGCGACGTCGGGCTTGCCGTGGGCGATGCGCTCACAGAGGGCGGCGAAGACGCTGGCCACGCGCGGTAGGGCGGTGAAGACTTCGCTGATGCCGACCAAGTTGAGCGCCTCGGCGCGGCAGAGGAGATCTGCGCCGAGGGCCTGCAGACGCGGGCCGCCGATACCATAGATCTCCCATTGGCCGATCAAGGCCTGCACCGTTTCAGCGGCGAGGAAATCGGCTGAGGCCTCCCCAGCAACGACTAGGAGCGCAGGCAAAGCATTCCCCAGGGCATCTCAGGCGTCCTCGGCATCAGTGGCGGTCGGTGGTGTCTCCGACGGCGGCGCCGCGGCGGCTGGCGAGTCTGCGCCTTCCACCTCGGGGTCTGACGCACCGGCGTCCTGTGCCGTGCCTTGCCGGCGGCGCAGCTCGAGTAGCTTGGCGAAGGCGCCGGCGACGTCGATGTTGTGGAGCCGTTGGCTGAGCTCCGCGGGTGGGGAGGGTGGGACCGCTGATTCCCCATCGGCGGCGCCGGCTTGCGCGGGCGGCGCGAGGGCGCGTACCACCGCGCCCAGGAGGGAGTTGAGCAAGCCCGTGGCGTGGCTGCGCATGGCGTCGGGTTGCACCGCCTCGGAGAGGTCCTGGGCGCTTGGGAGGCCATGGGCAGCAGCATAGTGGTCGAAGGCCTGGCGCATCTCGGAGCCCAGGCGCTGCTCGAAGCGCGGGGTTGCCGTCGCGGCGGCAGCGGAGTCATCGACTGTTGGGGGTGGCTGGCCTGGCTCGTCTTGGGGATCCACGGGCGCGGGTCCAGCGGCGGCAGGGGTGACGCTTGTGGTGTGGCTGCCAACGGTGTCAGTGGCTGGCGCGGCTGGGGGCGCGTCAGGGGTCGCCGCCAGATGAGGATCGTCGGCGGTGTCTTTTGGCGCGGGCGATGGGGTGGCGTTGGCCGCGGTCGTTGTTGCAGCAGGGTGGGTGGGGTCCGGTGCTTTGGGCCGAAAACCTTGCTCCAAGATCGCCGAGGTGAGAATTTGGGGGTCGATACCAGGATGTTGGGCTGCGACTTGGGCGGCCAAGGATGCTTGGAGGCCTTGGGTGAGCGAGGCGACGACCCCCGAGAGGGCGCCGCCCAGATTCTGCATGAAATCGGCGGGGTCTTGGCCGGGCTGAGCGTTCTGCAGGCCTTCGCGGAGGATGCGGGTGATGCTCTCCTGGTCCAGGGCGATTTGTATGGGCTGTGAGGCTTTTGCGCCTTGTGGCTGCTTGGTTGCGGCCTTGGATCTGTGTGGGGGGAGGTTGGCTCTGCGCCTCGAGCGGTGTCGCGACCTATTCTTCTTTGCCATCCTTTGACCTCCAGGAAGCAGCTCAGGTGTCGCTATGATTCCAGGCAGCGCAGGGTGTGGCAAGGGTCGTTGGCTTGGCCCCTGATCCACGGTCAAGAAAAGAAAAAACCCCGTTGTTCTTGGATTTCCAAGAGGTTATGGTTGCGTTGCTAGACAACAGCCATCACCAACGGGGTGAAGATA
>Ga0334883_1004185_pt1 | contig 14219 bp, 11 predicted proteins | sample GraSluR1_MG_6_FD_207230 | JGI IMG/M metagenome (GOLD analysis project Ga0334883, IMG submission 207230) | Sludge microbial communities from methane-producing bioreactor in Wageningen University, Netherlands - Granular Sludge_09_05-R1 | ecosystem: Engineered > Bioreactor > Anaerobic >... | reverse complement strand
CATACTAAATTAGTTACAGATCCACAGTGCTTATACAGTTATTATAGAACAAACCCTTCTAGGTAAGTCAAGAAGAAAGGATATATTTAATTAATCCTGTAATTCTTACAGCTTTAATTATACGTGCGTAATTGTATCAAAATAGGTCATGCAACACATATAACAAGTATAGGTTTGACTTTCAAAGAAATGTCAATACCTAATAATATATATTATGAATAGAAAGTAAAACATAGATAAAAAATCACAAAAAGTGACTATTTTTATCAAAAGTATGGTAATATTATTTTGTAAAAGTACGTTCGTACTTACACAGAGAGAATAAAATTCTAATAAGTTTGGTGGACGACGCAATCACACTTTCCTTAGTAGATTTGTTCTCTTTTTCTTTTTTTGAAGTGTAGTAAATATTAATCGGATGTTCGGGATAGTTGGTTCTTGAAGATTGAATAATGTTCATAATCACAGAATACAAGACTTTTCTAGCGAAGGGATTTCCAGATTTTGTAATTTTACCGTTGTAGAACGTTTTTCCGGATTGATAAACAGAAGGTTCAATACCGCAATAAGCATTGATTTGTTTATAGCTTCTAAATCTAGAAAATTCACCTATTTCAGCGATGAGTTGAGATGCGGTTTGATCACCGATACCAGGGATAGAAGATATATACTTGTATTCTTTGGTTTGTTTACCAAAGTGAATTAATCTTTCTTTAGCCAATTCATAGTGTCCCATGAATTCTTTAAGAATGATGATTGTTTGTTTTAAATTGTCAACTTCGTTACTAGTGATAGAAACACCTGGATAGGCATCTTTAGAAATACTCTTCAGTTGCGTAGCTTCTTTAGTTAAACGCGTTTTAAAACTCCGATTAAAGGTCAAATTCAGTATACTTGCGATATGATCGACTCTTTTCTTCTGAATGAATTCGCTGTGGGGAAAATATTCAAACAAGGTAATGTACTTTAAACTGTATTTGTCGCTCTTATCGGAATAAAACAGTTCATGTTCTGGAACGCAGATGTCTAGTAATCTTGTATATCGATTTTTGATGGCAGTTAAGGCTTTTTCTAGACTGATTAGTTGTCTGTGTGCCGCTTGTAAATCGTCATATAGTCTACCTGTTTTTATCGCATTACTTTTGATTTCTTCTTTGAAATAAGTTTCTGCGATTTTTATCGCATCCAATCGGTCCGTCTTCGTTCTTCGAAACGTTGAAGAACTTTTTTTGACTAAATTTGGATTGACGACGATGACATCATAATCTTGTTCGATAAAATATCTCATTACTGGATAATGATAGGTGCTAGTTGATTCCATAAATACAACTAAATCGTCTTTTATTTCCTCCTTTCGAATCATTTGATCAATCATCTTAAAATGACTAAAAGTATGTTCGTATTCTATCGCATCGAGAATAACTTCTCCATGAATCGATAGAATATAAAACATGCTTTTTCTTTTGGCTACATCAATAGCCAAAACATAGTTTTTCTTTTCATTCATTCTTTCTCCTCTCTTAGTTTAAGCTTATACGTTTTTCTCTTTCCAGTCATGCGTGTTAAATGAGTTTCATCTATGATAGAATCTCCCAGCTTTCTCAATTGGAATATAAGAAAAAAGAATAAGTATGTCTCTCAAACCTATGGATTCTTAGACCCTTGATACAAACTGACATTACTTAAACTAATTTCTGTTTAGGACCTTTTGTCCTATAAAAAAAGTATACACTAGATATAACAAAATGTTGATATCTAAATGTATACTAAAATCTTACATGATACAATTGTATTAGACCTTTTTTTGTGCAATATAGGGCAATTTCTCTATTTTTGATAATTTGGAAAGAACAAAGAGTGCTCTGATTTTAGTCAATTTTCAAATTTTGAGTAGAATTTCTACACGATTACATTTTGAAATACACGATTTAAAAATTAATTTACACGATTACAGTATTCTAGCCATTTAAGTGGTTTCACCGGATAATATAAAATAATATTTAAATTCAACCGCAAAAGTGTATAATAGGAATAGTATATTTATTGTTAGTAGAATTGATAAAAGAAATATATCGGTCATTTAAGATAAATATCAACGAGCAGTACCATAAATAATTGCAACTGATGACACGAATAGTATATCAATGTTTTTAGGGTTCTAAAAACGTTTCACTAACAATCATAGATAATTGAAATGATGGTTAGTGTTTTTTGTTTAACAACATAACTTAAAAATGATAACGATTTGTTTAATGTGGGTGTGTGTTGTCGATTCTAAAATTACTTGAAAGTAATGGTGTTAATATGTTATTCAGTTATCGAAACATAGCGTGTTAGTTTGTTTTTTGCAATAGAAATACAATAAAGTTATTGAATAAAAACGTTTTCAATGATATTATATAATAGAAGTTTCATATTGAAACAATAATAGTGAAATCGGGGAGTGTGGCGAAATTTGAAGTCATATATGACAGACGTACTTGTAATTGGTGGAGGAGGTGCGGGAATCACCGCAGCTGTTTCGGCATCGAAACTAGGTGCAGAAGTTATTATAGTAGCAAAAGGTAAAATTGGAAATAGTGGAAATACCATTATGATTGGTGGCAGTTATGCAATGGATGGCGAGAGTGCTTTTACAGAGTATGGTTTTGAAAAGGCAGATAGAGGGTTAACAAAAGATGTACTCTTTAATTCCATAATAAATGATGGATTCCATATTAGTGATCAAAATCTAGTGAAACAGTTTGTCGATGAAAGTCCATGGATAGTGAATGAAGTTAGAGTATGGGCTGAAGAAGCGAAGCAGACTTTCAAGTTTGGTAGACCAGCTACATGGAGTATGTCAGGAAGAGCAATGGGACGAGCGTTACATCATGGCTTATCGAAATCGAGCAACATAACCGAAATTGATGATGTAATTATTGTTGAGCTAATAAAAGATGATTCAAGAGTCATTGGGGCATTGGGGATTGATATATTTACAGGAGAGTTTATAAAAATATCTTCCAAAGCATGTGTTTTGGCAACAGGAGGATACCAACCGTTTTCCTTGAAAAATACTAATTCTGATATGACTGGTGATGGTTTGGCTATGGCGTTTAAAGCGGGAGCTGAACTTGCTGATATGGAGTTCTTACTATTTTTGCTAACCGCTCTTGAGCCAAATGAAATAAAGGGATCCATTATGCCTGTATACTTTAGCTTCTTTGGGTTTAAGTTTAAGATATCAGACCGAAATGGAAATGAGATTGAAATCCCTGATGAGCTAAAATCAATTAAACAAAAGAGTGAGTTGTGTAAACTTATTGATTTATATTATATAGGAAATGCGATATCTAATGGCAGAGGTACTAATCAGGATGGAGTTTTTTTAGATTTTTCTGATTCTACTGATAAAGAGATTAATGAGATGTTTGATAATCTAATTGACTATTACCAGAATTTTTATAGAAAGGGTTATTATCATTCTGATAATGTAAATGAGTACCGAGATATAGTTTTACAGAATAGACGTATTGAAGTGGGCATGGGAAACGAGTATACTCTTGGCGGCATAATGATTGATGAAAAAATGCGTACTTCAGTCAACGGCTTATACGCAGCTGGTGAATGTACTTCTGGAACTTTTGGTTCAAACAGAGTAGCAGATGCAGTTACAGAGATGATTGTTCAAGGATATAGAGCTGGACAAACAGCTGTAGAAGAGTGTTTAAGTTTTGAACATAAACAAGTTGATACATCTGGACTAGTAAAAAAATATACGGATCTATTTCATAATGAAAACGGAATCACTGCAATCGAAGCTAATCTGAAGATTGAACAGATATCTGATAAAGGCATCCACTTCATTCGTAATGAAGATGGATTAAAACTAGCGATAAAACAATTCGAAGCTTTAGAAGAAGCTCTTGAGAATGTGACGATAACGTCAAAATCAAAAAAATACAATATGGAATGGATAAGAGCAATACAAGCGAAAAACAGATTAATTTGTGCCAAATTATCTGCTTTGATGGCTCTAGAGAGACAAGAGAGCAGAGGTTTGCATCTGCGAAGTGATTTCCCGTACGTGAATAACGATGACTATATCATTCGACAGTTTGCAAGAATGGAGAAGGGCAAAATTAAACTTTATACAAGAAAACCGATTATCACAACTTATGATGTGCCAGTTGGTGGTAATTACAAATATTTTGATTATATTTTACAACACAAAATGGGGTTGGAAAACTTGGTTTATAATGAGGAAGGGTAGCCTATGATTGTGAAAATTCAACGCTTTGATGAAATGATAAGTGATAAACCATACGTAGAGACATACAACGTGCCAATTGAAAAAAACAACAGATTTACTGTACTTGATTTGTTGAGATATATTGAAGAAAATATTGATAATACACTAAGCTATTATAATCATAGTACATGTAATCATGGGATTTGTGGTAGATGTTTATTGAAAGTTGATGGGAAGAATGTACTAGCATGTACACATCTAGTTCAAAATGATGAAATTGAGATTTTCCCAAAAAACGATAAGTTGATTAAAGATTTGATTACAAAATAGTTGAATAGATTTAAAACTAGTGTAATGAAAATCTAACACAAATAATGATTATACTGTTTCAAAACAATAGTCGAAAGGTGGTTAGAATATGATAGAACGACGATAATGAGTTTCTTTTGGTATAGAATATTGTATAATCCTGTGCAAAATGTTATGATTTCTATACATAGTTCAAGATAAAAAGGAATGTGGAAATATGGATGACTTTATAAAAAGACTTGATCAAAAAATTACTCTAATGTTCAATACGTACTCGAGACTTAATACTAATAAACGCAGTTATGGGGGGACAGAACCTCTGTATCCTAATGATATCCACATGATAGAAACCATAGCAGAACACCCTTTAAAAAACACTACAGATATATCAAAAATAGCAGGATTAACCAAAGGGACGGTCTCAAAAAGATTGTCTCGACTGGAAAAACTTGGTTTTGTTGAATATTTTAGAGGACCCCAAAACGATAAAGAGAAGTATTATAAGTTGACTAAAGTTGGAAACGTTGCATATCAAGGGCATATTGATTTTCATTTGAAACAACATAATAGCTTATATACAAACATAGAAAATTATTCAACAGATCAAAAACGAGTAGTTGAAAATTTTATTGAAGGGTACATAGAGTATCTAAATGGTTTGCTAAAGAATGTAAATTAGTTTTATTTTTATGTTTAATGTTTCATATTGAAACAAAAAATCTAAAAGAAAGTGAGTTTGCTATGATAACGATACTAAAAAATGGTAACGTAGTTACAATGGAAACAGAAAGTGTTTTACATAAAACGGACATCATGATTGAAGATGGAAGAATTATTGAAATTGGTGTTGATTTGGAGTCGGATGGTTCAAAAATTATCGATTGCACAGACTATTATATTACTCCAGGCTTATTTGATATGCACTCACACATATTATCATCTGATATGTTTAATCTATATTTATCAAACGGTGTAACGGCTATCAGAAATATGTGGGGAGCACCTTTAATGAAAGAATGGGAAAACGATATAAAGAATGGAACTCTTTTAGGCCCAAGTATATTTTCAACTAACCCTTTAACAGATGGTTTAGAATTCTGGAAAGGAGCAGTCATAATCAAAACTGAACAAGATGTACTAAATTGTGTTAAAGATGCAGTTACACAGGATTACAAGTATATCAAAACTTATCCCGATATTCCTCGTGATTTATTTATCCTTTTGATGAATGAAGCGAAAAAAGCAGACATTAAAGTAGTTGGACATGGGAATCGTAATGTTAGTCCAAAAGAACTTGCAGATTTGGGATACTATAGTCTAGAACATGCCACTTTATTACCAAAAGATCCAGAGGATGTCAAATATTTAGCAGAATCTGGTATGTGGCATTGTCCTACCTTCGTTGTTTGTTGGGGTTTGGTGAAATCTGCTCAACAAGATGACAATTTAACCAGTATGGAATTTTATGAGTATGTAAACAAGAGAGAACAAAAAGATTGGCAAGAAATCATTGAGTTTTTGAGAAAATCTCCCAGAATGAAGACAATTAATATGGAAGAGCAAATTGATCTTGCAAAAGTGTTCGCTAAACACTCTGATAAAATTCTTCTAGGTACTGACAATACAAATCCAGGTTCGATTACAGGATTTGGTATTCATGAAGAACTAGGTTTCCTGGTAAGACATCTCGAGTTCACTCCTTATCAGGCAATAAAGGCGGGAACATGGAATGCAGCTAAAAATCTGGAAATGCTTGATGATTATGGTTCTGTTTCGGCTGGTAAAGTTGCAGATTTATTGGTTGTTAAAGACAATCCATTAAAGGATGTTGGTAATATGAAAAACATTGAGTATGTTATAACCAAGGGCAAAGTTTTGACAAAAGATAATTTACAACAGATGCTGGATGAGGTGTTTAATATGAGTCCGGATGAAATCGTTTTTGCGTTTGATAATGAAATATTAGGATAGGAGAAAAAAAATGAATGAATTTGTATTGACTAAAGTAAATGTAATTTCAATGACGAATGAAAATATCCTGAGAGATATGAACATTCATATTAAAGATGGCGCTATAAAAGGTGTATTCAAAGGAAAACCAAAAAGAGGATTAAAGAAGATAAAAGCAAAAGGTAAATACGTTATTCCTGGTCTAACAGATATGCACATTCACTTCAGAGATGAAATTGATTTAAAGACATATATTGTGAATGGTGTTTTGACAGTTCGTGATATGATGGCAAGAGACTCTATCCCAGCACTTGAATGGAGAAAACAAATCAAGAATGGGACCCGGGTTGGACCAAACATGTACTTATGTTCGAAAGTATTTGAAGGACCTGGCGAATCCGCAATGGAATTTATGGCTGCTGATGGGTTTACAAGAGTTACAAGTAAAGAAGAAGTAATAAGAGAAGTAAAAGCAGCAAAAGAAAAAGGATACGATTATATTAAAATCTATGATTTAGTCCAAAAAGGTGAGTTTGATGCAATTTTAGCTGAATCTAAGAAACATGGAATAAAAGCAGTTGGTCATGTACCAGTTAATGTTGGATATGAACATGTTTACAATTCTAAAATGCATACAGTAGAACACATTATGGGTAATGAGCAGGAACACATTAATCTTATTGCAAAAAGCAAGAAATGGATTGTCGCAACCGTCATACCGATGCATAAGTTTGAGTTTATTTGGGAGAATGATAGAAACGAATATTTGAGAAATGACCCAAAAACGAAGTATATCCCACAAAGCTTACTCTCGGTTTGGGAGTTTGCAGTAAACTTGAAAAAGGCTCTTGATCCAGAGACTCTAAAAATCTGGGAAGAAAGAGCAGAGTACATTAAGAAAGATGTAGTTAATCCAATATTAAAAGAGTTGCATCAGAAGGGCGCAAAAGTTCTGGTTGGTACAGACTGTGGTATCCAATTTGTGTATCCAGGATTTTCTGTACATGAAGAACTTGAAATCTTTACAGATTGTGGGTTTACTCCTTATGAGGCATTACAAGCAGCAACGGTTCATTCTGCCGAAGCGTTAGAATGTCTAGAATCTTCAGGTACTGTAGAAGAAGGGAAAAATGCAGACCTAGTAATACTAAATAGCAATCCACTAAACGATATAAGCAACACGAAAGATATTCATTCTGTAATTAAAAGCGGAAAACTATTTAATCGAAAAACTCTTAATAAAATGCTAGATGAAATAGTGCAGTACTGTGATTCAACGAAAGTAGATAACACTGAAAACAACTCAATGAGCGAGCTAGATGGTATCTACAAAAAAGGCATCTTCAAATTCCAAGTTGTAGGCAACGAAAAAGAAATTACTGTCAAAGCTATGGGTAAACAAATGTTATATAAGTATAATGAAGCAGATAATAAATTTGTGTTTGTTGATGATAAAGATGTCTACATTACTTTCAATAGGAATGAAAAAGGTGAAATAGAGTCTCTAGATTCTCGATTCATGGGTAAAACCACAACAATGACAAGAGTGAAATAAATGATCAACCATAGGGCGAGAATTGAATATATTCAAAAATTATTGTCATCTAGGTCAATTGATTTGGCGATTATAGCAAATAGTGGTGATATCAGGTATTTGACTGATTATTCTCCTTTCTTAGGAGACTCAATTCTAGTAGTTTTACAAGATGACATCTACCTTATCAATAGATTTGAGTGGGATAGAGACCTATCTACATTACTGTTTGAAGAAAATCACATATTGTCAGGCTATGACTATCTATCTTTTCTCAAATCAATATTGCCCAAAGACCATATATCCATAGCAATTACAGGAAAAGAGTTTTTAAGTATAGATTTGATTGAATACTTGACAAATCTAGATCCTAATTTAGTATCTATTGAGGATGTATTATCATCCAAACGACTGATAAAGAGTACTGAGGAGATTTCGTATCTACAGAAAGCAGTGAAAATAACAGAAGATGCCATTTCTCATGCAGTCAAGACATTAAGAAAGGACACAACGGAGCTACAAATGTGTGCTGAATTTGAATATTATTGTAAAATGCAAGGTGCAGAGGAACTATCCTTTCCTAGTTGTATTGCTTTTGCTGAGTTTTCACGACAAGTTGCACACAAACCTACAGATAAGAAAATAGAATCCGGGCAAGCTTTCTTTCTAGATGTTGGAGCTCGATACAAAGGATATTGTGCAGATATTGGTAGAACATTTTTTGTTGGGAAACCATCACCTGAATATCTTGACATCTACAATAAAGTCCTTAAAATCCACGAGTACATGATTGAATACATTAAAGTGGGTATGCACGTCAAAGATGTTTACAAAGTTGTACATGATTTGTTTGTAGAGAATGGTCTCGGTGAACCAAGACATCGGTTAGGTCATGGAGTTGGAATTGAAACGTCAATGGAGGGGCCAGACATTAAATATGGTGATGAAACATTACTAGAGAATATGACATTTGCTATCGAAGTATCTCATCCTGGTACAAATGAGGGCGGCGTTAAGATTGAGGATAATGTCTATCTAACAAAAGATGGATGTGTCTCTTTTTCGACATCCAGTAGAGAGTTAATGTTGATTGATTTTGGTACATAAAATGAAAATAATGGAAAGCAGAAGTGCTGGTAAAATGGTCGTTGATAGTAAAGAAATACTCAACTTTGGAGGTTGTGGTTATCTTGGTCTTTGCGATCATCAAAAAAACCTACAAGCAGCATCTGATGAACTACTCAAAGTTGGTGCATTTGGTCAGATCCCAAGACATTATGGCTATATAAATCAAGTTTACTTGGATGTAGAAAAAGAGGCTAGACTCTTTTTTGATAGTGAAGACTCATTATATTTTTCTGGAGGATACGCTTTTGCATCAATTGCATTTCAAGCTCTTATTGATGAATATGATATTATCTTTCTGGATGAGTCTTCACACTATTCCGTTATTGATGGAGCTAAAGTAACAGGTAAAAAAATGGTTTATTTTAATTATGTTGATCCGATTGATTTAGATAGCAAAATGAAGATGCATCTTAAGCAAAATCAAAGACCAATTATTGCCACTGATGGGATGTTTCCAACATATGGCAACTTAGCACCAGTAGATAAATACTATGATATTGCAAGGAAACATGGAGGGTGGTTATTAATTGATGAATCACACTCTTTTGGTATTATTGGTCCGAATGGTCGCGGCGTATTTGATAAGTATGATTTATCCTTTGATAACTTAATAGTAGGTGGATCGACTGCTAAAGGATTTGGTGCATATGGTGGATTAGCAGTGGGAAATTCTTTTGTTATTAGAAAAATGGCAAATACTACGGCATATAAAGGCGCAGCTTACGGAATGACTGCTGCTGCAAGATTAACTGCTGAAAATCTAAAATATATCCGATTAAATCCATCCGTTTTAATAAAAGCACGCGCGAATATTTCTAGATTAAAACAAAGTTTGAATAGAATTGGGTTAAGTGTTGATGAATCCGATTCTCCTGTTGTTTCTTTTGAACTTGAGAGTAAAGATGACATGATAAATCTTCAAAATTATTTGGAGAAGAATGGTGTTTTTGTAATGTATTCAACTTATGTTGGTGCCGGTCCAAATGGAGTAATCAGAATAGCTTCGTATCCAGACCATACAGAAGAAGATATTCAATTACTTTGCAGGCTAATCCAAAAACATTTGAATGGTAAGATATAATGAAAAGAACCAGAAAATCTGGTTCTTGAAATATAAGGGTGAAAACTATGAAAAACAAATTCGTGAAGTTACTTAGAAGTGAACTTATTCCAGCACTTGGGTGTACAGAACCAATATCGATTGCATATGTTGCATCTTATGCAAGAAACTTGCTTAAAGAGTTTCCAGAAAAAGTATATGTTGAATGCAGTGGATCTGTAATTAAAAATGTAAAGGGAGTAATTGTTCCTGGGACTAAATCACTTAAAGGGATTGAGATAAGTGCAGTATTGGGAGTTATTATAGGTGAACCTTATAGAAACCTAGAGGTACTATCAAATGTAAATGAAAAACAAATAGAACAAGCCTTAAAACTTATAAAAGAAGATATATGTACCGTATCAGTATTAAAAGGTTATGATGGATTGGCAATTAGAGTATCACTTCAGGGCAAAGAATCAAACTGCTCTGTCTTAGTTGAAAACCATCACATGAACATTGTTAGCCAAGAGTTAAATGGTAAGGTACTAAATGAGAGATTTCAGGATAATGATGATTATTTGAATCTTTATCAAAATTATACATTTGATTTTGCCGAAATACTCGATTTTATTAGAAATGATAATCTTTTTGATTTAGAAGAACTTCTTCTAAATCAAGTGAAACTAAATATGGAGATAGCTAAAATTGGACTATGTAATGACTTTGGATTAAATATCGGAAGAACAATACAGGATTCTTTCTCAAAAAGCGTTGCAAATAAGGCTATATCGTTGACATCGGCAGGATCGGATGCAAGAATGGGCGGATCAATTATGCCGGTTGTCATAAACTCAGGAAGTGGTAATCAAGGTTTGGTTACAACAATTCCAGTAAAAGTTTATGCAGAAGAATTAAGTGTTGACGAAAGTTTGCTTGTCAAAGCCCTAGCTCTTAGTAATTTGGTCTCAATATATATCAAAAAACAAATAGGTAAATTATCAGCATTTTGTGGTGCAGTAAGTGCAGCTTGTGGGGCAGCTGCGGGCATCGCATTATTGCACGACGAAACAGACGAAGTTATTAAAAATACTGTTATTAATACGTTGGCCAATACTACTGGTATTATTTGTGATGGTGCGAAAGCATCATGTGCTATTAAAATTGCTACATCGATTGATAGTGCAATTTTGGGATTTCATTTGGCCAAAAATGGAAAAAGATTTGAAGCTGGCGATGGGATTGTTAAAGAAACAGTCGATGAGACTATAAAAGCAGTCGCACAAGTCGCTAAGTTTGGAATGACATCTACAAATGATGAGATTATTAAAGTCATGACATCAAGCAAATAACCGATGAATGAATTTTGCAGTGTGTGCTTTAAACGGAAATAAAGTAAGGAGTACATTATGATTATAAAAGATATTGAATTCAAAAAAATCAAGGTGGAGTTAAAGAAACCCATTAAACTGTCATATGGGGCAATTTATGAACTAGAACCGGTTATCGTGAAAATAATTACCGACATCGGATTAGTTGGTTATGGAGAAGCATCTTCAATACCTTTTGTAACAGGTGAAGTTCCAGATGGAATTCTAGCAGTACTAACTATGTTTAAGAATATACTAATTGGTTTAAATCCACTGGAAATCGAAAAAATAAATGACAAAATGGATGAGTTAATAGTACATAATTCGGCGGCAAAAGCCAGTATAGATATTGCACTACATGATTTGCTTGGTAAGTTTCTGAATGAACCGTTATACAAGGTCCTTGGTGGGTTTTCTGATTCATATATGACAGATGTTATGATATCAATTGATAGTCCCGAGCGAATGGCTAAAGAGGCAATTGAGTTCGTTCAATTAGGTATTAAGATGTTAAAAATAAAGGGTGGTTTAAACATCAATGATGATATAAATGCTGTTGCTAGCATCAGAGAAGTAGTAGGAAAAGATGTAATATTAAGATTTGATGCAAATCAAGGATATTCTATCTCAGACACTTTGAAATTTGCCGAAAGTGTAAAAGAATATTCACTAGAAGCAATTGAACAACCCCTATTGTCTTGGGATATAGAAGGACACAAATATTTAAAAAGAAAATTGAATGGACTAACTCTAATATTAGATGAGAGTATACATTCACCAAGAGATGCTAGTTATGCTATTGATCAAAATGCTGCAGACATGTTTTCGATTAAACTACAGAAAGCAGGAGGTATAAGCAGAGCTTTAGAAATCAACTCCATTGCAGAAAAAAATGGAATCCCTTGCATGGTTGGTTGTATGCCTGTTACCAGTATTGGTCTTTCAGCAGCGGCACATCTCGTCGCTTCACAAAAAAACATAACTGTTGGGGATACAGATAGTTTCCTTTTGATTCATGAAAGAGATATTATTCCAGGCTTTACATTTAAAAAAGGTGTCATACAATTATCAAATCAGCCTGGTCTTGGTGTAACTGTAAGTAATAATTTCTATAAAGATTAACTATATCATTTTCATAATAATTTATGATCCCTTTTTCTAGGAAGACCTTTTATGATTTTACACAAAAAACTTTACACTACCCTACTGTTTGAAAAATACTTTAAAATTTAAAAAACTAAACTAAGCCATAATTTAGGGGTGTGTTTTTTGGGGTGGGGGTGTAAAAATTTCCGGCAGGGGAGTAAAATAGTAGCAAAATAGGTCATGTAACCCATATAACAAGCATTAGTCTGATACGATTAAGTATTAGGCTTTCTTTGTCTTTATTAAGCCTTTTCTAGTTTTTAGTGTTGTGTTAAAATAGGTAAGAAGATAGGTAGAGAATGATCAATTTTAATACAATTTCAGAAGAAAATCAGAATCCGTTACACGATTACATTTGAAAATACACGATTGAAAATGGATTTACACGATTTCAATAAACAAGCTATTTATGTTAGATGGATTCAATCTTTCATTTTTTGTATGAAATATTATAAAATAGATGGTATAATAATCTAAATATTACGATTTTGATTGTTATTTAAAACAAAAAAACTTTGCAAACTTGTAAAAGGTTTAGTGTTTTTTTGGAGGGACCGTTATGAAGAAAATTAGGAAAGATATTATAGTGAATATTGCTTTATCCATTATTTCGATTCTACTTTTTATTTTGTGGTATTGGATTCAAAAAGACGAAAGATATTTGTATGACACAAGCTTTTTTCACGAATATGGGTATTTAATATTGGGAACACTTTACCCACTAATAGCATTATTTGCATTCGTTGTGAATAGAGAAAGACTAAAGATACTTCTAGTAGTCATTTATATTTGTAGTACAATTCCACTTCTAGTCCTTTATGCTTTTGTTACTATTCCAAGCGAATCAACAACCACCGATATAAGCAATTACAAAGTCTTCGATATTCAAGTTCAAAATGAAGTCTATGAATTTTTCCCGGATAATATTGAAAACTATGAAGTGATTAAATATGATTATTATTATTCCTATCCATATCACCACGTGTATAATGTCTATTTGGAAATAAGAGTCGAAAGTAATTTTGATGCTTTTGTTGCATCACTAAAGACTGGCAATTTTACTGAAAGAGAATTTGCATATGATGATAGTTTCATAGAAATTGTATTTGATGAAAACCTTGAATATGATTCTGAGCATGCAAAATTGCATCGAGGAGAAATCCAAAAAATTCTGTATTCGACCTCACAAAAAATAGTTATCTTTGAATACTTTCAAAGCTGGTCATATTGCGAAGTAGAGGATGTATACTATTTTGAAAGATTTAGTTTGGATATAGAAGATTATATTACGAATTTGGATTAATTGATTTGATAGCTAATTGAACTATTAGTCACTAATCTCCATTAACAAAGCGATATTATTAATGGGGTGCGTAATTTTTAACAGGGGTGCGTAAATTTTGCTAGGGGTGACTAACTATAAGAAGTCAAGAACAATTTTCATTTCAAGACAAAACACCTCTTGAGAGAAGAAGTAGGTTTTTCAAAAAGAAAATTAATCAGATGACA
>Ga0334883_1004173_pt1 | contig 14257 bp, 12 predicted proteins | sample GraSluR1_MG_6_FD_207230 | JGI IMG/M metagenome (GOLD analysis project Ga0334883, IMG submission 207230) | Sludge microbial communities from methane-producing bioreactor in Wageningen University, Netherlands - Granular Sludge_09_05-R1 | ecosystem: Engineered > Bioreactor > Anaerobic >... | reverse complement strand
ATGCCATCAAAACTGCTGGTGATTTACTTTTCCACTTTCATTGTTGTGCAAGTAATAGAGGAATTCCTGGTAATGGTCACATCGAGTGGGACGAGGTTTTTCAAGGTTTAAAAGAAATTGGTTATAAAAGGTGGTTAGTTGTTGAATCGTTTACGCCCGATATTATGAAGGAAGATTTTGGTCGTCAGGTTGCGATCTGGAGAGAAATTGCTGAACCTGAGGATATTGCGAAAAAGGGTTTGGATTTTTTGAAAAGCGTAGAGAAGAAAATTTTTGTTTAGAAAAGAGGTGATGATAATAGATAAAATAAAACTCTGTTCAAATGAATAGGATTTATATTTATTGTTAATCCTAAAAAAGGGAGGAAGAAAAATGAAGAAAAGCTTGTTTGTTGTAACTATTTTACTATTAACAGTATTTGTTATCAGTATAGGTTTAGCACAGGCAAAAGAATATAAATATGTGATCGTACCAAAAATTGTTCACCCTTGGTTTGATAAAGTTAACCAAGGAGCACAGGAAATGGCTGAGTTTCTTGGAAAAGTAACTGGAGATACCTTTGTCATCGATTATAGGGCTCCAGCAACCGCAAGTGTCGTGGAACAAAACAGAATACTTGAACAAGCAGCAGCAACTGAACCAGCGGGTATTACTTTGGACCTTCTTGATGCTGAAGGAAATAGGCCGGTCTTAGAGGCAATTCTCGCCCGTGGAATTCCCATTGTTGTATTTGACTCCTATGCTCCAGAAGGCATGGGCCTAACCACGGTTAACAATGATTTTGTTGCCCAACAGATTGGAGCCTGCCAGAGACTCGTGGATTTGATGAAAGCTAAGGAAAAGAAGGATGTTTATAAAGTAGCTCTCATTGAAGGAGTTCCTACTGCACCCAATCATAAGAAGCGTTTTGAAACTTCAAAAGAGTTTTTTTCCAAACTGCCAGAGATAGAAATTGTAGCTGAAGGTGTTGATAACGATAGCATTGAACAAGCTCAGAAGCAAGCAGCTGCAATCATTGCTGCCCACCCTGATCTTGATGGTATGATAGCCCATAACGCAGCTGGACCAATAGGAGTCGGTCTTGCCATTAAAGAGGCTGGAAAAGTTGGAGAAATCATCCATGTCGGCTTGGATGATTTAGATCAACTGATAGTTTTAATAAAAGAAGGCGTTGTGGAATCTTCATATAGCACCAAACCCAAAATGCAAGGTGCTTATGCAGTTCTTTGTATGTGGTTACAGAATCAAGGAATTGCTACGCCAATGTTAGTTGATACTGGTTTTGTTGTAATAACCAAAGACATGATTCCTGATGATGTAAAGGAATATAAAGGATACTAAAAGGAATTAATTATTTTATCACCCATAAAAAGTTGATCTTTTTAGGTTCAACTTTTTATGGGTGGTTTTTAATAAAAATGGATGAGGACAGGAAGAAAAAATGGATTATATCTTAGAAGCAACCGGTATTACCAAAATTTTTCCAGGGGTAGTGGCTCTCAATGACGTCGATTTTGCATGTAAAAAAGGAACAGTCCATTGCATTGTAGGAGAAAATGGAGCTGGTAAAAGTACTTTTGTAAAAGTTTTAACTGGTATTTATCATCCTGAAAAAGGAAATGTAAAAATTGAAGATAAAAGTATCTTTGAGAACCCCGAAATTATTAATAAGGTTGCTTACGTTCCTCAAGAATTACAATTATTTGAATATATGACGGTAGGAGAAAATTTATTATTGCCTTTTAAAAGGAAAGGGTTAAATCGATTTTATTCGAGTAAAAGTAAGATATTTAAAATGGCAGCCCCTCTCTTAGAAAAATTCCACGTCGTTGAAAAAGCCGAGACCAGCGTAAATGATATTTCTCCTTCGAGTAAACAATTATTGCAAATAGCTCGTGCGCTAATCATCGAAGACTGTGAAATAATAATCCTTGATGAACCAACAACCAGTTTGACTATTGAAGATACCAAGCGTCTATTTCAAGTAGTAAACCAACTCAAGAAAGAGGGGAAAGCAATAATTTATATATCTCATAAGCTTGAAGAAGTTTTTGCCATAGGTGACGAAATAACCGTTCTCAGAGATGGGAAAAAAGTTGGTTATTCAAAAGCTTCAGATGTTGATAGAAACTGGATAATAAAAATGATGTCAGGGAGAGAAATTGATGAAAGAATTATCTTCCGTCCAACCGAAAATAAAGGAGAACTTGTATTAGAAGTAAAAAATCTAACCGGTAAAGGGTTTTTAAATATCAATTTTGAACTACACCGAGGAGAAATACTGGGATTTTACGGTTTAGTTGGAGCAGGGCGTTCTGAAATTATGCAGACAATTTTGGGGTATAGATATGTGGTAGAAGGGGAGGTACAAGTTGGTGGAAAACCATTAAAGCTTGGAAGCCCTCATTTTGCCATCCAAGGTGGTGTATTTTACCTTCCTGAAGAACGAAAGCAACAAGGGATATTCCCATATTTAAGTGTTCGCCATAATGTTGGGGTTGCTCTCGGGGAAAAAGTACTAAATGGTATTGTGGTATCAGCAAAGAAAGAAAAATCAATGACCGAAGAGTTGGTAAAATTATATTCGGTAAAAACATCTTCAATAGAAACACCAATAAGGTTTCTAAGTGGAGGAAATCAACAAAAAGTTATTGTTGGACGTGCAATGTTTTGCTCACCAACCCCAAAAGTAATCATTTTTGATGAACCAACCAAGGGAATTGATGTCATGACGAAAACCGAAATATATAAAATTATGAAAGATCTTGCTGAAAAAGAAAAGATTGGAATAATTTTAGTATCTTCAGAACTTGAAGAATTAATGAGATGTTGTAATCGACTTATTACTGTTTATCGAGGAAAAATAACTGGTGAATTCGACCCAAGTAAAGTTAAAACCTCAGAAATCATTTCATCAGCAATCAATGTTATTGATAGAGATAAAGAGCAAGTTACTGCTAAATAAGAAGGTTTTGGAGTGTTTAAGATGGCACAGAGAGAGAATGTTTCGAAGTTAGGTAAAACGATGGAAATAGTTAGAAAAACACGTTCAATTGGTGTTATTTTTGCGCTTATTGTTCTTGTTGTTCTTGCTTCACTTTTGTCGCCTTATTTTTTAAGTGGTTATAATTTACAGGCTTTAACAAGGTCTCTAGCATTTGTCGGAATGATAGCCTTGGGTCAAGCATGTTTATTGTTGGTTGGAGAATTGGATTTATCGGTTGGTGCTATAGCAGGTTTTTGCGGGGTTATTGGTGGAGTTCTCATCATTAACTTAGGAATTCATCATTGGCTTGCCTTTGGCTTGTGCCTCTTATTGGGAGCAGGGTGTGGATTTCTTAATGGAGCTTTGGTGGCAAAGTTGAACTTGAATTCTTTGGTTGTAACAGTTGGAATGACTGGTGTTTATACCGGCCTCAACCTAGTAATTTCTAAAGGAAGAGCGATAACCGGTATTCCTAAAGCTATTTATTTTTTAGGCCAAGGTGATTTTTTAGGGATACCAGCACCTTTTATCATTATGTTAGGTGTCGCCGGGGCAGTGTTATTTATCACCCAATATACTATTTTTGGTCGTTATATGTATTCCGTGGGAAACAATCGTGAAGCCTCAAAAATACTTGGGATCAGGGTGGATAGAATTCAGATCATAACATTCATGATGGCTGGATTGTTAGCTGCCTTAGCTGGCATGATTATGGTAGCACGTCTTGGTTCCTCCCAGCCAGCAATTGGGCAAGAGTGGGTATTACCATCAATTGCTTCTTCGGTTATTGGAGGGGTTTCACCGGCAGGAGGTATAGGAAATCCTGTTGGTGCTGTATTAGGTGCCGTGATAACCGGAGTTATTGAAAATATAATTGTAATTTTTGGTATTTCTCCCTATTGGCAAACTGCAGTAAGCGGAGTGGTGGTCGTTGCAGCCGTATCTCTTGATTCAATTCAAAGAATTTTTTATGAAAGAAAAGTAAAATTATAATCCTTATTTTATTGGTAGAAATGTGTTTAAGAATAAGGCCGAATGACAATCAGGTCTTTCTGGATATGGTTATTAATGAGGTCTCGCCACTGGTTGAGAAGTGAGGGTACATATGGAGAAATAGTGCGAGCTTCTTCGCTTAGGGTTTTTTGGGGTTGGAAGTTTTGCCAATACCAATGATTGGCGGAAGAGCACTTTTCAGCCATTTCAAAAAGGGTTTTTTCATCGTGAAAAGGTGGATAAATGGTGGTACGAATTTCGGCTTGATTGGGGTTTTTAAGCGCTTGATCCAAAACCGACTGGCAATTTTTATGCCATTTTTCTCCTAAAACCTTTTTATATAGAGAAAAAGGAAGCTTATAGTCGATTCCCCACAGATCAGCTAAACCGGCTTGAGAAATTTGCTGGAATGGTTGGAAAAGGCTTCCATTGGTATCAATTTTAATTAAAAATCCCATTTGCTTTACTTTTTCTAAAAAAGGAAAAAGATCGGGGGTGTGGATTAACGGTTCACCCCCGGTGATACATACTGCATCAATCATCCCTTTTCTTCTCTGTAAAAAATCAAGAACAATATTTTCATGAATCTGAGGAAGGGATTCTTTTAAAAATACTAATTCTGGATTGTGACAATAGGGACATCGAAAATTACACCCACCGGTAAACAAGACAGTAGAGATCTTCCCTGGATATTCAATAAAACTAACCCTCAGCCAACCACGAAAAACCATATATTCTCCAAATTCATTTATTCTGGATCAATCATTGAATTCTGAACCATAGTACTTTTAGATAGTATTTGTAACAGTATATTCTTGGCGTTCTTTAAATTCTTCTTGTTTTCCATGATTCCAACGTTGGACTGGACGATAATAGCCAACCACCCGAGAGTATACTTCAGTATCGGTTCCACATTCCGGGCATTGAAAGATGCGACCGGGAATATATCCATGATTTGGACAAACCGAAAAAGTGGGTGTAACAGTAATATAGGGAACGGTATATTTCTCGCAAGCTCGCTTTATAAAGAGCTTAACCGTCTCGGGCTCGGGCGTTTCTGGCATAAAAGCGTGAAATACCGTACCACCGGTATATAAAGCTTGTAAGTCTTTTTGATGGTCTAAGGCTTCAAAGGGATCATCGGTATAGTTTACTGGTAAATTGGTACTGTTGGTGTAATAGGGTTCGTTTTCTCCCGAGGTATAAATATCGGGAAAATGCTTTTTGTCATGCTTTGCCAGGCGGTAACTGGTACCTTCAGCTGGGGTAGCTTCCAAATTGTAGAGATTCCCAGTTTCTTCCTGGAAGTCAGCCAAACATTCTCGCATAAAACTCAGAACCTTCAAAGCAAAAGCTTTCCCTTCTGGATCGGCTATATTTTTCCCAATAAAATTAATACAGGATTCATTCATTCCTACCAACCCAATAGTTGAAAAATGGTTTTTAAAAGTTCCCAGGTATCTTTTTGTATAAGGAAGAAGACCGTTTTTCATATTCCGTTCGACCACTTTTCTTTTTATTTCCAGAGCAGTTTTAGCGATACTCATTTTTGCTTTTAATCGGGTAAAAAAGTCTTCCTCGGATTTACTCAAATAGCCAATTCTTGGTAGATTAATGGTTACAACACCAATCGAACCGGTTTTGTCAGCTGACCCGAACAAACCTCCCCCTCGATTACGCAGGACCCTTAAATCAAGTTGAAGACGACAACACATAGAGCGAACATCGCCGGGCTTCAGGGAACTGGAGATAAAATTCTGAAAATATGGGACACCATATTTGGCAGTCATTTGCCAAAGCAACATGGCATTTTCTGAATCCCAGGGGAAATCAGCAGTAATATTGTAAGTCGGGATAGGAAAAGAGAACACTCTTCCTTCAAAGTCACCCTCCAACATCACTTCGATAAAAGCGCGATTGATCATATCCATTTCTTGTTGGTAATCACAATAACAACCTAACTCGGGTTGCTCTTTGCCACCAATAATTATCGGCCTTTCTTTCATATCTTCTGGAACAATCCAATCAAAAGAGAAATTGATAAAGGGTGCCTGACTCCCCCAACGAGACGGAACATTCATGGCAAATACCATTTGCTGAATGAGTTGTTTGGTCATCCGATAATCGAGACGGTCAAAACGAACAAAGGGAGCTAAATAAGTGTCTACGGAGTTGAAGGCTTGGGCACCGGCAAACTCCATTTGCATTGTTCCTAAAAAATTGACCATTTGTCCGGTAAGTGCTGACAGGTGTTTTGCCGGACCGGCTGCAACCTTGTCTTTGACTCCCCCAAATCCTTCTCGAATAAGCTCTTCTATTGACCAGCCTGCACAATAGGCTGTAATTCCGTAAGAGAGGTCATGGATATGAAGGTCAGCGTTTATATGCGCATCTCTTACTTCATCAGGATAAATTCGATTGAGGGTATAGTGAGCCATTACTGAGCCAGCAGCGTGAAGGACCAATCCTGGGTAAGAGTAGGTTGTGTTGGAATTTTCCTGGGTTCGCCAATCCGCTTTTAAAAGGTATTCTTGGACTATTTTTTCCACATCCACAGCAGCTTGGAGAGCTTCACGGGCTTCCTGTCTTTTACGACGATAAAGAATGTAAGCTTTTGAAACCTTTGAATAACCGTATTGAATCAGAGTTTCTTCAACTAAATCTTGGATAGTTTCAATGTCAACGGTGGTAGTTATTCCATATTTTTCGAAAAGCTGATTGGTTACCACTTGACTCAACTCATCGGGAATTGTTTCAGATGTTTCACCAACTGCTTGAAAAGCTTTGTATATAGCTCTCTCTATTCTTTTCCGATCAAAGGGAACGATTCGGCCATCCCTTTTTTGCACTTTTTGAGGTGTTAATAGGTCGACTTCAAAAGATTTACTCACAAAAATCCCTCCATTTACAATGAAAAAATTAATAATTTATGAATATCTTTGATTTCAATAACTAATGTTTCTCTCCAGTCTTTAAAGAAGTCAAAACTTCCATAAACTGATCGATATCCCTGAATTCTCGATATACTGATGCAAAACGGACATAAGCCACTTGGTCTAATTCCTTTAATTTTTCCATAACTTTTTCTCCAACTCGAGACGAAGACACCTCTTCGTATCCTTCATCTCGTATCTCTTTTTCGATGAGGCTTGTTATAGACTCTAAAACTTCTACAGATATTGGCCGCTTTTCAACTGCTTTTAACATCCCATTTAAAATTTTTTCTCGGTCAAAAATTTCCCTTCTCCCATCTTTTTTGATAATTACCAATGGTTTTCTTTCTAATCGCTCATAGGTAGTAAATCTTTTTAAGCATTTAGGACATTCTCTTCTACGCCGCACCCCACTTCCTCCGTCGGCAACCCGTGAATCAATAACTCGAGAATCAGGTTCACCACAAACCGGACAATGCATCTTGCACCCCAACATATAGATTTATATTTTGTAAAACATACTATATTTAGTATATAATAGCTTTAAGAAAAATCAATAAGGGAAACAAAAAATAATCCTTACTTCGTCAGGGGGAAAAAACTTTTATTTAAAAATAGACTTTATTTAACCAAAAGTCTAAATTACTTGAAATTATTTGGTTTTTCCTGGGTTAATGAATATAATATAGTCTTGGGATTAGAGGATTTTTTAAAAATTGAAATATCCTTCCGAGTCTATAATGATAGACCCTTATGCTGTTTTTACAGCACCAGTTTAAAATAAAATACAATTCAGAAATCAAATTCCTCTTTAGTCAAAGGGGAATAATGGGAGATTTGAATTTTTCCCTGCTCCGTCATTGCGGGGAGTTCAACCGTTTTTTGGTTGGATGACATGGCAATCTCATTCCTAAAAACAGTGAGTCGTGAGTAGTGAATCGTGATCCGTGAGTCGAATAAAAAAATTAAGAATTGATGAGCTTTAATAGCGAGAAACCCATGGAGAAAAACTTTCCTTTAGTCAAAGGGAAATATAACTTAAAAGATGAGATCCTCACGCGGGAAAGCACCGCTCAGGATTACACCTGCGGTGTCAGATGAAATCCTTACGCCCTCAAAAAGCGAGGGCTCAGGATGACAGTATCATAACATTCATGGTAAATGGTGTTTTCAGGTTAAATAATGTTGTAAATTTTATTATAAAAAATAAGGATGCTCGATCAAGGAGATGAATGCCGTTTGAAGGTTGGTATTCCTCGAGGATTGTTGTTTTATCGTTTTTATGCCTATTGGTCAACTTTTTTAAAAGAATTAGGTGCAGAACTGGTGATTTCTCCACCAACCAATAAGCTCATTATTCAACGAGGGCTTACTTATGGAGTGGACGAAATATGTTTTCCAGTTAAAGTGTTTTTAGGTCACTGCCATTATTTAAAGGATAAAGTTGATTTACTTTTTGTGCCACGTATGGTGAGTTTTTGTAAAAATGAATATAATTGCCCGAAAATACTTGGTTTGCCTGATATGGTTAGGAATCTTTTTAATATACCTCAGGAAAGAATTATTGATGATGAAATCAACATGAGAGATCGAGGTTTTATTGGGTGGCGGCAAGGTTTTTTTGAAATAGGAAGACGATTTACTTCAAATAACAAAAAAATAAACCATGCTCTTCAAGTTGCCGAAGAGGCTCATTCCCAATACCGGAAAAAAACTGCCAATGGATATTTTCCCGAAAATTTGATTGACAACCATCCAATGTTGACGCCACATCAGGAAAAAATTCTTTTGTTAGGCCATAGTTATTTGATCAATGACAGTTATATTAATATGAATATCCTTCAAAAAATGAATGCTATGGGTTATTCAATTGTTACCAGTGATATGATAGATGAAAAGAAGATCCGAAGAGCATTAACAAAAATCCCTAAACCCAGTTTTTGGACTATTTCCAATGAAGTATTAGGCAGTGCGCTCCATTCAATATACCAAAAAGATCCTGTAATAAAAGGATTCGTCCATTTAGTATCATTTGAATGTGGCCCCGATTCGCTGGTTGGCGAGCTCATCGAACGGTGGTTAAGAAGAGAAGTTCATTCTATTCCCTATTTACGCCTTGAGATTGACGAACATACTGGCGAAGCTGGCTTAATAACTCGTTTGGAAGCTTTTGTTGATATGATGAAATGGAGGACAGAAACATTTGAAAGCAACCTTTCCTCATCTCGCACATCTTGATGTGGTTCTGGAGGTTCTTTATCCAGCACTGGGCATTGAAATTGTCCCTCCACCCCCAATTACTAAAAAAACTATTGAAATAGGAGTTAAACTCGCTCCTCAAAATGCTTGTTTTCCAATGAAAGTGACCTTAGGCAATTTCATTGAGGGTATAGAAAAGGGAGCTGATACCATTTTTATGGCTGGTGGAGTTGGACCTTGCCGTTTTGGTTATTATGGACAAATTCAAAGAATTATTATCGAAGATCTAGGCTATAATGTGAATTTTATTCTTATTGATTCTCCTCGGTATGGTTGGAAGAACTTTTTTTCCTCTTTAAAGACAATGGTTGGAGGAAAATGGTCAATTTCACGAATTCATCGTGCGGTTCGATTAGCTTGGAATGTTCTTCGGTATGTTGAGGATTTGGAGAAAACCAGCCGACTGGTTCGATGGAAATTAAAAGATCCTTCACAGCTTGATAGATTGATTGAAAAAAGCTTAAAAGAGGTTAAAAATATCAGTTCCGTTGCTCAATTAGAAGGAATACGAGAAAATACTCTCCTTGAAATATCTCAACTTAACACTCTAAAAAAAAATGAACCTATTAAGATAGGCATCGTGGGTGAAGTTTATATTGCTCAAGAATTTAGAGTGAATTTTAACATTGAAAAGCTTTTAGGAAATATGGGTGTCTTAGTGGATAACTCGGTTTCAACCGCTGAATATGTTCTAAATTTTTTCCCTTTTACCCGCTCAAGAGAAAAAGAAGAAGCTTGGAAATTAGCAAAACCTTTTCTAAAAAGATTTGTTGGTGGAGAAGGGATTGACACAGTTGGAAGTACTATCCGATATGCCCAGAAAAGTTTTGATGGAGTCATTCATTTATATCCTTTTACCTGCATGCCTGAAGCGGTTGCAAAAAGTATTGTTGCAGGAGTAGGAAGGGAATACAATATTCCTATACTTCATTTAGCTATTGATGAACATGCTGGAGAGGCAGGAATGATAACTCGAGTTGAAGCTTTTGTTGATGTTTTGGAAATGCGTCGCCAACAAAAGGTTCGAGAAGCATCGTGCTCTTAAATAGGTACAATAAATGCTTTCTTATGAATGCTTAAAAGTGTGATGGTTGGAGGTTAAATATAAATGGATCTTTATCTCGGGGTTGATGTTGGTTCAGTGACAACAAAGTTTGCTTTAATGACATCTGACAAAAAAATTTACTCGAGTTGTTACTTAAAAACCAGCGGGGACCCAATTGCGGCTTTAAAAACCGGTCTTAAATATATACAATCCCACTATCCATCTGGCGGTGTAATACGAGGGGTGGGAACAACAGGAAGTGCGCGCCATTTAGCAGGTGTAGTTGTTGGGGCGGATATGGTTAAAAATGAAATTACTGCTCATGCAGTTGCTGCCATAACTCTTCTGCCTGAAGTGAGAACGGTTTTTGAAATAGGTGGACAAGATTCTAAACTAATCATTATTCGAGATCAAGTGGTTGAAGATTTTGCTATGAACACTATCTGTGCTGCAGGAACGGGATCGTTTTTGGAACATCAGGCAGTTCGTTTGGGGATACCCATAGAAGAATTTGGTAAATTAGCTTTACAGGCTCAACAATCGGTACGAATTGCCGGGCGTTGTACGGTATTTGCTGAATCAGATATGATTCATAAACAACAACTGGGTTTTGGTAAACCAGAAATCATCCGTGGTCTTTGTGAAGCATTGGTACGAAATTTTATTAATAACCTAGCAACTGGGAAAAACATATTGGATCCCATCGTTTTTCAGGGTGGAGTAGCCGCCAACCAAGGGATTGTTCAAGCTTTTCATGATTTTTACCAAGGAAAATTTAAAATTATTGTGCCCCAGGAACATGGAATCATGGGTGCCTGGGGAGCCGCTCTTTTGGTATTCGGTGCAAAACAAGAAAAAACTTCTTTCCAAGGCTTTGATGTGATAAATCGCTCTTATGAAAATCGAAGCTTTACCTGCAATGATTGCCCAAATAGCTGTGAAATTGTGGTTTTGAAAGAAGAGGGTAAAGTAAAGGCTTTGTGGGGAAGTCGCTGCGGGAAATGGACTCCTGAATTAGTTGATGAGAAGTTTTCTGAAAAAGAAGAAAAAACCTTATCATTTATAAAAAATAGTTAAAAAAGGTTTTTATTTTTTTCATTCTTATGGTATTTTAAAAAGAATCAAAAACTGGTTAAGGAGGGCTGTGTAATGGCAGTTTCAGGTTTCTTGCAAGAAAACCGAGTAAGTGTAATTTCTGCTGTTTTAGCGGTAATATTTATAATTTTAACACCGATTGTATCTATGATTGGCGGTTTTGCAGCAGTTTCTGAGGTTTCAACCGGAGATGTTGCAACCGGAGCGGTAGCGGCAGGTGGCACGGTAGTCATTGCAGTGGTTTTTGCATTAATCAGTGCGATCCTCCAAGCAGTGGTGCTTTATCAATGGGGGAATGTTATCAACAATAATATCAAAAATACCAAACATATTTTTACCCATGCTAAAGAACAATTGCAAGATCCGCTCCGTGGAGAAATCGGTTTTTTTGTAAATCGGTTGGGAGATTTCTTGGTTCAAGCATGGCCATTTTATATCTATTTGGTATTGTATATTATCGCTCAATTTGTTGGTTGGTATTCATTCCTCCTCTATTTGATCGGTTTTGTTTTTCTGGCAATATACCTATCGAATATTTTTAAAGCAACCAGTAAGGTTTCCGATATGAAAGATAAGATATATTCATATCTAAAGGGAGCCAAAGGGTATAATTCAGAAAGCTATATCTACCGAATACCACAGCGAAGTGTAGTTTTGGTTATTATATTAAGTGTTATAACTTTAGGAATATATTGGGCTTATATCCTGATTAAATTGAGCTTGGAAATAAACGAATACGTTGCCAGTGATGAAAAAGTTCGACCTGAATTGGAAAAAATGTTAACCAGTTAAGCTTGATCATACCTTAAAAAACATGGGACAATGTATATTGCCCCATGTTTTAATTTCAAATTGAGGATTTATTTATGGTATTTTTTTTAATATTATTGAATTTAGTCTTTTTTATTACGACATTAATAAGTGGTGGATTTTCCGTTCCTATACTCCTTCGTTTAGGTGCAAAATTTGGTCCCCTTATTATTTCTGGAGAATGGCAAAGGCTTCTACTATGTATGTTTCTTCATGGAAGTATTTGGCACCTATTTTTTAATATGTATGCACTCTATAATTTAGGCCGATTAGCTGAAGGAGTTTATGGAGCAAAGAAGTTTTTTATAATTTACATTATCACTGGTATAGGCGGGAGTCTGCTTTCTCTATTAATGAATTATTCCAATGTAAGTGTGGGAGCCAGCGGTGCCATCTTCGGTTTGGCTGGTGCGTTATTTGCCAGTGGTCTAAAGTATCGGAACACATCTTTAAATAGGCTTACCAGAAGTTTACTTCCTTTTATCCTTATAAATTTGATTATTGGTTTTGTAACCCCGGTGGTGGATAATGGTGCTCATATTGGTGGTTTGTTGAGTGGGATGCTTTTGGGTTACCTGGTTTCTCCTGGAGAAAGCTGGTTTTCGTGGAAGAAAAAAGCCGAGGAAATCATACAATGGGCTATGGTCGTTTTTATCGCTGTCAGCGTAATCACTTTTTTTATCCCTAATGCTCTGCAAAAATCCTCAATTGATTCAGTGATTACATTTCATAATCAAATGCAAAACTACATTTGGGTAGCCCAAAATGGAAATCCACCACCAGTTGATCTTCTGGAAAATCTCCCCATACCAGATCGAGAAGCACGAGAAATAAAAAATAAAATGCTTGAATATTCTTCCAGTCAAATAAAAAACGCTGCCATCCTTCAGGAAATAGAGATTGATTTTATGGAATGGAGAGATCGTATTTTAAAAAAATATGAAGGTTTAATCTATGAAAAGGATAGTTAATTCATAGATTGATGAGGGGAGCAGGAGACTGTATGTTAAAAAACTTGATTTTAGATAAACCTCTTGCCTTTATCGATGTTGAAACCACTGGTCTTCAGCCAAATTTAGATAGAATAGTTGAGTTATCAATTCTTAAAATCTATCCTGATGGGAATTATGAGTATAAAAACCATCGAATGAATCCAGGAATACCTATACCGGCTGAAGCAACAGCAATACATGGTATTACCAATGAAGATGTGGCAAATGAACCAGAGTTCCAAGAATATGCTCCAAATATTGTTTGTTTTCTTGAAGGATGTGATATAGCCGGTTTTAATGTGGTGAAGTTTGACATTCCTTTTCTTGAAGCAGAGTTGCGAAGAGCCGGTGTCCCTTTCCAAAAAAGAGATCGAAAGTTTATTGATGTTCAAATTCTTTACCATATCTTAGAGCCACGAGATTTAAAGAGTGCTTATTTAAAGTATTGCGGCAAAGAAATGGAATTAGCCCATACAGCCCAAGGTGATGCAACAGCAGCTGCTGAAATATTGGATAAACAATTAGAAATTCATCAGGAGTTACCAAAAAATGTAGAAGATTTACATGCATTGTGCCAACCTGGGTTAGCCAATTATGCGGATCCGGAGGGGAAGTTCATTTGGTCGAACGGAGAAATTGTATGCCACTTTGGGAAAAAATATTTCGGTTGGACCCTAAAACAACTTGTTTCGCAAGCCCCTGATTATCTGCAATGGATGTTATCTTCGGATTTCTCACCTGATGTTAAAAAAATAGTTTATGATGCTCTTCAAGGTAAATTTCCCAGGCCAAAAGATAAATAGTTTTTTAAAATTTACCTCTCTTGATAGAGAATAGACCTTTATACTGTTAAACAGCGCTAGATAAGAATGAAAATATACTCAGGAAACAATCTCCCCCTTTAGAAAAGGGGGTAAGGGGGATTTGAATTTTTTCCTGCTCCTTCATTGCGAGGAGCGCAGTGACGTGGCAATCTCATCCACCCTCCCCGTCATTCTGATGAGCGAATTTTGCGACGTGAGAATCCCATTCTTTAATATAATTATAAAGAATAAAACAAAAAAGATGAGATCCTCACGCGGAAAAACACCGCTCAGGATGACGCCTGCAGCGTCAGATAAGATCCTCACGGTTTCGAAAAACG
>Ga0334883_1004158_pt1 | contig 14310 bp, 6 predicted proteins | sample GraSluR1_MG_6_FD_207230 | JGI IMG/M metagenome (GOLD analysis project Ga0334883, IMG submission 207230) | Sludge microbial communities from methane-producing bioreactor in Wageningen University, Netherlands - Granular Sludge_09_05-R1 | ecosystem: Engineered > Bioreactor > Anaerobic > Unclassified... | reverse complement strand
TTGGCGGCCGACGCCGTCAGGCGGGCGAGGTCGACCAGTTCGTGGAGGGTGGCGAGCGACACGGCGCGCTCGGCGCGGTAGCGACGGCAGGTGCGGCAGCGGCGGACGAGGTCGGCGAGCATGGGCGTTGTTCCTTCCTGGCGGCTGGATCGGATACTTCGACGCCATCATGCCACATCATGCCACATCTGCCGGTTGCAGACCAGAAGGCCTTGAACGGCGACGACGTTCCAAGTGGCACGCTCGTGACTGCTGACCGCATCGGTCCTTCGGGTTCTGATCTGGGTGTTATTAATAATCATTCGTCCAGAGGAGGTGCCAGTCATGCACGACGTCTTCACCTCCCAGCCCGATACACTCCAAGTGAGTTGGAGTTGGTTCCAGGCGCCGCTGACATTGACCTTTGTGATCTACGTGCTGATGATAAGCGCGATGTTCGGAGGCATCGTGCTGGTTCTGCTCGTTGCCGAACGGGGGGCCAGCAAGCCGGGCGCGGCGCGGCTCATGCAGCATTTACGACCGTGCATAGCGATCGCGCTTGAGCATATCGACGGACGGTCGCCCTGGATCCAGGAACCTGACTGCGTGAGCCGCCATACCGAGTTCTACGAGCGTCCGGATCCGGCGACGGTCTCTGCCTTCAACCAGTGGAACGCTACCGGCGGCGGCTGCGTGGTCTGCCATGGGATGGTGCCCGAGTTCTCGGTTCATCACGAGAAAATGGCGATTGAATGATCAATATCAGCAGGGCGGTCTGTTGACTAGGGTGATCCCTGTTCGCGCCAGACGGCTAATGCCATGGCTGCCTCGACCATGCGCTGGGCGCGTGCTCGGGTGACCGAATCGCTGGCCGGGTCCGCAAGGATGGTCGCAGCCGTCAAACGCAGCATTTCTTCGCTATCTTCATGCAGCGCCACGAAGTGAAGGGCCGCTCGGCGAACCTCGTCGTGCAGCGACGGGTCCTCCATGATTCGCGCGATGACCGCCGGAACGAGGATCAACTCGTCGAAAAGCCTTTGAACTAGAGCGTATGCTTCTTCTTCGCCAGGATCCCAGGCACCGTAACGCACTTTCTCGGCGGGAGTCAGGTCACGAGGTCGCTGGCGTTCCGCTGTGGTGAGAATGTCCACCGGGCAGCTCTGCGTTGTGCTATTCGGCGCGCGATAGACGATCTGTGTACCGTCGGGACTAAATCCGGCAATCCCGCCATAGTCTTCGGCCGGAATCTTAATGGTTAACAACTCCTCGCCGCTACCCGCGTCCCAGAGACGAACCGTTCGGTCACGCGAGGTCGTGGCAACGTGTGAAGCGTCCGGGCTGAAAACCGCTGTCGATACACTGTCCTCGTGCCCACGCAGCACGGTCAAGACCTTGCCGGACGTGGCATCCCAGACGCGGGCAGTGCCATCGCTAGCGGCTGTGACCAATCTTGTTCCGTCATCATTGTAGCAGAGCGTAAACACCCATCCGGTATGGCCCGTGTAGTTCAGAAACTCGTGTTGACCTTCCCAATTCCACAGACGCACGGTGCCGTCGGCACTGGCTGTTATCAGCCTCTGATCGTCAAGGAATACGCAGCCGATTAGAATACCTCCTTTTGTGCGGACAGTTCCCTTCAACTGACCTGTAGCGGTTTCCCAGATTTTGGCGATTCCGATTTCGTCATCCCGCGTTGCCGTGGCGAAAAGTCGACCGCTGGGAGAAAAACGACCGCCTGTTACATCGTCTTCGTGTTGCAGCCGCAGAGGTCGTGCGCTTTGTCTGTGCCGAGGACGCAGAATCAGTATGCTTGGCAGTCGGTCTCCAGTCAGCTCCCACAGCCCATCTGGCGCGATAACGTCTCCTGGTGCGAAGGCTAGTTCGGAAAACCGACCTGTGAGACACGTATCTCGTCTGGGTGCGGTCACACCGTTCCAGAAGCGGACGGTTGCGTCCTCAGCGATAGTGTAGACCATCTGGCCGTCGAGGCTGAACAGAACCTGATGCAGGGCTCCGGTGTGGCCACGCAACACGGCAAGCTCTTGACCCGTTTCCGCATCCCAGATCCGCGCTGTATTGTCGAAAGCGGCGGTTACAATTCTCGTACCGTCAGGGCTGAAATTCACCGCGCGCACAATACCCTGATGGCCGTGGAGCTGGAGGATTTCTTGGCCCGTCGTAGCCCGCCAGACGCGTAGAATCGATTCACCCCACGTCGTCGTGATGAGCGACCCGTCGGGGCTGTACACGATTTCATAGACGGCGATGACCGGACTGCCGACAGAGCGAATGACATGCTTCATGAGGCCGCTCTCGGGATTCCAGAAACGCAAGGTGAGGTCATCGGAAGCCGAGACGACTGTGCTGCCGTCTGGGCTGAAGCGAGCGGTACGGACGACATCATTGTGACCGCTCAGAACCGATACCAGGGCGCCCGTCCGGGCATCCCAGACTCTTGCAGTGCTGTCAGATGAGGCGCTGACAATCCGCCGACCATCGGGACTGAAGCGTACGCGAACCGCGCGCGAGCGATGTCCGCGCAGTACCCGAAGCTGTTCACCCGTCTGAGCATCGAAGACGTAGACTGGTCCAAGCCACGTGGCCATGGCGATTTGACGGCTATCGGGACTGAAGGAAAGGTGGCCCGCGACGGAATCCATACTCTCCAGAGTTGCTGTCTGCTCGCCTGTCGCGACATCCCACACGAGGCCGCCATGGGGGATCGTCGGCAGTGCGGCTAAGCGGCCATCCGGGCTGAAAAATCCTGGCGCCGTACGGCGATAGCGCTGGCTTGCAGCATCGAACGCTCGCAGAACAAAGATCTCCTTGCCGCTGCTGGCGTCCCAAATTCGCGGCGCGTCATCAAAGGCGCTTGTAAGAATTCTACGTCCGTCCGGGCTCAAGACGAGAAAACTATGAGGCTGGATTTCCGCCGCCTGCAGCTCCGGTAGGAACGGGTAAGGGCGAAACACCAGAGTGCGAATTTCTCGATTCCGCAATAGTGCTTCGGCTACAGCATTGCGCGCGCCGATACTCGGATTTCGTCGAGATCCTGCGAGCGCCAACAAGAGGGCCAGGCCTGGATTGTGCTCAAGTTGTTTGGCTGATACCGATACCAGATGTTGTCCTTCGAGACGGCGTAGCGCTTGCTCTTTCTCGTCGCGCTCAGCTTTTACCGCAAACAATTCTTTCTGATGTATGTACAGTTGATGCCGATCTCGCATCGTGGGATCGCGAGGCTGCAGACTGATTGCCCTGACGGCTTTCTCGATCGCTTCGCTCCACGCGTTATTATGTGCAGCCGCCTCAGCCTCGACCGCGAGAGCGCGAAATGCGCGGACGTTTTGCGTATGGCGAATAAAGAATAATAAACCGGATATACTGCCCACCAGGACGGCGCCCGCCAGCGCTGCCATGAGTGGTCGGCGGCGCCGCGCCCACTTCAGCATGCGAGTCGCTGCTCCAGGCGGTCGTGCAGCGATCGCTTCGCCTGCGAGCCAACAACTGAGATCGGCCCCGAGATCAGCCATCGTGGCGTAGCGCGCGGCAGGCTCTCGTTCCATCGCTTTCTGGCAGATCACCGCCAAGTCACGGGGGATTCGGGGATTGACGCGGCGTGGGTCGACGGGCTCAGTATGCAATACTCTATGGAGAACCTCGGCGGACGAGTCTCCTGTGAACGGTCGTAAAAGTGTGAGCGCCTCGTAGAGCGTGACTCCTAGGGAGTAGATGTCCGTGCGCCGATCGATGGTACAGCACCTGCCTGCTACCTGCTCGGGGGATACGTAATAGGGCGTGCCTTCGAACAGACCGGTACGCGATAGCGTGTGTGCGTTTTCTATTTTTGCCAGACCGAAGTCGCCTATTTTTACATTTCCGTTGCGTGCGAGCAGAATATTCGACGGTTTGATGTCGCGATGGATGACACCGCTTTCATGGGCGTTCTGGAGCGCTGCCGCGATTTCCAGAAACCGCCGAGCAATTTGGCGGAAATATCCATGTGGCAGTATATCTGCTGCTCTTGCTTCGTCTAGCTGATCGGCCAGGGTCCGCCCGCCCTCGATTAGTTCCTGAGCGATGTAGTACACGCCATCCTGTTCGCCGATTGCGTGGATCGCCACGATGCCCGGATGATGCTGGCGACCGCCGGCTTCGGCCTCCCGTTGGAAGCGGAGGACGATGGAGCGTGAAATACCGGCATGAGGCGCCAACACCTTGACCGCCACGGGGCGATTGAGCGAGATTTGCTCCGCCTCGTACACAACCCCCATCCCGCCGCGGCCAATAACGCGTAACAGGCGGAAATCTCCCAGCCGTTTACCGGCGATGTCGGCAGACTGGTGGGACGAGTTGGAAAATGAGCGCGATGTCGAAGACTGTGCGGAGACCGGTTCCTTATCGCCCGAGGAATGGGCATCCCAGGTGAGTGCAAACTCTGAAGCGGCGGGCGACCGCTTGCTGTGTTCTGGCCCGTCTTCACCGTCGAGGGCAGGGCACATGGCGGACTTTCTCTAGCGCATTTCCAAGTTCTTCATAAGACGCGATAGATATGACGGACGCAATCCAAGTCGTTCAGCAGCCAAATTCTTGATCCCATCATTGGCTTCAAGCGCGTCCCGGATGATCCGGCGTTTGAGTGCCCGGATCTGGTCGTGGTATCCTAGCTGTTCGCTGGCCACGCAGCGGCGTTCTGCATCGTGGCCCAGCTGCAGATCGTCCTCTGTGATCAGCGTGCCACTCGAGAGAACTACGGCCCGTTCGACAGCGTTGCGAAGCTCCCGTACGTTTCCCGGCCAATCGTGGGCGCACAGCAACGCTAGAGCATCGTCGCTGAATCGAACGGCACCCCGCTTCATTTCCGCAGCGTAATCCTCGAGAAACTTCTCGGCCAACAGCGGAACATCGCTTCGACGCTCGCGTAAGGGCGGCATGAAGACTTCGATAACTCGCAAGCGATAATAGAGATCTTCCCGGAAACGGCCGCTGGTCACGTTCGCCGCGAGGTTTCTGTGTGTCACAGCGATCACTCTAACATCTACATGGATCGAGTGGGTGCCGCCAACCCGTTCGAACTCCCGCGTCTCTAGGAATCGCAGCAGCTTCGCCTGGAGTTCAGGGGCCATCTCGCCGATCTCATCGAGAAGCAGCGTGCCGCCGTCGGCCAGTTCTAGTCTGCCACGTTTCTGTCTGACGGCACCGGTAAACGCTCCTCGCTCGTGTCCGAACAGATCACTCTGCAGAAGCTCATCCGAGAGGGCCGCACAATTGACGACGACGAACGGCGCGGCGCGCCGTGCACTCCAGCCGTGGATGCAGCGCGCGAGCACCTCCTTACCGGTGCCGCTTTCACCCAGGATCAGGATGGTCGCCGCACTATCGGCAGCCTTGCGCGCCTTGGCGAGAATCGCGCTGACCGTCCGCGATGTGCCGACAAATACCGGCTTGGGCTCGCCAATCTGGGCCTGGAGACGCCGGACCTCTCCCTGCAAACGAGTCGCATAGTCACAGCTCTCGATCATCATCGCGACATGGTTCGCAATGGCCGTAAGCAACCACAGATCGCTCTGGGTGAACTCGCCCGGCAGAGTGTGGTTGTCTAGATAGATCAGACCGTAAAAGCGCTCCCGGTAGATCAGCGGCGTGCACATCACCGACCGCAAATGAAGGCCGACAACACTCTTGGCGCGTTGCAAATCCATGTCGGCGGCTGCATCGAGATAAAGCAGGGAGGACCGTTCATTGATCACTTTTTCAATGATCGTCTGGCTCAACGGCAGCGCGGGCTTCTCGTCTTTCTGCTTCAGCGACGCGACAGCCGGACGTAGCGCTCCGGATGGCTCGTCGGCTAAAAGAATAAAGACCCGCTCCGCGCCGAGGCTCCTGTTTAAGATATCCGAGACTTGTTTTAGAAGGACACGGCGGTTCGCGTCCGCGGTTACCGTTTTCGCAATCTGAAGCAACACCGCCAAGTGCTTACGTTCTACTCTTTCTTCAGGCCGTTCAGAGTCGACTTCATCTGCGTTTTTCGCATACGCTACATCTCGAGCGATCGCGGAACGGAGCGTGATGGTCCGTCCGCGCTCCAGATCTGAACGGACATCAGGCGACGCATCAGCGGTGCCGCGAATCTCATCCTCCGCATTCGAAAGATAGACATAGCGATGATCGGCGATGACGATCTCATCCCCGTGTTCTAGCCAATGCTCGTGGACGGCGACGCCGTTGACGAACGTGTGGTTGCGACTCTTGAGATCAACCAACCGACAGTCGCTACCTTGTTTGAAGATTTGGGCGTGCCGTCGAGATACGTGTGGATTCCGAATGCACACGTCGTTGGCGGAAACTCGTCCAAGCGAAATAGTTTCGGTATTGACAGCGAATGTTCTGCCGATGTGGTGGCCAGCCAAGCAGACAAGTCTAGGCGTGGCAATCTCGTGAGCGCTTGCATTCCCGCGGCCGCCAGCTGCCGATTTCCCGTTCAGGATGGTGTCCATAGCCGCACTTCCGATATATCCGAACGGATAGGTCAACTATCCGAAAGGATATCAGATCCCTGCGCCTGGCTGCAAGTCGAGGTCTGGTAGAACGAGTGCTGGATACGGTAACACCTTGCATAAAAGTAGAATAGAGGAAAGACGCCGTTGGGGAAAAACCGCTTTGAACACCGGCACAGCGATTGCCTATCGTCTGCCGGGCATTGGTTTTGTTGGGTAGACCGAGAACCGGCAAACGGACCGGATCCATCCCGCGGTTTGCCGCGCGGATCGTCGCTTTGCCTGACGATGTTGGCGATATCTCGAATACGAAGGAGGCTGCCATGAATATATGCTCTAGCAACTGGATGTCGAAACGGCGAAACGCTACCTGGTCGGTGCTCAGAAGCATCGCTCTGCTGGGGTCTCTGCTGCTAACGGGATCTCTCGCCGAAGCCAGAATAATTCTCGTCCGCCAGGATGGCACCGGAGACTATACCGACATAGCGCCGGCCATCGCAGCGGCAGTCCATGGCGACATCGTCTTGGTGGGCGATGGTACATACAGCGGCGAACTGAACCGTGACCTGGATCCAAGCGGCAAAAAGATTACGATCGCTTCGGAGAACGGGTCGGCCGGTTGTGTCATCGATGCGGAATATTCTTACGGTATTTCGCGCGGGTTCTATATTCATAGCGGTGAGGATTCGACAACCACTGTTCGTGGCTTCACGATCCGCAATGCTAGCGGTATTGATGATGGACGGGGCATCTGTATTGTCAATGCCTCACCAACAATTCACAGCAATGTGATCGAAACGTGTGAAGGCGGCGGTCTCTATGCGGAAAACAGCCGTTCGGTGATTTCACATAACGTAATCCAGGATAATTGGAGAGCTTTTGGCTATTATGACGTCGGCGGCGGGTTGCATCTACGCAAATTCCGCGGGATTGTGAGCAGTAATATCATCAAGGGCAATGCCGCTGGCAAAGGTGGCGGTGTCTACGTTCGCGAGCGGTATGGTTCGACCGCTCCTTGGCCTTTGCTGATCAATAATTTAATAATCGAAAACCATGCGGGGGGCGCGGGTGGTGAAGGGGGCGGCATCTACGCATATAGCGGTACTCATGTTGTAGTGAAAAATTGCACTATTGCCCACAATAGTTGCTACGAATACGAATCCGGCGGCGGCGTCCACGGCTGGGTTGGCGTCACGAACTCCATCGTCTGGAACAATGCACCTTATTGGCAGTTCGCCGGCACCGGTTGGAGCGCCAACTACTGCTGCGTGTTGGGTGGGGTTACAGGCGGAGAGGGAAATATATCCGACAACCCACAATTCGTCGGCGGCGACCCTTACGATTACCACCTGCAAACAACCAGCCCCTGCATCGATGCCGGATGGAGTCAGGCCTCGTCGATCCTCTTCGCGGTAACCGACGGATCTCTCACCGTAGGCTTGCACCAATACACGACACGCACGGACGAACTCGACGATTCGGGCACCGTGGATATGGGCTTCCATTATCGCCACTATGCGCCGCGCTACATTCACATCGGGGAGCAATTCACGAACATCCAATCCGCCGTCAACGCCGCGGTCCCGCAGGACGTTTTCATTGTCTGCGCGGGCGGATATGCCCCGTTCGATTTCAAGGGTAAACCGATCCATATCATGAGCGAAAGCGGACCCGCGGCGACGGTGATCGGCCCCCGCTATCCGAATCCAGGAACGCATTGTGTCGTAGCGTTGACTCGCGAAAGCACAGATTCGATCCTCGATGGATTTACTCTTTGTGCAAATGACGGCCCGGTGTATGGCGGCGGCGTCCTCAGCAACGGTGCGTCGCCGACGTTGAGAAACCTCGTGATCCACAGCATGGAAGCAACCTACGGCGCCGCCCTCTGTTTTCGCAACGGGTCCTCTCCTCTTGTCACACATACGGTCATCCATTCCAGCTGCTATGCCACTTCTCTGGGCGGCGGTGTCTATTGCGACGGGGGCTCGGCGCCTTTGCTGTCCAACGTGACAATGCATGGTCTCCAGGCGGATGCTGGCGGCAGCGCGATCGCCGCGGTTGAGAATTCACATCTCGTTCTGACGAATTGCATTGTGAACGCAAATGTCGGCGCGAACGTCGCATACACGGCCGACACAAGCACGATCACTTGCCGCTGCACCGATGTGTATGGCAATACGGGTGGTGATTGGGTCGGTCCGCTGGCCGGTCAGGCAGGAATCTACGGAAACCTAGCGACTGATCCGTTGTTCTGTGACGCGGGCGCAGGCGACCTGACGTTGAGTGGCACGTCGCCGTGTGCAGCGGAAAACAACCCTGGATGCGGCCAGATCGGCGCGCTGGGCATCGGGTGCGGAGGCAGTGGTGTCTACATCGTCAAGCCGGACGGTACGGGCGACTATCCGACGATCCAAGCAGCCATCGACGGTTGCATCGCTGGGGATACGGTTCTCTTGGCCGACGGCACCTTCACGGGCGTCGGCAACCGCGATATCACGTATCGCGGCAAAGCGATCACGGTGCGTTCGCAGAGCGACAACGCCGAGGCTTGCATCATCGACTGCCAGGGCATAGTGGGCGAAGAACGTCGCGGTTTCATCTTCAACCAAAGCGAGAACGCCGAGTCGGTTCTCGAGAACGTGACCATTCGCAACGCCCGCGCCTGGCATGCAGCCGGTCTGTTCTGCGAGAGCGGCGTTTCGCCTACGATCACCGGTTGTATCTTCGAGTACAACACCGCTGAGAGCCGCGGCGGCGGCCTGAGCGCCCACAACGGCTCAACACCGACGATCACCGGCTGCACCTTCCGCTCCAACACGTCGCTCAACGATGGCGCCGGCCTGCGTTGCTACGCTGCCTCGCCTGTGATCACCGACTGCGAGTTCTATGGCAACAACGGCACGCGGTACGGCGGGGCAATCTACCTCAATGGCAACTCGGCGCCGACGTTCCAGGGTTGCGTGTTCTACGACAACACGGGTGCGAGCGGCGGCGGCGGCCTGTACGCCGAAAGCTCGCAGCCGTTGCTGACCAACTGCACGCTGTATGGCAACGATGGACCGGACGCGTCGGGGATCACGGCGACGGCGGGGGCGGCGGTTATGGTGCAGTACAGCATCATCGCCTTCGGGTTGAACGGGGCGGCAGTGGTCTGCGGCAGCGGCGGGGCCAGCGTGACAGCCAGTTGCAGCGACGTCTACGGCAACGCCGGTGGGGACTGGACCGGTTGTCTTGCCGGCCAGGAGGGAACGAACGGCAATCTGTCGGCGGATCCGTTGTTCTGCGACGCGGGCGCAGGCGATCTGACGTTGCGCGGCTCGTCGCCCTGCGCGGCAGAGAACAACCCAGGCTGCGGTCAGATCGGCGCTCTCGGCGTCGGCTGTGACCACACATTTTATATCCATCCTGACGGCATGGGTGATTTCCCGACGATCCAGGCAGCGATCGACGAATGCCTTGGCGGGGATACGGTTCTCTTGGCCGACGGCACCTTTACGGGCACGGGCAACCGCGATATCACGTATCGCGGCAAGGCGATCACGGTGCGTTCGCAGAGTGGCAACGCCGAGGCCTGCATCATTGACTGCCAGGGCGTAGTCGGCGAAGAACGCCGCGGTTTTATCTTCAACCAAAACGAGAACGCCGAGTCGGTTCTCGAGTACGTGACCATTCGCAACGCCCGCGCCTGGCATGCAGCCGGTCTGTTCTGCGAGAGCGGCGCTTCGCCCACGATCACCGGTTGTATCTTCGAGTACAACACCGCCGAGAGCCGCGGCGGCGGCCTGAACGCCCACAACGGCGCGGCGCCGACGATCACCGGCTGCGTGTTCCGGTACAACGCGGCGGCGACCGACGGCGGGGCCATTCGCTGCTACGCGGGGCAGCCGACCGTCACCGACTGCGTGTTCTACGGCAACAGCAGTGGGCAGTACGGAGGGGCGGTGTACCTGAACAACAGCTCGGCGCCGACGTTCGCGGGTTGCGTGTTCTACGACAACACCGGTGCGAGCGGCGGCGGGGGCCTGTACGCGGACAACTCGCAGCCGACGTTGACCAGCTGCACGCTGCATGGCAACGATGGTCCGGACGCGTCGGGGATCACGGCGACGGCGGGCGCGTCGGTCACGGTGCAGCACAGCATCATCGCCTTCGGGTTGAACGGGGCGGCGGTAGTCTGCGGCAGCGGCGGCGCCAGCGTGACACTCAGTTGCAGCGACGTCTACGGCAACGCCGGTGGGGACTGGACCGGTTGTCTTGCCGGCCAGGCGGGAACGAACGGCAACCTGTCGGCGGATCCGTTGTTCTGCGGCGCGGGCGCGGGCGACCTGACGTTGCACGCCAATTCGCCCTGCGCGGCAGAGAACAACCCAAGCTGCGGGCAGATCGGCGCTCTCGGCGTCGGCTGTAGCGGCGGGACCGACGTGCCGGTCACTGAGATCCCCGCGGCGCTGTTTTTAGCGCAGAACGCACCCAACCCGTTTAATCCCCAGACCTGCATCCGCTTCGGCATGCCTTCAGAGGCGGAAGTCACCTTGGTGATCTACGATCTGGCGGGTAGGCGCGTTCGCGCTCTATTGAAGCAGGTTCCGTACGCGGCCGGATTCCATCAGGTCGAATGGGACGGCAAAGACGGCAACGGACGAGGGCTGTCGTCGGGCATGTATATCTATCGCTTGACGGTGGCTGGCGAGCACAAGACACAAAGGATGACGCTCTTGAAGTGATATGGAACGGCCAGTCAAGCAACGACATTCTATCTCGGCAGCCCCGAGCGAAAGCCCGGGGCTTTTTACATCAAGGTTGGCACATCGCCGGGTGTCCCTAATCAAAACCCCATACGCCAAGAATGACTGACGTCATCGCCTCCAGTTTATCTCAAGAATCACAGGATCGATAGCAGAATCACCCCCGGGGTGGTGGTCGCCACACATGGATAAGTGGGATAAGGTCCCCCACATCGGCGGAACGCTCCCGCCGAACACAACCCGATAGCGCAACGAAAAGTGTGTAATTACCGGAGACCCTCTCACAACCCTCCCTCGGGCCGTAAGCCGACAAGCCCGGGACACTTTCAGGCGGCGTCGCGATAATACCGGCTGTGCAGCCCGCCCACCATCGGCCGCCGCTGAACTGGCCCGAGTTCCGACGGCTCGACCGCGCGGCCGGCCGGCGAATCCTTCGCCAGCCCCAGGTGCGTCCGTGACTCGTGGTAATATTCGAGGTACGACTTGAGGATACGCCGCACGTGGTTCTCGTTCAGCACGATCACCTGGTTCAGGCACTCGCGCTTCAACGTCCCGACCACGCGCTCGCAGTAGCCGTTCTGCCAGGGCGACCGCGCCGCGATCACCAGCCCCTCGCCGCCCAGGCTGGCGATGGCCCGGCGCACCGCGTCGCCGTAGATGCCGTCGCGGTCGCGGATGATGAACCGGGGCGCCGTGTCGAACGGGAACGCCTGCGTCAGCTGCAGCGCCGTCCACTCTGCCGTCGGGTGCGTCGTAACGTTCACATGGACGATTCGCCGCCGGTCCAGCGACAGCACGACGAACACGTACAGCGTGCGGAACGTCACCGTCGGCACTGTCAGGAAATCGATGGCGGCCGTTTCGGCGAGGTGGTTCCTCAGGAACGTCTTCCAGTTCTGGGTCGGCCGCCCGCGCCTCCTGACCATGTACCGGGCCACGGCGGATTCGCTGACCCAGTGGCCCAGCATCATCAGCTCGCCACGGATGCGCGGCGCGCCCCAGGTCGGGTTCTCGCGCGAGATGCGCTTGATGAGCTCGATCACCTCCCACGGCACGCGGGGGCGGCCCGGCTCCTTCAGCCTGCTCTTGCGCCGCCACCACAGCTGCCAGGCCTTGCGGTGCCAGCCGATGACGGTTTCGGGCTGCACCAGGGCCAGCGGCCGGCGCCATCCCGCCCAGGCCCGCATCAGCACGATCCAGAACAGACGGTCGCGCAACCGGAAAGCAGGCTTGGGGTTGTCACGACGCAGGACGTTGATCTGCTGGCGCAGAGCCAGGTTCTCGAGCATGAGGTCGCGGCGGGGACGCAGGAGGTCGCGCAGGGTGTTCAGCAGGATGGTCAGCATGGATGGGGTATCGGTTGGCGGGGCAAACGGCTGAGCTCTAACTTGTTGTAGAGTATTTAGTTAACGCTTGACGCGTCTGATCTGCAGTGGAGATGCATATTGGACGACCCTGTTCCTTGGCCAAACCCCATCCGCCAGACCCCGCAGGCGCTACCATCACGATTTAGAACAGGCTCACTGCGCACAGATTGGGGCCATCTGGTTCAAAAATGAGCCAAAAGACTGGACAAATAGCTCGTCACAGCCGAAAATGATCCATAAATCGCGACGGTGAGCCGATTCCACGACCCTGAAAGCGAGGCCCCTATGCACTCCCTGACGCCGGCCTACCTGGACGGACTCACGTTCTCCGCCCGCCAGCTCGAGACGCTGAACCGGATCGGCGAACATCAGGGCAAGCAGGTTCTCTATGCCGAGCGCCTGCCTGAGGTGCTCAGGACCATGCGCCGCGTGGCACAGGTCGAGTCGACCGAATCGTCCAACCGTATCGAGGGGATCGAGGCGCCGCGCCGCCGCATCCAGGGGCTTGTGATCGAAGGCACGGCGCCGCAGAACCGGTCCGAGCAGGAGATCGCCGGCTATCGCGATGCGCTCGCGCTTGTCCACGAATCGGCCGACCACATGGAACCGTCGGCCAACGTCGTCCGGCAACTCCACACGACCATGTATCGCTATCTGCCCCAGCCCGGCGGGCAATGGAAGATGGTCGACAACGAGATCGTCGAGCGCGACGCGGCCGGCGTCCTGCGCGTGCGGTTCGAGCCCGTCACGGCGGTGGCCACGCCCCAGGCCATGGACGACCTCGCTTCGGGTCTGCGTCGTGCGCTCCTGGCCGAGGAACGACCCGGGCTCGTGGTTGCGCCCCTCGCGGTGCTCGACTTCCTGTGCATCCACCCGTTCACCGACGGCAACGGACGCGTGTCGCGGCTGCTCACCCTGCTGCTGCTCTATCGCCTGGGCCACCAGGTCGGCCGCTACATCAGCCTCGAACGCATCACCGAGGAATCGAAGGAGACCTACTACGAGGCACTCGAAGCGAGCTCGCGCGGCTGGCACGATGGCCGCCACGACGCCCATCCCTGGCTCGACTACTTCTGGGGAGTCCTGCTGCGCGCCTACGCCGAGTTCACCGAGCGGGTCGGCGGCCTGAACCAGGGCGCCGGCAGCAAGGCCGCCGTGGTTCGCGAGGCCGTGTCCCGCCTGGTCGGCCCATTCGCCCTGGCCGACGTCGAACGCCAGTGCCCGGGGATCAGCCTGGCGACCATCAAGCGCGAACTCGTCGCCATGCGCGACGGGGGCCTGGTGCTGCTCGACGGCCGCGGGCGCGGGGCGCGGTGGAGGCGTGTGACGTAGCGGGGAAGCGGTGGGCCCGATCCCCGGTCAAGCCCCGGATTTGCGGAACAGTTCGATGACGGTTGCCTTTGGGTAGCCAGTTGTCGCCGCAGGTCCGCTTAGACCGTGCTATTTGACCGCGCGCCCGGCGGGGCGCGTTTTTTCGTGCTCGCCCCCCCTAACTCCTCCGCAAACCATTCCTCTGGCCCTACAAGCTCCATTGTCCTAGTCTGAGCGGCGCCACGAGACCAGAACCGCGGCCTGGCCGCCGCGGCCAAACCCGCAAGACGCGACGGTGAGAAGGGGCTTCGCCGATGACGAGACCCGACGACGACTCGACCCTGCCTGAGGAACCGGCGCCGCCGGCCGCGACGTCCGCCAACACGACGCCGGCCGGGGCGAACAACCCGCCGT